>Ga0116121_1000209_pt1 | contig 34192 bp, 25 predicted proteins | sample June2015DPH_13_1_FD_89725 | JGI IMG/M metagenome (GOLD analysis project Ga0116121, IMG submission 89725) | Peatland microbial communities from SPRUCE experiment site at the Marcell Experimental Forest, Minnesota, USA - June2015DPH_13_10 | ecosystem: Environmental > Terrestrial > Soil > Wetlands...
CAACCACCGGACACGACCTCAACATTTCTTTCGAAGAGATGTGCAAACTGATCGATCCCGAAGTGAGCCGCCAACTTCGCGACATCACGTTGCGTATCTACAAGAAGGCCGCGGATTACGCGCGGCAGCGCGGCATCCTGATCGCCGACACCAAGTTCGAATTTGGCATGACCGCTCAGGGCATTACCCTGGCGGATGAAGTTCTCACACCGGATTCGTCGCGCTTCTGGCCGGCCGACACCTATCAACCGGGCAAAGCGCAAAACTCGTACGACAAGCAGTATGTAAGGGATTACCTCGAAAAAATTCGCTGGAACAAACAACCGCCCGCGCCGGCCCTCCCCCAAGAGGTTGCGCTACGGACAAGCGAAAAGTACCTCGGGGCGTATCGTCAGTTGACGGGACGCGAGTTGGAGATCTAGCCGCGCTCGTTTCACGGCATAGAACCCTCTGTCAGTGAACATTGTTAGTGAAGTATGAGCGTTGCGGATTGGATCATTCTTGCGTTTCTGGTGTTTTCCGTCGTCGGGGCTGCCATCAGGGGCTTCTTCCATGAAGCTTTCAAGTTGGCGGGCCTGATCGTCGGATACCTGCTGGCTGCGTGGCAGTATCACAGGCTGGCAGAATGGTTTGCGCCCTATGTAAAGTCGCCGTGGGTTGGCGAAATTGCTGGTTTTCTCATCATCTTTTTCGCCGTTCTGATCCTGGCCGGCTTTGCCGGAAGGCTCGCGAGCTGGTTGATGAAGAAAGCCGGTTTGCGCACGGTTGATCGTATTTTGGGAGCGCTGTTGGGTCTGTTGCGAGGCGTTCTGGTAGTGGCGATTGTGCTCACTGCGATGGCCGCCTTTCCAACGCCCGCCGGAAAATGGCTGGCTGAGTCCCAATTAGCTCCGTATTTCCTGGTAGGCGGAAGGGCTGCGATCTGGCTCGCACCGTCAGAATTGCGCCAACGCTTCTACCAGGGGCTGGATTATTTGCGGCGCGCACCGTCGGCGATGGAAAGTGTTCATCCGAAGCCGGCCGAGCCGTCGAAGTAGCCAGCCGGGTTCCAAATTCTTAAGTTCGTAAAGGTGCGGAAACGAGGCGGCGTGAAAGACCAACTGGAAGCACTCATCTTTCAGATGTACAAAAGCAACATCCTTTACTCGGAGGCGGTCCGGGAATTCAAGAAGCGTTTCATCATCACCGTGCTGGAGGAGAACCGCGGCAACCAGTGTAAGGCAGCGCGCGAGCTTGGCATGCACAGGAATACGCTGAGCCGGACCATGCAGGAGCTCAAGATCGATGTTCGCCCCATGCGGGGCGGAGCCAAGCGGCCGCGCAGCGCACGTCCCATCACGCTCGAGAGAAAGCAAATCCGTTAGGTAGCGGATTAAAACGCAACGCAGTGCTCGCAATGAGAAAAAGGGCGGTCCTTGTCGGGACCGCCCTGATTTTTTGCTCCTGCCGAGAGCGCGCTGCTACTGCGCCGCCGGTTTCTTGCGAGCAGGAGCCGTTTTCTTCGGTGCCGCTTTCACGATCAATGCGCCCTCGTTCATCGTCATGACGAAGGGCTTAGGCACAAAGGATACCGGCGTCCCCTCGAAGTCCAAGTCCGCGCCTTCTTTGGGCATCTGCAGTTTCGGAATCGCGGCCGTCATGGTCAGGGCAATGTCGGCGCGCTTGGCATCAATGTCATCGGAACTGCCGGCAAGCTTCAGCTCCTTGGCAGAATCGATGCTCATGACCTGCGCCACCATCCGCAGCGGCTTCCCTTTCAGCGTCGTCCAGACCTTGTCCGAATCAGCAGCGTTGCCTTCGGAGAGGCACAACTGCCACTCCGCGAAAGCCATTTCCTCGACCTTCTTGGTCTTGACCAAATCGGCGCACTGGTCGGCAGGCGTCGGAGGGACATATTGCGTAACCGTGATACCCGCCGGAGTATTTGCCGTCGCAGCCTTCGCCAACAGATCGTTCCAGCCATCGGCGCTGCCATGAAACTTCGTGTACTTGCTCTCGCCGAACTTGGCAATCTGCGCTTTCCCTGGACCCTGCGCGAGATCGGCAGCCCGGGCAATGTAGAACAGGCCGTCGGTTTCTTTGTCGGGAGCCGCGCAGTTTGCCGGGGCCGGAGTTTGCGCAGCGTCGCCACCCGCAGGAGCTGCCGGAGGACAAACTGGCGGCGTCAGGTACGCAAGCGCCAGGGGATAGACATCGCGCAGACTGCTGGCATCCGGTGGCTCGGCCTGTACCGCCGCCTGCAAATATTGCTGTGCTTTCGGATAGTCCTTGGCTGACAGGGCGGCCATGCCGGCTGCGGCATTGAAGATCGGTGCCGTCTGCGTCTTCAAGTTCTGAAAGTCGGAGTCCTTCACATCGCTGGGCTTCACGACTGTTTGCAGACACTGCACGCCTTTTTCGCCGGCCTGTCCAGCATCCGCCAGATTTTGCTGCGCATTTTGTCCGGCTTCCGCCAGTCCGCGTTTTGTGAATGCAATCACGGCCAGCCCGCGAAGACTGCAAGCATTAACCTGCAGCAGCTTCTGAGCCGTCTCCAACATCTTGGCCTGATTGCCCGTCTTCTGGTAGGCAAGCATCAGCGCTTCCAGGGCGTCTTCCTTATACGAGCTGTTGGGATATTGGGTGACGAATGCCTCGAAACCGCTGATCTGGCCTGCGGGGTCCGTTTGTCCTGCCGCGCCCATGTAGGCGTTGTACTCGGCGGGGTCTTTCATTTCCTTCTTCTGTGGCGGGGCGGTGGGTGCGGCTTGGGCTGGGGCTCCGCTGGCTGCCGGTTGGGCTGGCGCCGGAGCGGTTTGAGCGACGGCGGTAACTGCGGCTACCAGCAACATCGCAACAAGGATATTCTTCATTCCTGTGGCTCCTTAACTCTTCGGGGAAGCTGAATTCACGTACTGCCCGGCCACTGATTTTCGAAGCCGGACTTCACCAGGGATCAGTTCGTCCGTGGGAATACTCCCGTAAATCTTGGCCGCCATTTAAGATCACCGCGGCTTAAGAATTATTCCGGTGAGCGGATTATAAGGATGTAATCCCGCTTAGGCAAGCAAGTTTGCTTTCCGGTAGCCGTTCCGATCAGGTTGGATGCCGAAAAGTTAGCCAACGGATGGATTCTGCGCAGACGACATAAGGCACAATAAGAATTGGGCTACGATGAACCACAGGCCCCTAGGAAGCGGGTCTGTCAAGGAGCCCCGATTTGAGCCAAAACACCTCGCAATCACCGCTGGCAGGACAAATTGCGGTCATCACCGGTGCTGGACGAGGCATCGGAGCCGCCATCGCCTCGAAGCTCGCTGAAATGGGTGCGCAGTCGATCCTCTGCGGGCGACAACGCTCTGCGCTCGAGGATACCGCCGATGCCATTCGCAACAACGGCCATCAGAGCGCCGTCATCGAGTGCGATGTCACGGTCCTGCAGTCTGTCGCGTCGCTCGCCGAGCGCATCGACCGCACTTTTGGCCGGCTGGATATCCTGGTCAATAATGCCGGCATTATGGGGCCGGCAACACCACTGCACCAGCTCTCGCCGAACGACTGGGACCGCATCTTCAACACCAATCTGCGCGGAGTTTACTACACAGTCCACCGCCTCGTCCCGCTGATGATCCGCGCCCGCACCGGCCATATCATCAACATCTCATCTCTCGCGGGCAAGAACGCACTGCCGAACGGAGCAGCCTATTCGGCATCGAAATGGGGGCTGAATGGCCTGAGCTATTCGCTGGCCGAGGAATTGCGCACTCACAACGTTCGCGTTTCTGTCATCTGCCCCGGATCAGTGCACACGGATTTCAGCCCGCACGAGGGAAAGAACGCGCAAAGAATGCTGCAGGCCAGCGACGTGGCGCACGCCGTGGAGATGCTCGTTACGCAGGCGCCGCAATCCTTCGTAAGCGAAATTCTGCTGCGCCCCACGCAAAAACCATGACGGCGCTGAGTTGAATGGCCTGCTCTTCGCGCAAGAGTCAGGGCTTGCGACTCGCGGCCAAACTATTTCTTGAACAGGTTCTCAAACGCCTGCCGCGCGTCGTTGGGGCGCTGCGCGGGCTTGCTCGACGTTTCCTTCTCGATCATCATGCGGATGGAGTAGAACGAGCAGTTGTTGCGCTTGTCCTTGGGCGAGATTCGTTCCGGAATCGGCTGATTGCATTCGAAGCGGCTGGAAGGGTCGAAGTGCTCGCATTGTTTGCACGCGTGCAGATCGAATCCGCATTTCGGGCACGGCCCAAGAGGCTCGCTCAGGTTTTGCAGCAAAGTTCCGCATTCGGCACAGCGGGAAACCGTTCGCGTCCCCGGCATATTGATCGGCCGCGGGCCAAATGTGTTGTCTTTCTTGGCGGGCGCCGATTTCTCGAACTTCTTCTCCGCTTCCTTGCCGGAGTCCTGGTATCCGCGCTGACGGTATTTGCGGTCGGACAAAAAATTGCCTCCCTGAAAACGCTCATTGTCCGCTTTTGCCGGGTTCCGCACAAGGGCTTGTTTAGCATAGACAACGGCAACCTCTCCTCCGGACGGCACATCTATCCCTCGGCGCGAGGGTGAATTGTCTTTCACATATCGCGGTGCTACCATCCGAAGAGGGTTGGAATTTGTATCGGAATCGTAATCCGAGGAGGAATTATGGCGGATCGTGACGGCAGCAGCTTCTTATGGTTTCTCGCTGGGCTTGGCGTGGGAGCCGTAGTGGGCGTGCTCTATGCCCCAAAATCAGGGAATGAAACGCGGGATGTGATCCGTTCGAAGGCGCAGGAAGGCGCTGACATGGCGCGCCAGCAGGCCCGCCGCGCTCGCGAACAGGCCAATGACTGGGTAGACCGGGGACGCGATGTATTCAATCAGCAGAAGGAACAGTTCCGCAACGCGTACGAAGCCGGACGGCAGGCGTACAACGAAACGACTGCACCCTCGGAAGAACCAGTAAAAAATGTCTAACGTCAGTGTTTCGAGGTGCGCGCATGGATGACAGTCTCCTGAGAGTTTTTATCGCCGTAACCGCGGGTGCAGTCCTACTTCAGGCGCTAATCCTGGCGGCGCTCTATTATTCGGTGCGCAAGAGCACTGCAAAAATGGAGGCGCTTGCAACCGAGGTGAAAGAGAAGGCGCTTCCCACCATGGAGACCATCCAAAGTTTCATGGTTGAAGTCCGGCCGAAACTCGATACCATCATCGCGAACGTTTCAGAGTCGAGCGAACTGGTAAAAAATCAACTCGCGCGTATCGACGCGACCCTCACCGACGCTCTCGACCGCACGCGTTTGCAGGTCATCCGTGCCGATGAGCTCCTGAATCGCACCATGGATAAAGTCGAAGAAACCAGCGAGATCGTTCACAAGACCGTGGTGTCTCCGCTGCGCCAAGTTAATGGATTCATGTCGGCCATCTCGACGGGCGTGGAAGTTTTTCTGGGGCAGAAACGCCGTCATTCCAAGAATGGCATGGGCGTCCCGCAAGATGAAATGTTTATCTGAATTTTCGTAAGGCAGTGATCGTATGTGGCGCGCCGCGTTCCTGGCGCGCCACATCTTTTGCAGTCGAAGCTCCGCTCTACTCCTCGTCCCCTTCACCGCCGCCCAGCACCCGCTCGCTGTCCGCATCCGGCACGTAGATCGGCTGCAAATTCTGCTGCGCCGCAACTTTCTGGAAATTCCCAATATCCACACTGCGCGCCTGCTCCCAGTGCGCCAGAAGGTCCTCTGTCTGCTTCTTGAGTTTGTCGAACTCCTGGTACTCGGCGATAGTGGGAGCAGAGTCCGCGAAACCTGCGACCGCCATCGAAAGATACGCAAGTTTTCCATCAATCCCGGGAACATAGGCGAGCGAATCCTCGCTGGCGGTGATCTCGAAGTTGATCAGCGGATCCCGCACGGCGATCAGCTTTGCATCGAGTGCGCCCACACCGGCTAGCAGCGGCTTCGACGAATCATCCTGCCGGACGCGCTTTTTCAGCCCATTCAGTTGTTCCCGCACATCCTGAATCTGGTTCACCGCGTCGTAAACGCGATTCAACTGCTCGCGCACGTCCATCTGCAGCTTGAACTGCTTCTCCAGATCGCTCTGCGAAACGGTCACGCGCGGATCGATCTTTAATTCGAAGGATGCCGTCTGGCTCTTGCCATTCGCTGTGAGCCGCACCTGGTACTTGCCCGGCGCCACCAGCGGACCACGCGCCCCTTCGCCGTATTCCCACAGGAAATAGCCGGGAACACGATGTGCCTCTTCATAATGCAGGTCCCACACAAAGCGATTCAGCCCATCCTCCGGCTTGATCTGCTTCTCCGGCTTTTTGTCCTCCGGATCCAGCGGCTCATCCAGAGGTTCTGAGTGTTTGCTCGAATAGCTGCGGATTACGCCGCCCGCCGCATCCAGGATCTCGATCTTCACTTCCTCCTTCGGCTCCTGCTTGAAGTAGTAGTAAATGACCGCGCCGCTGGGCGGATTCGTCCCGGCAAAAGCATGCCGCCTCGGACTGTCTCCCCCGTGAATGCGATACGCTGTCGCCGGCTGATAAAGATGCATGTCTTCATCCGCAACCGAATCGGCAAATTGCCGCAGCGGAGTGATGTCATCCAAAATCCAGAACGCGCGCCCGTGCGTCGCCACCACCAGATCGTCATTCTTGACGACCAGATCGTGAACCGGCGTGTTCGGCAGGCTCAATTGCAGGCTGCGCCAGTGCGCTCCATCGTCAAACGACACATAAATTCCGCGCTCGGTCCCGGCAAAGAGCAGTCCTTTTCTTTTCGGATCCTCGCGTACAGCGCGCACGAACGATCCCTCCGGAATGCCATTGCCGATTCGGCTCCAGCTCGAGCCGTAATCCGTGGTCTTGTAGATGTAGACCCCGAGATCGTCGTTCTGATGCCGATCGATCGCCACATACGCAGTCCCGGCATCGAACGGAGACGCTTCCACCAGGCTCACCCTGCTCCACTCCTGCAGGTCTTTCGGCGTGACGTTCGTCCAATTCTTTCCCTCATCGCGCGTGACCTGGATCAAGCCATCGTCGGTACCAGCCCAGATCAGCCCTTTCGCGAGGGGTGAAGGAGCAATCGAAAACACCGTGTCGTAGTATTCGGTACCGGTATCGTCCACCCTGACCGGCCCGCCCGACGGGATCTGCTTCGACTTATCGTTGCGTGTCAGGTCCGGACTGATCGCCTCCCAGTGCATGCCTCCGTCGGTAGTCTTGAAGACGCGCTCGCCGCCGTAATACACCGTGTTCGGATCCTGAGGGGAAATCACGATTGGCGCCGTCCACTGGAACCGGTGATCGAGCGGGGCTGCGCCGCGCGCATCGCTTAGTTCCGGCCAGACCGCAATGCTCTGGACCTGATTCGTTCGCCGGTCAAAGCGTGTCAGATTCCCCTGGTAATCGCCCGCATACACGATATTCGGGTCGGTCGGAACCGGCGCAATATACCCGGCCTCTCCGCCGCCGACTTCATACCAGTTGTCGCGGCCAATCGCGCCGTCGTCGCTGCGGCTGGCAATCGCCACGCTCGAGTTGTCCTGCTGCGAGCCGTAGACATAGTAGGGCGTACGGGTATCGGTAATGACATGATAAAACTGCGCCGTCGGCTGGTTGTCTTCGCGCGTCCACGACTTCCCGCCATCCACACTGACCGTTGCTCCTCCGTCATCGTAGGCAATCATGCGCTTTGTATTCTTCGGATCGATCCACAGCCCGTGATTGTCGCCATGTGGGACTTTGATCTTGTTGAAATTGCGTCCGCCATCCGTCGACTTGAAGAACTCCACGTCCGCTATGTAGACCGTGTCCACATCGCTCGGATCGGCGATCACGTGCATGTAGTACCACGACCGCTGATACAGTCCGTGGCTTCCGTTCACAAGTTCCCAACTGTCGCCGCCATCGTCGGAACGGTAGAGACCTCCGTTTTCCTTCGCTTCAATAATCGTGTACACACGCTCCGAATTCGCGGCCACGGAGACACCGACACGTCCGTAGGGCCCCTTGGGCAGCCCATGTTCCTCCAGATGCTTCCACGTCGTGCCGCCATCGTTGGAGCGGTAAATCCCGCTGCCGGGACCGCCGCTTGAAAGTGTCCACGGAGTACGGCGCACCTCCCACAGTGCCGCAAACAGGACGTTCGGATTCTGCGGATCGAACGCCACATCGATCGCGCCCGTGTTGTCGTCCTTATAAAGAACCTTCTCCCATGTCTTGCCGCCATCGGTTGTCCGGAAAATACCGCGCTCCGAATTCGGGCCGTAGGGATGTCCGAGCGCAGCCACAAACGCGATGTCCGCATTGTGCGGATTCACAATGATCTTTCCGATCGCGCGCGAATCCTTCAGACCAATATTCTTCCAGGTCTTCCCCGCGTCCACCGACTTCCAAATACCATCCCCTTGCGCGATGTTTCCACGCAGACAGCCCTCACCCGTACCGACGTAAACGACGTTGGGATCAGACACTGCGACAGCAATGCTGCCAATCGCGGGCGAGCCATCGTGATCAAATATCGGAGACCAGGTGTTCGCGCCATCCGTTGACTTCCAAACGCCCCCTCCGGTCGCGCCAAAATAATAGGTCGTTGGGTCGCCTGGAATTCCTGTCGCCGTGATCGATCGCCCGCCCCGATACGGTCCGATCGAGCGATACTTCATCCCGCGGAATAGCGGATCGCCTTCGTTTTTCTGATCTTTGTCCTCACGGGCCGCAGGCGAATTCGTAGCTGACAAGCCCTTTTGCGCGGTCTCCAGCTCACGGTTCCGCTCTTTCTGTTGGGAAAAAACTGCGATGGAACAAAATATGACGAGCAGCACAATCGCCGCGGCGCGAACCAAAAATCTTTGTTTCATGAGTTGGTTCCTGAATCCCAGAATTTAATTGCGATCATGGTAATGCCACGACCGCGAAACACACAAACCGGAACGAGTAGCGGCGGCGCCCCGCCGGCGGTCGCGAAGGCGTCCACGCCCACGCTTCAACCCCGAGAAACAGCCAGCGTACCCGCCTAGTCAACAACCAATTCATCGAAACGTAGCTTGATTTCCATCATTCCGCGCCTAGAATGTTTCAAACATTTCTTGAGTCATTTGTTTGAAACAAGTATTTGGTAAGCGAATGTATTCGCGATGAAACGACAGTTCACCAGCAACGATGTGATCGCCCTCACCGGAATCACCGCGCGTCAATTGCAATGGTGGGATGAGCGTGGCCTGGTGAAACCCGATCGTCAGGGCCATCGCCGCCTATACAGCTGGGACCAACTCGTAACCGCAGCGGTGATCTGCCAGCTTCGCCATCGCGGTTTCTCCCTGCAGCGGATGCGTAAGGTCATCGCCTTTCTAAGCCGTGAATTTGGGACCAGTCTCGCCGCCACTGTCCGCGCGGCGTCTGAGTACCACCTACTGACCGACGGCACCAACCTGTACCTGCGGACGTCGGCAAAGCAGGTTGTGGACCTGCTAAAGAATTCTTCTCAGCCGATGTTCGATATATGCCTGAGCGACGAGGTTCGCCGGGTTCGGGGAGAGATTTTATCTCGCAAGATTTGGCCGGAGAAGACTGGGCCACAGAAAAAGAGTTCAGCTTCAGAACGGCTCCGGCCCATAAGTCGGGCCGCACAGCCTAAACGAGCAGGCCGGGAGGCATGATGATCGGTGAATTGAGCATTATCAACGAGTGGATTCCCGAGCAGATGGAACCAGGCACCGTGTTCGTACTGGAGAATGCGGGCGAAGTGGGCGAAAAAGAGGATCCCTATTGGGCCGTCCTGTCGTGCCCTTCCTGCGGGACCTTAGGCTTGATCACGCGCAAGCAAATGGCCGGACTACTTCCGACAATCTGCGGCTCGCACGAATGCCCCGCACAATTCTTCATTAAGGATGAAGTGATCACACCAAGAAAGCCCTTCTAGGATTTTAGTGTGGCGCGGGCGCCTCGCCCGCGAACAGCCGGCGGATTGCAATAGTTGTAGAAAGGCAGTCCAGGCCGGGGTTCCGTTACCCCCGCTTTTCCCGCACCGGCATCTTCACCGGAATCTGCTCCACAATCTCAATATCAAATCCTTCCAGCGCAGCAACTCGGCGCGGATGATTCGTCAGCAGCCGGATGCGTTTCAAGTTCAGATCCGATAAAATCTGCGCGCCTAAGCCAATCTCCCGCTGTGTCTTGCGCTCGCTATCCGGAAGAGTCGGCAGCCGCCGTTCGCGGTGGAACGTCAGGAAGGACTGGTCGCCGACCTTCTCCGCCGAAAATCCGCGCGAAGTCTGGTGCAGATAAATCAATGCCCCTCGGTCCTCCGCAGCAATCGTTTCCAGCGAGGCTTCCAGCGTCCGGTTGCATTCGCATCCTGTTGCTCCAAAAACGTCGCCCAACAGGCAGTGCGCATGCATGCGCACCAGTACTGGTTTCGACGGATCACTGATATCGCCGCGAATCAGCGCAATATGCGAGTCTCCGCCATCTACTTCGCTCTCGTAGGCGATCAGGCGAAATTCACCGTGCTTGGTCTCAACCATTGCCTCGCCCACGCGATGCACGTACCGTTCATGCTGCATGCGGTAACGGATCAGCTCCGCCACGGTCAGCATCTTCATGTCGTGCGTCCGGCAGAATTCGATCAGGTCGGGAATGCGCGCCATCGTTCCGTCGTCTTTCATGATTTCGCAGATGATCCCTGCCGGAACCATGCCCGCCAGTCGCGCCAGATCAACCGAAGCTTCGGTCTGTCCCGCGCGCACCAGTACTCCGCCCTTGCGTGCACGCAAGGGAAACACATGCCCGGGCCGCGCCAAATCCGAGGGCCGCGAGGCCGGATCAATCGCAACCTTAATGGTATGCGAGCGATCATAGGCAGAAATCCCGGTCGTGACCCCTTCCCGCGCGTCAATCGCCTCGCAGAATGCCGTACCGTATTGCGAAGTATTCTCGGCCGTCATGTTGCCGATCCGCAGGTGGTCCAGGCGCTCCTCAGTCATCGCCAGGCAGACTAGCCCGCGGCCAAACTTCGCCATGAAGTTGATGGCTTCGGGCGTAACCTTCTCAGCAGCCAAGGTTAGATCGCCTTCGTTCTCGCGATCCTCATCGTCCACGACAACGACCATCCGGCCCGCACGAATCTCGTCGATCGCGGTAGCCACATCGGTAAACGCTGAATTGGGAGTCATAGTTGGTTTCTAAGACCGTTTCTGAGCCCGCTTGTAGATTCTATTGAAAGCATACTCGCCGGCGAAGTTCACCGCCAATGAGTCCAAGTCGAAGGCCCGCGGCTTTCATTCCACAATAGGAAAGGGTCGCCGGAGCGACCCTTTCCTTAAATCCGCACCCCTGAAGTTAGAGGGTAGACTCGATTTCGAATCCCCACGCCTCAAGCAATGGTTCAGGAATGTACTTCGAGTTCTTGTTCCGCCGCGCCCATTCCCGCAGCCGTGTCGACCGCAAATATTGGTCGGGAGACAATTTATACTCGTGCACGACCTGCTCGAACTCTGTGATCGTGGGAGTAATTGGCCCGATGGGCTCCGGCTTCCCCCAGTTCGGGTTTCCGCGTCGTTTTGCCATGAAAAATATACCCTCTTCTAAGTGAAATGATGACTTCTTCTAAAGCCACTACCCTAGTTTTGATTCCAACAGCTCCCCAGAGGATTCACTAGGCGACAAAAATGCCAAATCACGCCAATGAACCCCGAGTCCTTATGGAAGCTATTGATAATAATAGGTTTTTATGGATTAGTCAATGAAAAAATGGATTCTCATGCCAACCTTTTTCGATTTCCTTTGGAAACAGCAACTTGCAGGGTAAAACCCCACCGAAGCGCCATGTCACGCATCCGTTTCCGAGCCTTCGCCAAGTCATCGGGAAGCGATGAAATCCGGAATGGCTGATGAGCAGGTTTTCGTTCCGTAATGAAAAGATTCAGGTGACCGGCGTAATCGCCAGATTCCCAAAGACGTTGACCCTGCCATCCAGTCCTCATAGAGTGCCAAACAAGAGTGTTTCGCTGCAGGTAAGAATCAGGCTATTCCCTCGTCTCGGAGCACTCCCAGAAACGTTGAGATTTTCAACTATCCCGGTGCACCCGGAAAAACAAGCACCATGGACCCGAAGGTTGCCTCGCAATGATGTTGAAGTCCCTCTTATTGAGTTCTGATGAAAGAACGGTGCGCGTCCTGCGCCGGGTCCTCAGCGATCTTGAAATTGCAGTAGAGCATTGTTCCGCTTCTGAGGACGCGGTCCGCAACATTACCCGCCACCGCTTCGAAGCCATCATCGTCGACTGCTCAAATGCGGAGGAGTCGGGCAATGTCATCCGCGCTTCCAAGGCGGCTCCCGTCAACAAGCGCGCTCTTTCGATCGTGCTCGTCGACGCGGTCGGCGGCCTGAAAGCGGGCTTTGAAATGGGGGCTCATTTCGTTCTTCACAAACCGCTCGCTGTCGAACGCGCCAAAGCGAGTTTTCGCGCGGTCCGCGCCCTCATGAAAAGCGAGCGGCGGTTGCAGATGCGGATTCCTGTTCAGATTCCGGTCGCTTGTGTCGGAGCGCGCCAATATCAGGCCAAAACCATCGACCTTTGCGAAGGTGGCATGGCGCTTCACTTTGTCGGCCGCGTTGCTAAAGAGGCATCGCTTCGCTTCTCACTCGAATTGCCCGGCACGGCCAAAAAACTCGAGGTCTGGGGTGAGTTAGCCTGGGAAGGTGATGGGGAGCGTGCAGGCGTTCGTTTCAACAACATCAGCGATAGTCAGCGCAAGACGCTGCGCGATTGGATGCACAAGCAAATCCCCGAATGCGAACCGGACGATCCTCCAGTGCTCTCACGCCTCTCCAACCTGAGTCAGGGCGCATGTTACGTCACCACGGGTTCCCCGTTTCCGAAGTCCACGCGTGTCATCCTCTACGTCCCCACCCCGGCTTCCGAGGTGCGCGCGGCCGGAGTTGTACGCGTCGTTCATCCTGAATATGGAATGGGAATCGAGTTTCTCCAAGCCACAACCGAGCAACGGGATCAGGTCGTCCGCATTCTTGAGATCCTGCGAGCTGGGGAGGAACTCCCCGACATTCACATCGAGCCCGATGGCCTAGAGCCGATTTCTGTCGAGGACAATTCCGGGAGTCCGCACGACGATTCCCTCGTTCACCTCTTTCAGCAGCACGCGCAGGCCTCCGTAGAGGTCTTCCTCCAACAGATGCAACAATGCACTCTGCAGGAATCGCGCTCGTAACGCACTACTCGTCCTTGTTCGGCCCTCTGCAGATTCAATCCTTTCCAGGTTGAGCGCCCATCGCTCTTGGGCGCTCACCCCGGATCACTCAACGTCGATCGTACCTCTGATGCTCAAGCATCAGTGCCCCAATAGAGTTGCCGTTTCTACGCGCACCGTTTTATTTTTCGCGATCTCGGTCTCGAGCTTTCCCTGTAGAACTTCCCATCCCGTGTCCAGTCCGGGCGTCCAGATTTTCGCCAGGAAATAGTCACTGCCGTAACGATGAAAGATGAAGTGAGCCTGTTCCAGCGCAACTTTTCTTTGTGTCGGCAATGCGAGGAAGACGGTTGAGACCCGCCCGTCGCTGCTGTGGATGCGCAGCCTGCCGTTAGCGACCTGCTCTATTGTGTAATCGCCGGCTTGCAACCGCTCGTTTTCCACCGCGAAGTTGAAAGGAACCGTCACCTTCATCGTCCCCGTATACTGGGCGAACATTGGAGTTGCCATGCCCAGCATCAGAGCCAGCCCCGCTACCATCCCTGTCATGTTCTTTTTCATAACTTCTCCTTTTTTTCGCGCCGCCGATTGCCGCCGGTCGCGTCCACATCCGCATTCAACGGCGGGTCAGAAAAAAGAGGAATGCTCTCGAGGTGAGACGTGGGAGATTCGCGGGTGACCACGCAACCGATTGACAAAACGGTACTTAAATCTCCAGATGACCTGCCAGGAAGCAAACCCTGCAGATCACTTTGCACCATTTCCGCGCCTAATTACCTGTGTCACCCGTTCGCGGAACTTCGACGGTCAACATGGCGTAACCACTTATTATTGTTTAGAGACCAGTGGTAGACTTGCGTGAACTCAGGGGTTTCCCGACTACCTCATCATCTGTGCCGACGGAAGAAACCAAATCGAGCCGCCCTCTGCTGCGTTTCTCCAGCTTCGAGCTGGACTTGCGGGCGGGCGAACTGCGCAAGCACGGTCTCAAGGTCAAGCTGCAAGACCAGCCCTTCCAGATTCTGGCTTTTCTCCTCGAAAGACCGGGCGAGATCGTAACCCGTGAACAATTGCGGGATCGCCTCTGGTCGGCTGACACTTTCGTCGATTTCGACCACAGCCTTAACAGTGCGGTAAAAAAACTTCGTCAGGCCTTGAACGACGATCCCGACGTGCCACGTTTCATTGAAACCTTACCGCGCCGCGGCTATCGTTTCATCGCTCCCCTGCGGGACACTTTCTCTGCGGAGGATGATGCTGGCGACTCGCCCCGAAATGGCACATCGCCAGTCGATTCGAGCGCCGCCGCTCCAGTTCCAGGCACCCTTCCTGCTGTGACCGGACATCCGCACTGGAAGCTCTGGGCCGCTGGCGCGCTCGGTTTCGCACTTGCTCTCAGCCTGGTGGCATGGTTTCGGCCGGGACGAGCACCAAGCCTCGCGAGCGCCCCGCCGGTTCTCCTGGTACCGCTCACAACCTACTCTGGACATTGGTCCAAAGTCTCTTTCTCACCGGACGGCAACCAGGTGGCTTTTTCCTGGCACGGTGAGTGGCACGGTGATTTCGTCGACATTTACGTCAAACAAATCGGCGTAGAGAAGCCGCTCCAGATTACAAGCAACTTTGGCTACAACATCTCTCCTGCTTGGTCGCCGGATGGCCGTTATATAGCATTTCTCCATGCCAAGCATGGGGAACGTCCCGGCCTGTACCTCGTTCCAGCTCTTGGCGGCCCGCCCCGCAAACTGTTCGACTTCGAGCCCTCGATAAATTGCACGCCCGGATTAAGCTGGTCTCCTGACGGCAGATACCTCCTCTTTCCTGATCGATCCGCTGACCAGCCGTGCAGCATACGGCAGTTCAGTGTCGATGACCTGCGGATGAAACAAATCACCTCGCCGCCTGTGCCATCTACCGGCGATTATGACGCACAATATTCCCCCGACGGCACGTCCATCGCTTTCATCCGCAACACGAAAGACGTCGAAGACATCTATGTTATTCCTGTCTCCGGTGGTTCGCCCCGCCGCCTGACTTTTGACAATCGCCTGATGACGGGACTCGCATGGACTCCAACTAGCAAAGAAATAGTTTTTTCCTCGAATCGGGGCGGCGCGACCTGGGGACTTTGGCGCATCTCGGCCGCGGGCGGCACACCGGAGCGCGTTTCCGTTGGATCCGAGCGCGCCTACATGCCTTGCATCAGCCCCAAAGGCAACCGGCTCGTCTACGCCAGCGGATCATGGAACGAAAATATCTGGCGCATTCCGATTGGATCCGGCCATCGCACCGGCAAAGCCGAACTTTTTATTTTTTCCAACATGCAGGAAGAAGGCCCGCAATATTCGCCGGACGGACAACACATCGCTTTTCAATCAACCCGCTCCGGAAATTTCGAAATCTGGCGGGCCGATGCCAATGGTTCCAACCTGGTTCAGTTGACTTCGTTCGGAGGCCCGCTCACCGGAACGCCGCGCTGGTCGCCCGACGGGCGGCAAATCTCCTTCGATACGCGTCCCGGTCCGCATCCCAATGTTTTTGTCATCGGTGCCGATGGCGGTCCATCTCGCCGCTTTGTGAATGATTCCGCCGACGAAGGCGTCGCCAGTTGGTCGCACGATGGACGACGGATATATTTTGCTTCGAATCGTGGTGGCAACTGGCAGGTTTGGAAGCGGACCGTCGACGGCGGTCAGCCGGCTCAGGTCACGAGTAAAGGAGGTTTCGCCGCCCTCGAAGCCCGCGATGGCAAGTCCATCTACTACACCAAGTTCAATGAGCCGGGAATTTTTCAGGTTCCGGTTGATGGAGGCCAGGAGGTGAAAGTCGTCGATGACCCGCCCGGCAGCTTTTGGGGCTACTTTGGTGTTGGACCGGACGGCTTGTACATTGTGGAAGAAATTGGCACCAATGGAAAGAATAGGCTCGGATTTAAGTTCTTCGATTTCGCAACGCGTAAGATCACGGTGATGGGCGAGACTGACGGTACGTTGTACGTCGGAGCCCCCGGCTTCACGATCTCTCCGGATGGCCGCTACATGTTGTATGTCCAACTTGATGAAGCAAGGTCTAATCTGATGCTCGCCGAGAACTTTCGCTGAGACCGAGCGCTCTACGTCTTCTCTCAGTTTCCAGAATCATCCAGTTAAAAAAAGGGAGCAACCCCGTGGATATCTCCGCGGAATCGCTCCCCGTTCAGATGCCGACTTCCGGCTTTTACTCTTCCTTGCCAAACTGCTTCAGGTCTTCCGGCCCATCAGTCACTGCTACCGGCTCTTTGCCTTGTACCAATTCGCGGACCTTTTCGACAACGTCCGGATTGGCCAGTGTTGTGATGTCGCCCGTATTCATGCGGTTCGAAATCGACGCCAGAATGCGCCGCATGAGTTTACCGGAGCGCGTCTTCGGCATATCCGGAACGATGTGGATGTGCTTCGGCCGGGCAATCTTGCCAATGATGGTTTCGATCGCTTTGTTGACCTTGTCCACGATCTCCGGACTCGCCGCGATTCCGGGCTGCAGAGCGATGTAGACTTCCGGCACGCGGCCCTTAACATCATCCACGACCGGCACAACCGCGGCCTCGGCCACTTCGGGAACCGTCATGCAAGCGGACTCGATTTCCTTGGTACCAAGGCGGTGCCCGGCAACGTTGATGACGTCATCGACGCGTCCCAGAATGCGGAAATATCCGTCAACAGCGAGCACGGCTCCGTCAGCCGCGAAGTACGGCCAATCCTGCCATTTCTTGCTGTTGGGATCTTTGCAATATTTGCGGTAGTACTGGTTGACGAAGCGATCCCTATCGCCCCAGATCGTCTGCATGATTCCGGGCCAGGGATTGCGGATAATGATGTTGCCCGCCTTGCCTGCGCCCGCCACCATGATTTCTCCCATTTCATCCAGAATCGCCGGATAAATGCCCGGCATTCCTGGGCCGGCACTGCCGGGTTTCATTGGGTCCATGGCCGGCTTCGTGCTGCACAGGAAGCCACCGGTTTCGGTCTGCCACCAGGTATCAACGATGACGGCTTCCCTCTTGCCCACAGCCTCGTAATACCAGCGCCAGACTTCGGGTTCGATCGGCTCGCCCACCGTGGTCATGTGCTTGAAGTGATAGTTGTACTTGGCAGGTTCGTCGTGGCCGGATTTGCGCAACATGCGAATCGCGGTCGGCGAGGTATGGAAGATATTGACGTCCAAGCGCTCGGCTATGCGCCACACGCGGCCCGCATCGGGGAACGTCGGAACCCCTTCATAAATGACGCTCGTCGCTGCGAGCGCGAGCGGCCCGTAGACGATGTAGGAGTGGCCCGTGATCCAGCCGATGTCGGCCATGCACCAATACACATCCTCGGGATGTAAGTCCTGAATGTATTTCGACGTTCCAGCCGCGTAAGCCAGATAGCCGCCCGTGCGATGCTGGCACCCTTTGGGCTTCCCGGTGCTGCCGCTTGTGTACATCAGGAACAGCGGATGCTCTGCATCCACGGGCGTCGGTGGCACGATTTCGCCCGAATAGTTCGGGAGAAGTTCATCCACCCAATAATCGCGCCCCTGCACAAAAGGCGAAGCGGAGGCACTCTTTCCGGGCTGCCGTCTCCACACCAGCACTTTCTCGACCTTGTGCCCTTCCTTGGCGGAAACACCGAGCGCGATGTCGGCACCGGCTTTGTGATCGAGCATTTTGCCGCCACGGTAGTAGCCGTCCATGGTGATCAGAACGGAACTGGTGGAATCGGCCGCACGCTGACCGCAAGCCTCGCCGCTGAAGCCGCCAAATACGACGGAGTGAATGACGCCAAGCCGCGCGCATGCCAGCATGGTAATCGGCAACTCAGGAACCATTGGCATGTGAATGGTGACGCGATCACCTGACTTGAGATGGCAGAAATCACGCAAGAGCGCTGCAAACTCATTCACGCGCACATAGAGCTCGCGATACGTGACAGAAACCGTCGCATCGCTCTCCGGTTCCGGAACAAAGATGATCGCCGCTTTGTTCTTGTACTTCGCCAGATGCCGGTCCACGCAGTTGTAAGAGGCATTGAGTTTGCCGCCCACAAACCATTTCCAGAACGGTGGATCGTTGGTATCAAGCGTGGTGTGATAGTAATGATCCCAGCTCAGCAGATCGGCGTACTCCCGGAAACAATCCGGGAACTTATCCTCTGCAAACCGATTCAGCACATCCGGATCAGTCAGGTTGGCCTGGCCAATGAACTTCGAAGAGGGATAGTAATATTCTTCCTCGCGCCAATGGACTGCGATCTGAGCTTCTGTGGTCTCAATCACCTGCTGTTTCTGACGAATATCAGCCATGTCAATTACCCCTTATCAGTGAATTTTTGCTGCATTGCAGACAGTTCTCCGCGACTCGGTCGCTGAAGGCGTCGGAGTCACTCGAAGTTCTGCAGGTTCTGAAAAACTCGTCGTTCGTTGCGGCGCTTCTTCCCGGTTTAAGGGTCAGGCGCAAAAACCAAGCCATACTAACTTAACTGCGACCCGGAAGAATGGGCGCTCGCAAACTGTGAGCGCCCACACGAGCCACTTCCAGGGCCACGGGACGAAATATCCGTCGCAGACAGCTATGCCGCCGACGGCGTTTTCCTGGCGGCCAATGCCGCTTCCGGAATTGCCGGCCGCTTAGCCAACACTTCGAAGACCAGGGCAACTAACGCCAGGCCCGCCGCCCAGTAGAACGCCATCTGGTAGTTCTTGTACTTGTCGAACAGCACCCCGCCAATGCGCGGTCCAATGATGCCAGCCACGCCCCATGCGGTGAACAGCATTCCGTAGTTGATGCCGGCGTTCTTGGTGCCCCAGAAATCCGACGCAGTCGCGCCATTCACCGAAAGCTGCGTTCCGTAGCACCAGTACACGATGAACACCACTATGTAGAGTAGCGTCACATTACTGCCCACCTGGTAGAGAATGGGCATGGCAAGCATCGAGATACCGATCATCAGCCGCAGCACGTTTAACCGGCCGAGTGCATCCGACATCCAGCCGGACAGGATGCGGCCCGAGGCGTTGCCAATTGCGGCCACGACCAGGCTCATCGTGATCAGCGAAGCGCTGGGAATGCCCACGCTCTTGCCAAAGGGCACCAGTTGGCTGATCACCATCAGTCCAGCCGAGCAACCCAACGCATAGGCAACCCACATGAAGTAGAACGCGGGCGTCCGCAGCGTTTCGCCCGGGGTGAATTCATAGGTGGTCGCGGCAGACTTGGAGGCGGGCGCGGGCGTCCAACCCGCGGGCCTGTATCCGGCCGGAGGATTTCGCAGTAGGAAGGCGCCGAAAACGGTCATGACCAGGAAGATCCCACCCAGTATCTGGAAGGTGGTGTGCACACCATACTTGGGAATCAGGTACAGGTTGGACAACGGTCCGAAGATTGCCGACCCTCCACCGTATCCACCCACCGCCAGCCCTACGGCTAGGCCGCGCTTATCAGGAAACCACTTGGCCATCACCGGTATGGGCGTGGAGTAGCCAAACCCATTGCCCAGCCCGCCAATCACCCCGAAACACACAATCAGGTAGGTCAAGCTATGCGTGTAGGAGCACAGAAAGAAGCCCAGACTGACCAGTACGCCGCCAGTCAGGGAAACCCAGAAGGGGCCGAACTTGTCCTGCAGCCGTCCCGCCACGATAAACGTTAGTGCGAACACAACAACCGCCCAAGTGAACACCGAGGAAGTATCAGTCCGCTTCCAGCCAAATTCTTTCTCGAGTGGGGCCACAAACACACTCCAGGCATACAGCGAGCCCAGTGCCAGGTTCATGGACATGCCACCGACCACGTGCCACCACCGATTCAAATGATTCGACGAGACATCTGCTGTTGCCACAGTTTTTCTCCTTTACGAAGTGACGATCCTATAACCGGGAGCCGGATTTCGTTCACAAAAGCCTTCCAACCTCCGTACTACGTGTGCGTGCTTTTGACGAACCACTTTCAAACAGGACTTACGATCAGAACTCAGGACTTTTCTGGGATCCGATCTTTACGGCCAACTTCTAACGCGCCGCCTCATTCGCCGCTCTTTCTCTGATTGCGACTCGGGAGGCGTGATCTCTAGCTTCCTGATCCCCGACCTCATCCAATTCGAGTTGTCTGGTCTCCGGAGAAAACAACAAGCTGACGAACGTCATGATCGAACCAATCGTCAGGATGACGGCCGGTGAGAGCCAAAGATCCTGTTTCTCGATCGCCGCTACAAATGGAATCTTGTGCGCCCACAAAACGTAGACGCTGAACCAGGCCCCAACCAGTGCGCCGGAAGAATATCCGAAGCCGACTCCCGTGGCGCGCGTCTTAGTCGGAAAACGCTCGCACAAGTACGCAGGGAGCATGCCCCACGCCAGCTTCAGCATGGCAGCCATCACGCAGCCGGCAATGGCCATGCGAACGTTTCGCGCGGCCGCCGCGTGGTACAGAACGTAGTACACCGGAATCGCAAACACCACCAGAAACACGCAATACCATTGCGTGAGGATCTTGCGTCCCGTTCGGTCCGACAGCCAGCCATAAAGGTTGTATCCCAGAAACGACATAAAGAGGGCAAACCCGTAAATCAGGCTGTATTGCGTCGTGCCAAAGCCCCGCCCGCCCAGGGTCAAAATGCTGGGAAGATACCCGTAAACCGAATAATCGGTCAGAAACAGCCCGGTCATAAAAACAAACACTTGCAGGAAAGCCCAAAGTTGCGGAGGCACAAACAGGCTCAGGAAAGGCGCTTTCGCGACATGCCCGGTCGCTTTCGCTCTCTCGAATTCCGGTGACTCGCTCAACGTGGAGCGGATCCATAACGCGAGCAATACCGGCACAGCCCCGGTGATAAAAGCGATGCGCCATCCGTATCGCAGCATGTTGGCATCGCCAATCATGCTGGAGATCCCCGCTACCACCAGCGCGGCAAACACGTAACCCAGCGGAAATCCGGACTGGATGAATCCGGCAACCTGCCCGCGCTTACGCTGCGGAGCAAACTCGATGGCAAAGGTATGCCCGACCGCGTATTCGCCGCCGAAGAAGCATCCCATCAGAAATCGCAGAATACTGAAGAACAGATAGGCCCATGCTCCGACTTGCGCGTAGGTCGGCATGAAGCCGGCGATTACCGACATCACACCCACACCGGCAATCGTAAAAATCAGCAGATTCTTGCGGCCGATCTTGTCGGCATAATGTCCAAAGAATGCCGATCCCACGGGCCTTGCAGCCATCGTGATCGAATAAAACAGGAGCACCTTCGTGTACTGCCAGGCCGCGCTTCCGCCGGGTGAAACAAACAGCTTCCCCAGGATGGGGGCCATGACGACCACCATCGCCATATCGTAGGCGTCAAGCCCGAATCCCAGGAACTGCGAGATCATGGCTTGCCTGGTGTCTCTCGAGAATTTCTGCCCGTCCGCCATTCGGCCCGTCTTTCGTCAGAGATCTAGCCTTATTGCGCTTTCTCCAAAACCGCATTCACGGTCAAATCTGATCCTGCCGATACCGTAAGCTCCCGCTTCCACTGCGTAAATCCGCCCATCGAAACCACCACGATGTGTGTCCCCGGGGTCACGCTGACCACCGAAGGTGTGCTGCCCACATACTTTCCGTCGAGCGTCAGGTCCGCTCCGGCCGGAGTCGAACTAAAGCTGCATTTCACACTCTGCTCGGCGGCCGGCAGTTGTTCTACGTTTTCAACTGGGCCTGCCAGCGACGGGTTACCTTCCACCAGCGAGTACATCTGACTCCGAAATTTCCCTTTGTCATCGGTGTAGGAAACCTCAATGCCGCGCTTCTGCCTCCGTGCTTCGAAGGTTTGCCCCTTTGGCAGCGGCACACATCTGGAATACCTCGTATCCACCGTGCAGGAAATTTTGAAAGGCGGATCGTTGCCTTCCTGCACCAGTAAAGTATTCATCATCACCGCGCCCTTGCTGTTATTGCAGTACGCGTCGAAGTTGACTGCGTCGCAGTTCTTGGGAACGCTGCTGCCTTCAATCGCTAAAGACCGTGTTTCCGAATCCAGGACTTTAATTCGCATCGTCCTGGTCGCAGCGTGCGCGAAAATCGCGACCAATAGGAAACAAGCTTGCAGGACCACTGCCTTTCTCGTGCTCATCGAAACGACTCCTCCAAACCATGCGGACGAAACCGTTGCATCCCCGGATTTCCGGGACAATTCTGGAAACCGGGTTTGCAGATTCGGTACATTGTGATCCCTCGACCTGCCCCGCACAACAGCTTTTCTGCTGGAGGAAACCAGGGAGGACAGACTGGCCGTGGGCGATCGCCCTTGCAGTCCGTCCCCCTTCTTATAGGTATCCGGTGCCGTGAAAAAACGGCACCGGCCATTTTCGGTTAATCCGGACCGGCGCCTAGAAAGTAAAAATCGGTCCAAATTCCGTGCGGTGATCCTGCCATTCGTTGGACGCTTTTCCCGCGATGTTATACAGATCGAGGTGATCGGCGAGACGAGTGGCATAGATGGACTGTTCGAAGCTGAACGTGATGTACGGGTTAAGTTTGTAGTTCAGAGTACCCGCAAACATCTTGCCCATCAGGAGCGGCAGCGGCGACAAAGAGTTGGCGACGCCACCATTAGCAGCAAAGCCAGGGTTGTTGATGTCGCGGTTCACCACCTGGTCTTTGCCCGCGTGCAGGTAAAGTTGCCAGCCAGCGTTGTGACCTTTCGGGTCCGCATTGAACCACCGCGAGAGCGGCAATCCAAGGTTCACGAATCCGCCGAACGACCGAATCGGCCTCTGCGGCGCAACCACGACGCTGCCGGAGCAAGTCCCGCTCTCCGAATCATAGGTGCCCGTGCAACCCAGAACGGCGCCACCCGCAGCCGCCAGTGGGCCGCCATCCAGAGTCTGGAATGGTCCCATGACGCCCGTCAGCCCGCCGGTATCGGTAGCGAAGGAGTTGACTTGGCCGCCGAAGTAGAAACGGAGGTCAGCACCGCGATAGGCGCTGGCTACGAAAGTGAACCACCGCGTTGGCAGTTGGATGGCCAGTTGGTTTCCATACATATTGCTGGAAGCCGCAAAGCCGTTGGGAAATGCTGCCAGATACTCTGACGGCATGCTCTGATAGCCCGGAGCGGTATTGGCAACCAGCGATTTGCGCCGGCCTTGGAATCCGCTCCAAAGAATTTGTGCTGGAGCGACTCCCTTTGCCGGGTCGAGTTGCCATTGGAACGCCAATCTGCCTTCGATCTCAGGACGGCCCGAGTCGGCGCCTTCGCGCTCGGCTTGTGCCAGCTGTCCAGCTAAGCCCAAGGATCCGAGCTTCTCAATTTGTCCGGTGCTGGGCATCATGATTGCGAAGGTCGGCGAGATTTTCAGGTTGTGCCAGGGACTCAGCTTCTGCACCAATCCGAACTGGAACTGCGGAGAACGTTCGTAGATGTCGCCGTAGAACGCACCTAAGAACGTGGTTTCCAGGATGGCCGGGAGCGCGCTCGATCCGAACAGAGTCCAGTCTTGTCCGCCCTCGAAGTAATAATCGGTGTTTTCGCTGGCATTGTAATCCATGCGCACATATGCCAACCGCAATTGGAAGGCGTTGCTGCGAATGGATGAAACGTCGCGGTTGTCGACTTCGCTGAAGTTTCCTTCATAGTCGCCTTCGATGCGGCCGGTAAGGACGATCTTGGGCGAGATGTCGGGCCATTCAATGTTCGCTCCGATACGGGTGGAGCGCGCCTTCAAGTGGAATTCAGGGTCTTTGGTCGGGCCGGTCGCGAACGTGCCGGGCGTACCCAGGAACAGGCCGACAAACGGGAAATCGTCGCCATTCGGTGAACTCGAGTCATAGTCCGCGGTTGCCTTGATGAAGCCATACGGCGTCATCTTGACTCCGCCCATTTTGAAGGCGGCATTCAAGCCGTCTTTCTTGGGAGGATCGACTGGTAGCACTCGCAACGGCGCGATAGCCGCTACCACTCCGGGTTCCGCGGGTTTCGGCGCCGGCGCGTTGGGTGCCGGTGTTTGCGAAATGGCCGCAGGCAATATTGGCGAGGTCGATGCCACCAGGTTCGGCGCGACTTGCGACGAAGCCGATGGGGTCGCAAGCGCTTCATAATCCGACGCGCTCAGAATTCCCTTCTGCCGCAAAAGTGCCAGCAGCTTTGCTCTTTGCTCCGCGGGAGTTCCAACCAGAGACTTCGCTTCCTCTGGGTTGATGACTCCTTTGGTCACTAGTAATTGCAACAGCGGGTCGGCCGCTGCCGCCGTGTTGGTTTGCGCCGCCGACGCGGACGCGGGTAGGTTTTCGGCGAATGCCGCTATGGAAATCAACAATAGACTGAAGATAATTAGACTGCCGACAATCGTGCTCCGTGCTCGCATCCGTTCCTCCTGTGATGCCATGCTTGACTGCACCGTCCCGGCCCTTAGAACGCGGGCTCCATTCGTGCGACCGGGCGATGGGGGCGAATTTTGTCCGGTTCTTCTTTTCTTGGCTGTGACGGCCGTCACATATCTCGGTGCGGAAATGACCCATCTCTTTCGCCCTGCTCAAGAAACTCCGTTGCTGCCGCGCTTCTCTCTCTGTGACATTTGTCACAACCTCCAGTGATCCACGTCGCCACCCCTCGCCCTTTTATCCGTCATAGTGGAGGTCGACGACGGGTTTGCCCGGCCGCTCCCAGGTGGGGTCGATCTTTCAAACTCCGATGCCAATTCGGCCTGCAGACTCGGCAGCCGCTCGCCACGAAATGAGGAGATTCATGAAGCGCAAATTCAAGACCATGGACGGCAACGAAGCAGTCGCTAGCGTTGCTTACCGCGTCAATGAAGTCATCGCCATTTACCCCATTACCCCCTCTTCTAACATGGGCGAATGGGCGGACCAGTGGGCCTCCGAAGGCCGCCTCAATATCTGGGGCACCGTCCCGCAAGTCACCGAGATGCAAAGCGAAGGTGGAGCCGCCGGCGCGATTCACGGCGCATTGCAGACCGGAGCGTTGGCCACGACCTTCACCGCCTCCCAGGGATTGCTTCTCATGATCCCGAATATGAATAAGATTGCCGGCGAACTGACGCCCACGGCATTTCATATTTCCGCGCGTACCGTCGCGACCCACGCCCTTTCCATTTTTGGCGACCACAGCGACGTGATGTTCTGCCGCACCACCGGCTACGCCATGCTTTCTTCAAACTCCGTGCAGGAAGCGATGGATCTCGCGCTCATCGCGCACTCGGCTTCTCTCGAAACCCGTATTCCTTTCTTGCATTTCTTCGACGGCTTCCGCACTTCGCACGAAGTGAATAAGGTCGAAATGCTCAATGACGACGATCTCCGCGCGATGATCAATATGGATCGCGTTACCGAGCACCGCCAGCGCGCACTCTCCCCGGAACATCCTGTCCTGCGCGGCACCGCACAGAATCCCGACGTCTTCTTCCAGATGCGCGAGACCATCAATCCCGTCTACGAGGCTTGCCCCGAAAAAGTGCAAGCCGCAATGGACAAGTTCGCCGGCATCGTCGGCCGTTCCTATCATCTTTTCGATTATGTCGGCGCTCCCGACGCCGAGCGCGTCATTGTGATGATGGGTTCAGGCGCTGAAGCCGCGCATGAAACTGTCGAGGCTCTTACCGCTCGAGGTGAAAAAGTCGGTCTCCTCAAAGTCCGCCTCTACCGCCCGTTCTCGGTCAAACATTTTGTGGACGCCCTGCCGGCCACTGTGAAGAACATCGCCGTCCTCGACCGCACCAAGGAAGCCGGATCCGCCGGCGAACCTCTTTATCTCGACATCGTCAACGCTCTGCACGAGGGCAAGCGTTCCGCGCAGGTCATCGGCGGACGCTACGGCCTCTCTTCCAAGGAATTCACTCCTGCGATGGTCAAGGCCGTGTACGACAATCTCAGTAAGAGCGAACCCAAGAAGCATTTCACGGTCGGCATTCACGACGATGTCAGCAATACCAGTCTCGACTACGATCCATCGTTCTCAACCGAGGCGGACAACGTGGTGCGAGCTCTCTTTTACGGACTCGGCGCCGACGGCACCGTGGGCGCGAACAAGAATTCCATCAAGATCATCGGCGAGAATACGCCCAACTACGGCCAGGGCTATTTCGTTTACGACTCGAAAAAATCCGGCGCTGTAACGGTTTCCCATTTGCGCTTCGGACCGAATCCCATCCGCTCCACCTATCTCGTCTCCAAGTCCAATTTTGTAGCCTGCCACCAGTGGATCTTCCTCGAGCGCTACGACATGCTCAGCGCGCTCGTCGATGGCGGTACGTTCCTGCTCAACAGCCCTTACGGCCCAGACGAGGTTTGGGACAGGCTTCCTCGCATCGTGCAGCAGCAGCTCATCAGCAAAAAAGCTCGCTTCTTCATCATCGACGGCTACAGCGTCGCGCGCGACACGGGCATGGGCAGCCGCATGAACACAATTCTCCAGGTCTGCTTCTTCGCGATCTCCAAGGTTCTTCCCGGCGAAGAGGCGATCGAAGCGATTCGCAAATCCATTCGCGACACCTACGGCCGCAAGGGCGAAGACATCGTCCAGAAGAATATGAAGGCCGTGGATGAAACGCTGGCCCATTTACACGAGGTAAAAGTTCCGGCGGCCGTCAGCAGCACACTGGAGATCGCCGAACCCTTCTCCACCGAAGCACCCGCGTTCGAACGAAATGTTCTCGGCGTAATCTACGAAAATCGCGGAGACGAACTCCCTGTCAGCGCCTTCCCGATCGACGGCACCTTTCCTACCGGAACCGCCAAATGGGAAAAACGAAATCTTGCGCTCGAACTTCCCGTGTGGGATACCAACATCTGCATTCAGTGCGGCAAGTGCGCCATGGTCTGCCCGCACTCCGTGATCCGAATCAAGGTCTACGACCCCAAGCAACTGGAAGGCGCTCCTGCAACTTTCAAGTCAACCGCAGCTCGCGATAAAGAATGGGCCGGCTTGAAATATTCCATCCAGGTTGCGCCCGAAGATTGCACCGGCTGCGCGATCTGCGTGGACGTCTGCCCCGTCAAGAACAAGCAGGAAACGCGTCTCAAAGCGCTCAACATGGCGCCGCAACCACCCCTGCGCCTGCCCGAGCGTGACAACTGGGACTTCTTCCTCAATATTCCCGAACTCGATCGCCGCACCATCAAGATCGGCACGATCCGCCAGCAGCAGGTTCAGGAGCCGCTGTTCGAATTCTCCGGCGCCTGCTCAGGATGCGGAGAAACGCCATACCTGAAACTGCTCTCGCAGCTTTTTGGTGATCGCGCTCTTATCGCCAATGCTACCGGCTGCTCTTCCATCTATGGCGGCAACCTGCCCACGACGCCGTGGACGAAGAACTCGGAAGGCCGCGGGCCCGCCTGGTCGAACTCGCTGTTTGAAGACAACGCCGAATTCGGCCTCGGCTTCCGCCTCTCCATCGACAAGCAAACCGAATTCGCCCGCGAACTGGTGAAGCGCTGCAATGGCCAGATCGGGGACGAACTCATCAACGGTCTTCTCAACTCTCCGCAGAAAGACGAATCCGACATCTACGATCAGCGGCAGCGCGTCGCGGAACTCAGAGAGAAACTGAAAAACATCAACACACCGGATGCTAAACAGCTATTCACCCTTGCCGATATGCTCGTCAAAAAGAGTGTCTGGATTGTTGGCGGTGACGGCTGGGCCTATGACATCGGCTACGGCGGTCTTGATCACGTTATCGCCAGCGGCAAGAACGTCAATCTGCTCGTCCTCGACACCGAGGTCTACTCAAACACGGGCGGCCAGCAGTCGAAGGCCACGCCGCGCGCCGCGGTGGCCAAGTTCGCTGCCGGAGGCAAGCCCGGAGGCAAGAAGGATCTCGGCATGATGGCGATGGCGTATGGCAATGTCTATGTCGCCAGTGTGGCCATGGGCGCCAAAGACGAGCACACGCTCAAGGCGTTCCTCGAAGCCGAAGCCTATGACGGCCCGAGCATCATCATCGCCTACGCGCACTGCATCGCTCACGGCATCGACATGACAACCGGCATGCAGAATCAGAAGGCGATCGTGGAATCCGGCGAGTGGCTGCTCTATCGCTTCAATCCAGACCGCATCGTTGCCGGAGAAAACCCGCTCCAGCTCGACTCGCGTTCGCCCACAAAGAAAGTGCAGGACTTCATGCAGATGGAAACGCGCTTCAAGATGCTGACCAAGAGCAAGCCCGAAGACGCCAAGCGGCTATGGGCCGAAGCTCAGCACGACGCCGAGGTGCGTTACAAGTTCTACGAATATCTGGCTGCCAGAAAACCGGCGGCACCACCGGCGGCTCTACCTGTTTTGGCAAAGACCGATGGCGATTGAGCCGTGCCGATCATTTGATTCGCGAACCAGCCCAGAAGGGGCGACCCAGCTTAGCCCCGCGCTTCAGAGCGCGGGGTCAAGCGAGGAAAATACTTAAAGTCCCAGAGGGACGACCCCGTTTCTTAGAGGAGACCCAATGCTCGACCTCTCGACTCGTTATCTCGGCCTCAACCTTCGCACTCCGCTCGTCGTTTCTGCGTCGCCTCTTTCGCAGGATATCGACAGCATCCGCCGGCTCGAAGATGCCGGTGCCTCCGCCGTCGTGCTTTACTCACTCTTCGAGGAGCAACTGCGTCAGGAGAGTCTCGAACTCGACTTCTACTTGAGCGAGGGCACCGAGAGTTACGCGGAAAGCACCAGCTATTTTCCCGAGCCATCGGAATTCCACCTCGGTCCCGACGACTATCTCGAGCACATCCGCAAAGCCAAAGCGGCCGTCAAAGTCCCGGTCGTAGCCAGCCTGAACGGCAGCTCTGTTGGCGGATGGATTCAGTACGCCACCCAGATTGAAGAAGCCGGAGCGGATGCCCTCGAATGCAACATCTACTGGATCGTCACCGATCCCGACATGACCTCTGCCGAGGTTGAGCAGCATTATGTTGACATCGTGCAGGCTGTGAAAACTGCGGTCCACATCCCCGTGTCCATCAAGCTCAGTCCGTTCTTCAGCAACTTTGCGAACATGGCCAAGCGCATCGACGCTGCCGGAGCCGATGGCCTTACCCTCTTCAATCGCTTCTATCAGCCCGATATCGATCTGGAAACGCTCGAACTCGCTCCGCACGTCCTCCTCAGTACGCCGCAGGCCATGCGTCTGCCACTCACATGGGTCGGCATCCTCAGAGGCAAAGTCAAAGCAAGCCTCGCGGCTACCAGCGGCATTCATGGCGCAGAAGATGTCATCAAGTTGCTCATGGTCGGAGCCGACGTCACCATGCTCTGCTCTACCCTGTTGCGCAACGGCATCAACCACCTTCGCTCGGTCGAGCAAGGCGTCCGCCAATGGATGGAATCGCACGAGTACGAGTCAGTCCAGCAAATGAAGGGCAGCATGAGCCAGATGCGCTGCGCCGATCCATCAGCCTTCGAGCGCGCTCAATACATGCGCGCGGTGAAAAACGCGCAGCACATTGTACTGGCGCGCTAGAATATTTCCGGTCCCACCGTATGCTTCTAAGCGAGGAGGAAATATGGCGTCAGCCAGGGGCGTCTTTGTGACCCGTTGGGTCGCTCGGGCATGGAGCATTCTGAACATTCTTGTCGTCCTCCTGTTCGTCGTCATTGAAATCGTCGGCAGCGGCGGCGTACTGCCCACGCTTCAGGAGTGTATGGGCCTCGCTCTTTGGCCAATCGGTGTCGCTGTAGGACTGATCGTGGCCTGGTATCGTGAGACGCTGGGGGCGATCCTCGCATTAGGATCCCTGATCGCGTTCTATGCTTGGAATCTGCTCCGCTCCGGGAAACCTCCCCAAGGCCCATTCTTCCTCTTGTTTGCGGCGCCAGCTTTTGTTTTCCTAATTGCAGCATTTTTGTCGCACCGCAGCAGGACTCCGGCTGCCTCATAGATTGAGACGGCCGGCAGTTGTCAATGTTTTCAAAGAATTTCTAAAGTTGCGCCGATGACGCGAAGCGTGGTGATCGCCGTCTGCCTGTGGATGAGCACATCAGGATTGCTTCGCGCCCAGACCCTGGAAGTGATTCCTCCGCAAGCAATGGTCGATGAATCTGCCGTCGTCCGCGCTGATGGTTTGACTCCGGGTGAACGTGTTTCCATTCGCGCGGAACTGGTCGATGGAGCAGGCCATGCCTGGGCATCGGCAGCGGACTTCATCGCCGATTCACAAGGGATCGTCGATCTCTCCAAACAGGCTCCGGTGAAGGGTTCCTACTCGGATCTTTCGCCCATGGGGTTGGTCTGGTCGATGAAACCCTCCGACGACGCACGCTCCTACGCCTCGCCCCCAAACTTAGGTGCGCAGACAATTCAGTTTCAGCTGCTCAGGCAAGGTCAGCAGCTCTCGATTGCGCAACTGCAACAGCGCCAGGTCGCCGACACGGTGCGCCAAATCAAAATAAATGGGCAAATTCATGGCACGCTTTTTCTCCCGAACGCCAGCGGACCAGCTCCGGCAGTGCTGGTCGTCGGAGGGTCGGAAGGCGGCGAACCTCTTCAGAAAGCGGCCTGGCTCGCGTCTCACGGATATGTTGCTTTCGCGCTGGCCTATTTTCGCTGTGCGGACCTTCCACGCGACTTGGAAGCCATTCCTCTCGAGTACTTCGGGATCGCGCTCAATTGGATGATGAAACGCCCGGAAGTACTGCCCGACAGGGTCGCCGTGGTTGGCACTTCGCGAGGAGGAGAACTGGCGCTGCAGTTGGGCTCTATGTATCCGCAAATCGCAGCCGTAGTGGCCTATGTACCGGCCAATGTGCGCTATCCGGCGTGCTGCGGCAATAACCACCTGCCCTATGCTTGGACTCGAAAGGGACAGCCCTTGGCTTACATCCCTGTGCAATTCTTGCGCAATCCGGATCCTGTGACAAAAATGCAAGCGTCGATCGCCGTTGAGCAAACGAACGGTCCTGTCTTGCTGATCTCAGGACAAGACGATGGGGTATGGGAATGGTCCCCCATGGCGGAGGCGGTCGTGCAGCGTCTTCGAATGTCACATTTTGCGCACCGCGTTGAACATCTCGATTATCCCCACGCGGGACATCTGGCGGGACGCGCGGAAATTGTTCCAGCCTGGCACGGCACGCTTCCCCAGCCGGTCTCGGGCAGAATGACGATTTTCGGCGGAACGCCGAAAGGCAACGCCGAATCATCAATCGACGCAATTGGAAAAGTGTTGCAGTTTCTGGCGCAGAGCCTTCAAACACAAACCGCGCCTGGCCACCAATCTACACAGTAAAATCGTTGACCGTCCTGCGTTGCAGCAAGTATGCGCCCGGCCCCTGCTGCCCGCGCACTGACCGGCAAAACTCCGCGACAACAAATCCCGCCTTCATACTTTCGCGAAACGCCCAACGTGTAGCTTCGCGCCACTTGCGGGCCAGTGCCACGTCGGCGTGTTCCACCGACAGAATGTCCCCCGGAATTTCAATGCTCACACGTTCCCGTCCAAGCGATTCCCCCAGCTCCGCTCGCGCGGGCTGCCCTTTTCCATCAAACCGCACCAGCGGAGCCAGCAAGCGCAGCGCATCCAGAGTTTCGGTCCGCCCATTCTTGCCCGCAATTCTGTCGCGCACCCGCCGTGATTCCAGCATCCAGCGCACCCACAGCCGGTCGGTACCGTTGCGATGCAGTATGCTGGAAGTTTCCGGCCCGTAAAAATCCACCTTGTACGTATCGGACAAGACTCCCAGCTTCGCAAAATTAAAATGCGCGTTCCGGCTCTGCAGCGGATCGAACGTCCACGTCATCTCATGGATCCCCATCGCCAACGCTCGTTCCCGCTGCGCCTGTTTCAGCTTCGCGCCCAGATCCAGATGCCGGTACGCGTCGAGCACGGCCAGCATGTGCGAATGGATCGTCGTCGTCCCATGCTCACGCCCCATGAACCCGAGCGCGAACCCAACCATCTTCTCTTTGTCGGACCTATCTCTGTCGGTCTGATCTTTGTCGGTCTTATCTTGGCTGGTCTTATCTTGGTCCGCCCTTGGCTTGTCAGTTTTCGGCCCGTCGATGGTCTTACCTTTGTCGAACGCGCCCACAAAAATGTTCCCCGCTGCCTTTAGGGCGATCGCGAGCGTGAGCGCGAGAGCGTCGTCGTCCGCCATTCCCCAGACCTCTTTTTCGACGGCCCGCAACTGGTTGAGGTCGTCGATTGTCTTGAGGTCGCGAATTGTCACCTGTGCCGCGGAAGAAGAAACCATCATCGCGGCCTTATTACAGTACCCGTTGCATTCTTGTCAACATCCAAGCTCAACCCTACTTCTTCCCTGCCGGAAAATTCACTCGCAGACCCACGCGAACCAGAAACGGCGGCCCCAAATTCACGATCGGAGTTTTCGCCACCTGATAGCGCTGTCCAGTTAAATTCTCAGCCGCCGCGAACGCTTCCAGGTGCCGCGTCAGGGTGCGTCCGATCTGTAAATCCATCGTGTAGAACCCGTCCAGCGGAAACTGATTCTGATCGTCATCAAATTGCCGGCTCACACATCGTCCATCCACGCTCAATAAAAACCGCGAAGGGTTCCAATATCGCGCTTCCCACGTGAATACGTTGCGCGGCGCCTGCGCCACATCGAGCCCCACCAGACTGATTCCGCCCGGGTCGCCCGGGTAGCTCACGACCACTGCTGCCGTATACGTGTACCCCGCGGTGATCTGAATATCGTGGTTCACATGCACAACTCCATCCAGTTCCACGCCACGCGACCGCGTTCGTCCGAGATTTTCTTTCTGCCGCGTAATGAGCGTCTGGGTTACCGTCAACGTCACGTTATCAATGGGATCGACGATGTCGCTCCAGAAGAAGGTCCCTCGCAGATCGAGCTTGCGGTTCCACCACGTGACGTTTGCTCCCGCCTCCGCACCCGTTAAGCGCTCGGCGTTGAGTGCGGGATTATTCAGCGTCAGAACGTCCCCCACGCGAAACGTGCGGTACAACTCATTGAGCGTGGGCGCGCGAAATGCACGGTAGATAGAGCCTGTGACCGACACGTGCTCATTCAGCGACCGCAGCACCGAGAGCCGCGGACTGAATGCCAGATCGCTGCGACTGGGAAGATAGGTCGACGCCGGAGTTCCGCCCACCGGGACCGTTACCAGCCGTCCGTTGAAATTATTCCAATCGTCCAGCCTCGTGCTCAGAATGACCGTCCACTTTGCGCGATGGAAAATATCTTCTCCAAACCACCCCAGCGTGCTTTGACGTCCACCGCTCAGGCTGCTCTGGTTTTTGCCCGTGAACAGCCTTTCATCGCTCGATCCAATCACCTCATTCAAGTCCATTCCGCCGATCAGAGTCTGGCTCTTGCCGAGAAAATGTGTCCACTGCGCTCCCCCGCTGACAACCTGCTCGGGAACGTGCTGAATATCGGTCAGCGTCTCGCTGTCCCGGGTTGTGGACACGGCGGAATTTGTCTGGTTGTAACCCTCCGAGTTGCCATAGACGCGCACCGAGAGTGAATCTTGACTGCCGAACTGTCGATCCACACCCGCGGTTCCTTCGGCAATCAGCGTGTCATTTGTCTGGAGCTGCGTGCCGTTATGCCGATACTCCGTGAAATAATTTCCGCGTGCGAAGAACTTTCCATTGCCATTCAGATCACGTCCAACCCGCGCGATGACCGTCGCGTCTTCCACGTTGGCCGACGTATCCACCGTTCCGCGCAACGCGTATGGCACCACGTAGAAGCCGTCCGTGCGAAACATCTCGGTCGCCGCCGAGTAGTCCCATACGCCGATATGATTACCGGTCCAAATTGACAGATCCGGCGTTTTCTCATTTCCGTAGGAAGTTTCGAGCGTGAAGGCGGGCGCTTCCGGCTGCCGCATCAAGATCTGCACAACTCCACCCAGCGCATCGCTGCCATATAGATTCGAAGCTCCGCCCCGCACAACCTCTATGTTTGATATCGCCGCCCGCGGGATCCGGTCCCAATAAACCCAGCCTCCGAAGGGATCGATCAGCGAAATCCCGTCGGCCAGCACCAGTGCGCGGCTCGACGCCGATCCTCCCAGCCCCCGCAATGA
>Ga0116121_1000211_pt1 | contig 34020 bp, 20 predicted proteins | sample June2015DPH_13_1_FD_89725 | JGI IMG/M metagenome (GOLD analysis project Ga0116121, IMG submission 89725) | Peatland microbial communities from SPRUCE experiment site at the Marcell Experimental Forest, Minnesota, USA - June2015DPH_13_10 | ecosystem: Environmental > Terrestrial > Soil > Wetlands...
CTAGAACGAGGGTGCAATCACCCTCCTTGGCCGCGAAATCGCGCAAAACGGCTTACGGAAATTTTTCAATTTGGGGCTTATCTTACTGCCAGTAAAAGGCATAGCGCCGCTCGGAGTGTGGCAGTGCAGTTGCCGTCTGTGGACTGATACATGAAAGGAAATTTCGCGTTTTGAAAACATACGACCGACTATGGGCCGAGACTTGGGGGGACCAGCAGACCTTTGGTCCGGTGCACCGCCGAATGCGCCTAGAGCTGCTCGATCTGGTTACGAAGCTCAGTCCAGTCAGCGTGCTCGATGTGGGCTGCGGTTCTGGCGGGAACCTTGCCGCTCTGGCGCAAGCGATGCCAGCGGTCACGCTCTCGGGAGTGGACGTTTCTGAGGAGGCGCTCGCTCTGGCCGCTCAGCGCGTGCCACGCGCCAGCTTTCGGCAACTCGATGCGCAGAAGGAAAAGCTCGACGAGCAGTTCGATCTGGTGCTTTGTAACCAAGTCATCGAGCATCTTGTCGATGACATCGCCGCATTACGCAACATGGCTCTCATGGCAAAACGTTGGGTACTGATTGGCACGATGCGCGGACGTATGCGCAAATCAGAATTGGCGATTGGTCATTTTCGCAATTACTCGGATGTTGAACTCCGCGCAAAAACTGAGATTGCTGGACTCGAAGTCGTCGACATCTTCGGCTGGGGATTTCCGTTTTACTCGCCTCTGTACCGTACGATGATTGAGTGGCTCCCGGGCGGACCGCCGGAGGGAAAATTTGGAATGGGGCAAAAGGCCATCGCGAGCTTTCTATACTATTTGTATTTCTTCAATGTCCCGCATCGCGGCGACGTGGTGACGATGCTGGCGCGACCGCGTGAATCCGCCCGTTAGGAGTTGTTCTCCGAAATGTCCGAGACGGTCTCAATGGCCCAAATCGAAACTCCAGGAAGGACCGAGACGAAGACTGCGCGCCCCCACTTCATCCAGGACCGGTTGTTGTACGCGATTTACGCCCTGACCGTTGCTGTATCCATTTCTCTTTGGTTCATTGCTATCCGGGCGCCGCTGTGGCTGGACGAGACCGTCTCTTACTTCCTCATCAAGGGAGGCTTCTCAGAAATAATGCCTCGCCAGGGATGGCCCAACGTCCCCGCCTATTCGTACATTCTTTGGCTTTGGACCAAAGCCGCGGGAACAGGCGAGGTGGCGCTCAGAGTTCTCTCGCTTCTAGCCATGGTGGGTGCCGTTTATTTGCTCTACTGCGCAGCGCGGGAACTCTTCGACCGGGACGTCGCCATCATCGCTGCCGTGATCTTCAGCATTCATCCCCTGGTTATTTTCGCAGCCATCGACGTGCGACCCTACGCGTTCGGAGCGCTGGCAATCAACGCATCGATTCTGATGCTGGTCCACTTAAGGCGCAACGATTCAGCCTGGCCCGCAGCCCTGCTCGGGTTCTTGGCAGCATGCATTGTTTACTTCCACCTCCTGATGATCGTCATCCTCCCGGCTCTTGCCATTTGCTTTGTCACGATCAAGATTGGCGACCGCAGGGCGTTGTGGCGACAGGGCGGCGTAGCGCTCGCCGTGTTTGCGTTAGCGTTCCTGCCAGTGATTCCCGGACTGCGGTACATGTTCCAAACCAGCGGCACGCACGTTTTCGACGAAGCTCCGGAACTCTCGGAACTGGGCTGGACGCTTGCTCCAGGCTGGCTGGCATATATCTTCGGCGGGGCCCTTCTGGTTGCCGCTGCCACTCGGAAGATCGATGTGCAAAGCCGCTGGGAGGGCTGGCGTATTTTGTTTTGCGCATCCCTGGGCCTCATTCCGATTCTTATCCTTTATGGCGTGAGCGTCGAGACCCCGATCCACATTTTTGTGTACCGTTACCGACTGGTCGCGCTTCCGGGGGTGGCGCTCTGCTGGGCTTGGCTTCTCAGTCGAATTGATTCCCGTGCTCTGCGATTGCTGTTCACGGTGGCTCTGGTGGGGAGTGTCGCTTACGTGAGCTTCCGTTCCCCAGCCTCAGAGCACCACGGTTATACATGGAAATATGCCCTTGAAATTGCGGAGAAGAACGCCTCTGCCGACAATGCTCCCGTGCTGATCTGCAGCGATCTGCCCGAGGCCGACCACAGACCCATGCCGGTCGGAACCGCGGTAAAGGACAACGCACTTTTTGCACCGCTCACCTATTACAAACTCAGCGTGCCGGTTGTGGCGCTGCCTCGGGCGTTCAATGACGAAGCAATTCAGATCATTTCGACCTTCCTGCAAGCACCGGCGCGGCGGGGGCAGCGTTTTCTGGCGCTCGGATTTTCGCCTTCCTATGAAACGCTTCATTTTATTGAGTCCCGCGCTTCAGCGACGCACAATGAGCGTTTGTTAGGAACACCCGACGGAATCGCCGTGCTCGAATTCACACCTCGTATGGCGGAAGGTTCTGGTGTGGGCGGGACCCAGTAGCGGAGACTGCGCAATCCGCCAATACCTAACCTCTGGACTACCCGGTGCGATGCCTGTAGATCACTACAGAATCATTTGCAAACACTTCGTCTGCGTCGCTGAGGATTACCCGCCACATGTTTGGATTCTGTTCGATGGAGTTTCTTAGATCACCGTCAGCGAAAACATACTCTATACCTGTTTTCCAAAAGCCATCCGATCTCCGCGGGTCTTGCCAATTGTCGTTGTCATCAAAAAGCCGCGCATTCCACTTCCGCCGCTCCTCGAGATCCACCGACATCGCCCAATGGCCCCAGATGACCGTGTTCCCGGAAAACCCTGGAATCAAGCGACTGGTTGCGTACGTAGCAAATACGATCTGGTTGGGTCTACTGTGATCCTCCAGAAACTTCAGGCCCTCGAGCACTTCGTTGCTGATGTAATACGTACCGTTCGCGTTACGCCTCACTTCCCTGCTCGCGCTAAACAATTGATACACCGGAGTGGTGATCAGCAATGGAGCCAGGATGATCACAGCACTCACCCAGGCCCAATTGCGGCTCCTGAGCCATGAAACCCTAGTTAGCAATAAATCGAGACAAATTGCCGCCAGAATACATAGAGGAATTTGCGCACCAAAAATGAGCTTTCTCTGGAACCAGAATGGAAGAAAAGCGAATCCCAGACACAGAAGAAACCACAAAACCAGTTGCCAATACCTTTTCAACCACTGGCCCGGCTTCACAGTCAGACCCGCCGCGCAAATAAGCAATGGAAGCCCGAGTCCGAGCAAATAGTCGAGCAGACTTGGGCTCTTCATTTCACCTCTTGTGCTGTGTAGCGACACGAGAGGTTGCAAGACTGATACGAACCCCACGTAAAGGACAAAGGGAAACGAAGCCAGAAAGAACCGAACCAGACTTTCCAGTGCATTGGGTCCGCGTCGCGCCAGGGCGACGATCACGGCGTACGCAAACAGCATAGGTAATGCGTATGGGTGTATTAAGGCTAGAACACCTGTCGCCAAACCCGCGCGCCAGAGATCGATTTCGCGTGCATCCCGTGTCCCGCGATCCAACCAATAAATAATGAGCACGATCAAGGTCAAGGAATATGGGAACAGCGGGTTCCACAGAAAAGACCAATAGGTGCTCATCTCTGGCATACCCAAGTCAGCTGGAACAATTCGCCATCGGTCTACAAGACCAAGGAGAACAAAAAGGCCGCCGAATCCTGAGGAGATACCCACAAGGACCGAGGCAACTACGGATCGAAATCTGCTCAGCTCTACCAAGTCGAGGTACCTATAGAAAACGACAAAAAACAATGTGACACCTACCGCCTTCAGCTGCCAATGGACGATCCCGATATCCCATCCGAAGAGCCGGCTAATCCATCCAGAGACCAAGAAGAACGGATGGAACAAAAAAGGCGAATTTGGGAGGCCCGTGTATTTGATCTGAAACAGCAGGCGTCCGTGCTCCGCCTGCTTCGACCATGACATGTAGGCGAACGAGTCCTCCGGATACGGCGGTAAGATCCATGAGTAGTGACGATCTCTTGGCGTCCAAAACCAGAACACCAGATAAGGAAGTGAGGTCGTTACGACCATAAACGCCGTCCATCCCCATCGAAAGGTTCGCAAATCGATCGGCTTCGCTTCGATAGCTGCTTTGGTCGCCAAACGGCTCATATATCTATCCAGTGCTAGCAATCCGTAAGAATATAGCTGCGAAGGAAACTCCTCTGAAGGCTACACGTTATGAGTAACTGCTGGAAAGTGGTAAAAACAAGTTTGACAATCGGACTCACGCAGAGGATCGAATTCAACAGAGTTCCACAACGACCGCGAGCTGCCCTCTTATGACGCGGCCGACGGCGCGACCGCTACACGCAATCTGCCTCGCATTGATTTTGATTTTCCGTATTCCCTACGTTGCCGGGGAGCAGGCAAAACCTAAGACAGTACGTTGGTCCGAACAAACCGCGAACGACTGGTATGCTAAGCAGCCTTGGCTCGTCGGTAGCAACTACATTCCCGCGACCGCCATCAACCAACTCGAAATGTGGCAAGCGGACACCTTTGACCCAAAACGCATCGACATGGAACTTGGATGGGCCGAATCGATTGGACTGAATGTCATGCGCGTTTTTCTGCACGATCTGCTCTGGCAGCAGGATCCGCAGGGCTTCAAGAAGCGAATAGATAAGTTCCTCGCTATTGCCGACAAGCACCATATCAAAGTGCTATTCGTGCTCTTCGATTCCTGCTGGGACCCGAATTCTCAATTGGGAAAGCAACGCACGCCGCGGCCTGGTGTACATAATTCCGCCTGGGTGCAAAGCCCGGGTGCGAAGACGCTTCAGGATTTTGCGCAATACCCTCGCCTTGAAGCCTACGCGAAGGGCATGGTGGAGGCTTTCGCGGAAGACAAGCGGATCCTCGCCTGGGATCTCTGGAATGAGCCTAACAACACGAACTCCGGTAGTTACGAAGAAGAAGAACCAAAGAATAAGGTAGCCCTTGTTCTTGCCTTGCTTCCCAAAGTTTTCGAATGGGTCCGCGAGGCAAAACCGACGCAGCCGTTAACGAGCGGTCTCTGGCAAGGAGATTGGTCGTCGCCGGACAAGATGGGTCCGATCGAGAAAATCCAGAGCGAACTCTCGGACGTGATCTCCTTTCACAGCTATGCCAAGCCCGACCAGTTCGAAAAGCGAATCGTGTGGCTCCAGCGATACCACCGCCCAATTCTTTGCACGGAATACATGGCTCGAAGCACAGGTAGCACGTTTGAGGGATCATTGCCGATCGCCAAGCAATACAGAGTGGCTGCCATCAATTGGGGCCTAGTCGCTGGGAAAACACAGACCTACTATCCCTGGGACTCTTGGAAACACCCGTACACAGATCGCCAACCTGAAGTTTGGCACCACGACATTTTGCGCACTGACGGCCGACCATACAGTCAAAAGGAGGTCGACTTCGTCCACGGGATGACCCGCCAGCAAAATGGCGAGTCCCGAGCGCCGCTGATTCCCGGAGGTAGGTAATTTGACCCCGAGTCCTTTTCACCTGCCATCAGTCCCCTAACCCAGTCTTTGGCCATCTAGATCGCTTGTCGTGCCTCCCCGGACCGCTGAGCCTCCTACTTCTCTTTCCCTTTCTTGTTCTTCCTCTTAGCAGAGAGGTCGGGAGCCAGACCCCACAGGACCATGTGGCATTTCCTACACATGTCGTTTGTTTCGGTAGTTTGATTGAGAACGTCTTCGGGAATCTGCTCACCCATCTTCAGAAGGGGCCTCTTCGCTCCTCCATGAGGCATGTGGCAACTGACACAGGACAGTTCAAGGCCCGTCAGGGCATCGGGCTTGCCACTCACAGGATGCCGGGCGTCGGGGTGTCCCATGGTGCGGTCGACTGTCAAAACAATCGTCGGAAGGCGCGATGCGACACGCTCTGGGGAGTTAAGGTGGCATGCCAAGCAAAGGTCATTCACGTTGCCTCTCACAAGATTCGGGCTACCGGAAGCATGGGGATCATGACATCGCAAGCACCATCCCGAGGAATAGGGGAGATGTTCGTACAGAAAAATCTCTTGCTGATGACAAGCAAGACAGACCGACGGAGATTGCTTGAGGCTCACGTACGTCGTTTCACTTTTGTTCTCGATTACGTGGCAGACCGTGCATCCCTGCTTGATTGCGGGATGAACATATTTTCCTTCGATCTGGTTGGCGTGGCATTCCCGGCAATTGGAGTTTTCATGGACCCGCGTCGGGTGTTCGGCCGCATGGCACAGGTATGCACTCAGCAAAGTGATTAATGCTATGCGAAGCGCAAGCAGAACCTGGCAAGTCATGAAGCACCTCCCTCAACGATCATCCCTGGAAACATCAGCGTTCGAATCATGAGATGTGGCACCGATTCCGTCGGACGACTTGAGTCGGGTCAGGTAAGGCGAGAACGGAGTGACTTGCAGCGCTAGCTTGTCCTTGGCTGAGTAGATTCTCGGCGGCTGAGCTTTCACCAGCCTGAGTTGTCCGGCCCAAGGCTCGAGCTTTACCCGGCTGCCCAGCGGCAAAGCAACGATCTGTTGCGGGTTGTCCATTTGGAGCTTCGGCGCGTCTCGCGCAACCTGGGCCATGAACGAAACCTCATTGTCTGTTACCAGGCTCTCGCCCAGATTCGCCCGAATGAGGTTGGGAACTTTTCCACTGAACTCGGCCAGCACTTTGAGGAAGAGTCCCGCTTCGGCGAGGTTGTCTTTGTAGGGCGAATTGGCAATGATCTTCAGTCCCAACGCGTCCGCGTCTTTCTCTTCTTGGGCGGAGTGTTTGAAGTCGAAGCGCGGCAATTGCTTGTAAGTTGGCACCAGCATGCGGTCGTTGAAAGCGAAGCTGCTATCCAGTTCGTGGCCCAGAGCGGCGTGCGCCAGAGCATGGGCCAGCATGGTGGCCAGGGCAGCTTCGTTGGGCAAAACATCGAGCAGCCCGCGGCTGATCAGGATGGTGTGGCCGATGGTAGCAATTTCGATGGGCGCGGTCGGAAGAACGCGGCAGCGAATTTCAGGGTCAAGGCTGATGTTATTCGTAAGCTCGAGATTATTGACCACCGTCTGCAGAATCTTGTCGACATCGCCTTCCGGCGATACCAATCCCAATTCCTGCAGTTTCTCGATGACGTTGTCCTCGGCACGGCGCTGCCAGGAACGTTGAATCTCGATCGGGCTCAAGTCGGGCTGCTCTGTGGAGTCTTTCGCGCTTTGCGGATCCACCAGGACTTCCGTGAATTCCTGTCCCCGGGCAGCGGGCCCGAGATTGTACCCCCAGAGCCGCGTCTGCGCCTTCAAATGTGGATGCTGCATTTGCGGCTTGTTGGAATCAAATTCTTCGGAGTAGACGACCGCCGGCAGCCACACTCCGGAGCGAAGATTCATTCGCCAACTGTCAATGTGGAAGGTCCCGTAACTGCCGTTGAAGCGAACAATGTTGTAGTCTTCGTCTTCCACCCAGATCACGCCCTTGAAGCGACTCGATTGTTCTTTGTGGGGGGTAACCTCGAACACCAGGCAGCGAACTTCTCCCAGAAATTCGCGTTGCATGTAGCGCAGATGGTAATTGCGGCGGTCGAATCCAGTCCGGTCCACCAGGATCATGCTGGAGAAGCCAACCGGGCTCAGCGAATAAAATTTGGAAAATGCTCCGGCCATGCGCGCAACCAGTCGCTTGTCCAGATAGAACTCTTCGTTCGACTGCTCGAACTGCACGCGTCCCAGGAAGTAGCGGTCCTCAGAGGGGACATAACCCAGAGCGGCGTTAGGTTGCATGCGCTGGAGATAGGTTTCGACCATCGGGCTATAGTTCCGTAGGGTGGTAGCCAGGGCGCGTTCGCTCTCGAAGATGCGATCGATCGCCTTGTCGGGATTGGACTGGGGAACGGTCTTCGCGGACACCGGCGAACTAACCAGAAACATCAGCAGAAGGGTCAATATACGCATCGGACGCCTCCTTTAGCGGGCAAAATGGGGGTGAACGACGGTCAGGGCAAGACGTGGGAATGCCACGATAGGGTACGTAGGAGCAAGTCCACATGCCTAGGGAACTCAGGTTCAGGCGCGGGCTTAATGCTGTCCATAGGCGCCCCTTTCGTCGGAGAAGGAAGCAGCGGCAAACGCCAACTTCCGAGCGCACAGGGGAAGGACAACGACATTAATCTATTCTCACAATGCTGCGCATACAGTGCGGGCAATCACGAGGAGACGTGATTACGCTCATGTCCAACCCTCCTTCCGGCCCTACCTCCCGTTTGGCTGCTGTCTCCCATTCCCCTTAACGAGTTCCATCTTTCAGCGCCTCACATTCGGGCAGAGCGCGATCCCGTACCGCATGTGCTTGTGATCCTCCACCCGCACGGCCAGTTCGTTCTTCTGCAAACGGAAGTCGACGACTTTAGCGAGGGGAACGAGTTGATTGGTCGAACTGATATTCGCGAGTGCGAAAGCGGAACGACGAAGTGGTCATCCGGCGTTGGCTAGTGATCCGATCGTCGCGGAAGGTGCGCGCTGCGCCATTGGTCAATCTCACGTTCGGCCTCGGCAATCTGCGCCGGCGTTAGCAACTTTCGAACGTCTTGCGCGGTCGCCGCGCTCTCCTTCACCGACTGCTGCGCCAGGACTAACCACTTGTAGGCGGACATGAGACTCGTCGCATTGCTGCGGTCGGAGGCGAGCAGGAGTCCAAGTCGATATTGTGCCTCGGCGATGCCATAATTCGCTGCGCGCTCATAATATTTTGCGGCTGCGGCGGCATCCGCTGGGCCTCCTTCTCCTGCCTCGAACATCTTCGCCAGGAGGAATTCGGCATAGGGATGACCTTGGTTTGCTGCCGGAGTCAGCCAACGCCGTGCTTCCTCAAGATCTTGCGGGACCCCTTGTCCTAGCAAGTACCGCGTTCCCAATCCAAGTTCGCCAGTGCGGTCGCCCCGATCCGCGGCCATTCTGTACCAGATGACCGCTTGGGAGTAATCGACTCGACCGAGTTTTTGATCCGAGAAGATATCGCCCAGTGCGGACTGCGCCGATGCGTCGCCAAGATGGGCAGCTTTCTTGAACCAAATGATGGCGCCGTCAAGGTTGTTACCATGCTCCGGTTGCAGGTCCCACCGTGCCAGCTCGAGCATCGCCGGAAGCAAGGCCTGGTCGGCTGCTTTTGTCATCCAGAGTGTGGCCTGGGCGTCGTCCCGCGGAAATGCTTCTCCCCGGTGGTATAAGGACGCTAGATTCAACTGGGCGGTTGCGTCGCCGGCCTCTGCAGAGACGCGGAACCAGGTCGCCGCCTTTGCGGTGTCCTTTTGGACGCCATCGCCAGTGGAGTACATGAGCGCGAGATTGGTCGCCGCGTCCCTCGATCCCTGTTGCGCTGCCTTGGTGTACCAGGAAACTGCCTGCGGTTTGTCCGGCCGCATCCCGAATCCCAGCTGACAGAAGATTCCCATGGACTCTTGTGCTGCGACGAAGCCACGATCGGCGGCCAGCCGCAAAAGTCGAAGCGCATTGGCATCATCGCGCTTCAATAATGTGCCTGCATGGTATGCCAGAGCCAGCATGGTTTCGGACTCGGGGTCCGCAGCTTTCGCCCTCGCCTCCAACCGCTCCAGATCCGAGACTGACAAAGCTCGGGCTCTCGCGAGAAGGACATAAGCGGAGAGCTGAACGGGGGCAGCACCCGCATTGGCCAATGGCGTCTGTGCGCTTGACGCGGACTGCGCGTTATCCGAGGATTTGAGGAGTGCCCGATCTGCTCTCGGCGGAGACGGCCGGTTACTCGCAGCCAGATTCTCTCTTCCGCTAGCCTGAGCAGGAAGCTGGCCTCCACTCAAGTGGAGCTTGATGACAAGTTTGTTTCCAAGATAAGCCTCCTCATGATCAAGAGGAGACCTGAGATCGATGACTACTCTTGCGATTGCCGGCACCGAACTGAATGCAGCAGTCCTCACGGCAATGACAGATCCGCGATTCACAACCAGCCGTTCACCCGGATGAGTCAGCTCGAAACCGGGAAAATCGAATACCAGACGGTCCGGATGCTCGAGCGTGCTCACATCAGCTTGCACAGGCTTACTAAGCGTGACCTCCACCTCGATACTGTCTGCGTGTTCGGCGAGAGAGACAGAAATGATTGCAGGATGCGATCCGGAACTAGCGGCGTCTTGAGAAACGGCGGGTCTCGCGGCCAAGCTGGCCAGAAACATGGCAAGACAGATTACTGAATCCACTCGCATTAGCTCCATCCTGCTCAGCAGTGGTGTAGTTTGAATTCAGCTAAAGTTGTTGGGCAGCCTTCTCGCTAGCGAGCCTAGAACTTATTCTCTTCCTGCTCCGAGCGCTCAGGCAACTAGCCGGAACGAAGTCTTCACACCGTTGTCGGCAGGCACTGCGAATAGTGCAGCCCAGCTCGGTTCCAGCTGCGTCTACCTCTTGTTATTCTATTATTCTACGGCGATGGGAATTTCTTGACCCGGCGGGTCTGAAAACGATGAACAGATCGGCGAGGATGGTTGTCTTCTGCTTCGAGTCATTCACGGTGTGCGCGGTTAGGTACGCCAGGCTCTGTGGCCACGCTTCCGGTTTCAAGCTGTCCCATTGCGCTCACGTGGGACTGATCGCACTTCCTTCTTCGGCCAGGCGGCAGCTTGGCCCTCGGCGTCGAGGAGCTGCTTGCGCGTCATCGACTCCGCCAGTCTTTTCTTGGCAGTAGCGATCTGGGTCCTCGCTTCCAAGATGGTTCTCTCGTCGATCAGGCACTGGACGTACGCATCCATCGGATCTCGCGCAACGTCTGCTCTCTGCGGCAAGGCTTCTGTTGCTTCAAGACCAAGCGCGGGTCGATTTCCCATCAGTTCTCTCTTGAGCGGCGAGCGGGCGAGGACAAAGAAAAGGAGTTCCAAGCGGTTCGACACACCTAACTTATCAAAGATGTGAGTAAGATAATTCTTGACGGTGTGTTTGCTCAGTTTTAAGCGTTGAGCGATTTCGTCGGTTGCTAGGCCTTCCGCCACACATTCGACCACTTCCTGTTCGCGCTTGGTGAGCAAACTGGCTCCTTGCGCGTCGACCGCCTGTATCGCAGGCGCACTGCTCAGGGTGTCGAGCGCGAGTCCCAACTCCTCTCGGCTCGCCCAAATCTGACCTTCGTGCACGCACCGTATGCACTTGCACAGGCCCGTCAAAGGAGAATTCTTGGAGAAGATTCCCTTCGCGCCTGCACGAAACGCGTTCACGACACTTTGGTGCTTGCCGGAATCCAACAGTATGATCGCCCGTAAACCGGTGTGCGTCGAGCGCAGCTCACGCAGTAGTTCAAATCCGCGGTCGGGTTGACCGTCCAGATGTGAGCTGATTACGGCAACGTCAATCGATGATCTCGCTGCGATGTCAATAACTTCACGAGAACTCGATGCGCAGCCAACTACTTGAATTGCCCGGTCGCGTCGAACCGCTTCCGCCAACAGCTCAGCATGGATGCGAATGTTACTCGCAACGACGATGCGGATCGTGCTGTTCTTGCCACGCATTACTACGCTACCTCCCGCATTTATGAGAAACATTGGGGGCCTTCGCAACAAATGCTTACTGCCAGTGCGCACCAAAGGGAGGGATTGAAGGAGACAATTTTACGACTTACTTCTCAGAAACGACAATCTTTGTGGGCCTCGGCTCCGGCGCAACCCGGGCAGATCTCGCAGCTGCCAGCACGGAACTGCAATTTCTCCCCGCTCGCACAAGAGACAAAGCTACACCCACCGTAAAGCTACACCGACCCTTCTAAACCGCCAATGGCCTACAGGAGGTCTCCGGTTGGCACTTCTGTGCCATGCAGCGGCGGCCTATCTCATCCGGAAACGGGCGGAAGTCGACCCCGGGGGCTTTTCCACAGCCTGGCTCACTTACGAATAGAGCCCTAAGAACCGCTCGGCAAGAGCTCGCCTCCCTCCCACTGGCCACAGAGCCAAACGAAACGGGGCTTGGCTTTTCCGCGGACAGTCTTGATCAGAAGTGCCGGCCTTAGCGCGCTGTACCTCTCGGAAGCGAAGTTGTGACAGCAGCTTAGGAAAACCGACGCCCCACAGCGCCTAAGTGAATGGTGAATCATGCAGTCAACAGTAGGGAATACTTTCTCTAGTGCTGAGTTCCCCCCCATACTGGAACGCAGTCATCGCTCGCACAGGTCTACAGTCCCAGAAGACATTCACCCATTGCAAATTATTTTCTACCCGTTAATCTCCTAGGCCTTAGGCGACGGCGCCATTCCCCCGACCATCCTGTTTCTAGAACTGAACATGCAAGCGAGTTAGGGCCCAATTCAAATTGGGACCGATGGGGCGAAGCTATGAGTGCCTGCGGCGAAGAGCGAGAGACTTCCGTTTCGCAGCTATCGAGGGAAGCCGGTTGCGAACGCTGGTATGCCGTGCATACCCGCGCTCGATCCGAGAAGGCGATTGAGCACCAGTTACGAGCAAAGGGTATGATCACCCTCCTTCCCCTTTCCCGGGAGGTTCATCGGTGGAGCGATCGCCGGAAAGTGATCGAGGTTCCTTTGTTCGGCTCCTACGTCTTCACTCGGCTGGAGATGAGCCCTGCCAACCGCCTGAAGGTTGTAAGTATTCAAGGAGTTCTCGGCATTGTGGGTGGACGCGGCCAGGGAACTCCGATACCCGACCCGGAAATTGATGCCGTGCGAATGCTGGTTTCGCAGGACGTCTCCTGGTCACCCCATCCCTTTCCACCAATCGGGTCACGAGTGCGAATTCTGGGAGGGGCACTCGAGGGCATCGAAGGCGTTCTCCTCTCCCACAGTCGGGCGGAAACCTTAGTCGTATCAGTAGAAGCCCTTCAGAGGTCCTTGGCAGTTTGCGTCGCCGGGTATCAGGTCGAGGCATTACAAAACAATCCAAAATCGTTCGCAGCGATGCGCCGTCCCAGTGTTCCGCTCTCTATGGATCAGCGGGAGTAACCGCCGACAAGGCGGTTGTGGCTAGCATTGCGGTTCCCGTCAGAAATTCTCAGGAGGTCTTATGAGACCGCGGTTCCGTTTTTCGCCTATTCCAACTCGAGTGCTTCTCGTGTCTTGTGTTTTCTTCCTGATCGCCGCCGCGATGGAAACAGCGCATTCGCAAGTCGTGACTCTGTCCCCTACGTCACGCTCATTTGGCAACGTGGCGGAAGGTTCGATCAGCGCTGGCGCGAACGTGACCCTTCGCAATACGAGCACGACTACGGCTCTGAGCATCACCAGCATTGTGCCGAGCGGCAACTTCGCCGAGACCAACACCTGCGGAACCTCGCTAGCGGCAGGCGCGCGTTGCGCTATAACCATTACCTTTAAACCCACGGCTCTCGGTGCCCAAACGGGAAGCATCGTTATCAGCGATAACGCTACGCCCGCCACCCAGACCATCACCCTGACAGGGACGGGTGTACTACCCATCACAATTACCCCGGCTTCGCGTAACTTTGGTTCCGTAGGTGAAGGCACCACCAGCGCAGTCTCGACGTTTACTGTAAGAAATTATCAAACCACAGCCGCGGCGTTGACGATCTCGACCGCTGCCCCCTTTGCGGAGACCAATACCTGCGGCACGTCTTTGGCCGCCAGTTCAACCTGCACGATCAGCACCACTTTCAGTCCAACTACAGCGGGCGCGCAAACTGGGAGCATCACAGTCGCTTATACGGGAACTGGCAGTCCCCAAACGGCCACTCTGACCGGAACGGGAGTCTTACCGATCACCATCACACCCACTTCGCGCGCTTTTGGTTCCGTGGACCAAGGCACCACCAGCGCTGCCAAGACCTTTACGGTGAAGAACAACACGACTGGCGCAATAACGATCACCGTCTCCAGTACCAACCCTGAATTTGCAGCGACCGGATGCGCATCGGTAGCCGCCGGCGCTTCCTGTAACGTGAGCGTCACCTTCGCACCGACTGTCACGGCGACCGGCGCCCAGACTGGGAGCATCGCGGTTGCTTACAGCGGCACCGGCAGCCCGCAATCGGTCAGTGTGACGGGGACTGCGGTGAGTCCGCTCACCGTGTCGCCGACCTCGATTACTTTCAGTACCACGCGGAACGTGGGTACGGCGAGTGCGGCCCATACCGTAACCGTCAGCAATAGATCGACCTCCGCAGTGGCAATCGGGAGCATCGTAGCCAGCCCGGCAGCTTATGCCATCACGGCGAACACATGCACTGCTTCCCTGGCTGCGGCTAGTACGTGCACAGTAACTGTCGTCTTCACACCGACAGTCACGGGCACGACTACAGGGACTCTCACCATCCCTTACGGCGGTGTCGACAGCATAGTCGTTCCTATGATGGGGGGGGCGGAAGTAAACAATCTCCGCTCAATCGCGATCACCGTGCCCGATGCATCGCTTCCCGCGGGGACTAGCGAGCAGCTTACCGCGACCGGTACGTATGCAAGCGGAGCAACCGGGAACGTAACTTCTGTGGCTGTCTGGACTTCCTCGAACACAGGCTTGGCGACAGTGGCAAGCACCACTGGAGTAGTGACTGGTGTAGCCGCTGGCAGCCCTACGATTACGGCGACGGTGACTGAAACAAATGGCACAACGGTGAAAAACACCGCCATCGTTGCGGTCACGGCAAAGGCGCTAACCGGCATCACGCTAACCGGCACGCAGGGCTCCACCATTCCAATTGCGCCGCCAACTCTGGCGGCAGGCACGACCCTGCAGTTGTATGCGACCGGCACTTACAGTGACGGCAGCACGCAAGACATCACGACCACGGCCGCATGGTCCTCGAGCGCCACCGGCGCCACCGTGACTGGAGGGCTGATAACTGCTGTTTCCGGGGGCGACCCCACCATCAGCGCGAGCCTTTCGGGAATCACCGGCTCGACCGTCGTCACGGTCGCCGGAAAGACGCTAACCGCTATCACGCTTACCGGCACGCTGGGCTCCACCACCCCAATTGCGCCGCCAACCCTGGCCGCAGGCACGACCCTGCAGTTGTATGCGACCGGCACTTACAGTGACGGCAGCACACAAGACATCACTAGCACGGCGACATGGTCCCCGAGCACCACCAATGCCACAGTGGTAGCTGGGCTGATTACTGCCGTTTCCGTAGGGGATCCTACTATCAGTGCGAACCTTTCGGGAATCACGGGCTCGACCAGCGTGACTGTGACGGCCTCGACGTTGGTATCGATTGCCATCACCCCGGCGGGGATTACCACAGTTGCGGCGGGAAATACACAACAGTTCACCGCGACTGGCAGATACACGGACTCCTCGACTCAGAACATCACATCGAGCGTGACCTGGAGTTCATCCGAGGCGAGCGTTACCATGAGCGCCACTACGCCGGGCCTGGCTCAGACAACAGATCAGGCAGTGGGCACGAGTGCAACGATCAGCGCGGCCTTGGGCAATGTCTCGGCTGCAACCCCAGCGACTCTGACGGTCAGCGCTGCAGCCCTGGTTTCGATCGCTGTAACCCCGGCCAATGCATCGATACCGAGCGGTACTACCGAGGCTTTCACTGCCACCGGCACTTACACCGATAACAGCACGCAAAACTTGACCAGTTCAGTTACCTGGAGTGCCGCCACGCTTTCAGGGGGCGGAGCTGCCACCTTCACCTTTACCGGCAACTCCAGTCCTAACGTGGCGCAGGCTACTGCGCCCGGGACGGTAACCATCACGGCCACTTCTGGCTCGATCAGCGGATCCACGCCTTTGACCGTGACCGCTCCCGTCCTCACTTCGATCGTCGTAACCTCGACCGCGCCGGCAGTTCCTCCAACGGCAGGCTCTCCGGCCGTGGTTACGATTTATCAGGGTCAGACGCAGCAGTTCTACGCGCTGGGGACGTACTCCGATTCCTCGATTCAGAACATCACCGACACGGTGGCTTGGAGTACGGGAAATGCCTCGGTGGCTACGGTTAGCACTTCCAGTCCGAATTTCGGCCTGGCGACCGCTGTGGGCGGGGGAATAGTCGCAATCACGGCCACTTCCAACTCAATTATCAGCACCACTACAGGCGGGGATGGCAGCTTGACCGTTACCGCACTGAACTCAATCACGGTTACGCCGGCCAACCCCACGGCTGCCTTGGGAGATGCTAATAGTGCGGATCCCTTTGGGCCAACCAATAACACTCTGCAGTTCACCGCTACCGCGAACTACGCGGACAACACCACAGGGAACGTGACCGATTCGGCCAGCTGGACTGCGTCGGCGTCGACTCCAGCCACTCCAACCGTCGCGACCATCGCGGGCACAACCGGCCTAGCCACCATACAAGCCGCCGGTACAATCACGATCACGGCGGCTTATGCCGGAGTATCCGGTGACACGCTGCTGACGGTTAGTCCCGCAAATTTGGAGTCGGTCACAGTCTGTCTCGGACTGTATCCAGGAACCTCTTGCAGTACGAGTACAACCCCGACCGGCGTTAGTTTGGGCCTCAATGGTACGCAGCAATTCTCCGCTGTGGGCAGTTACAGCGACGGCAGTACTCAGAACCTCACCAACAGTGCGACTTGGGCATCCAACGATTCTCAGGTAGTCACGGTCAGCGCAACCGGGTTGGCAACTGCAGTAGCAGCTACAAACGTCGCAGTTGGTATCACGGCCAGCTCGGGAACCTTCGCGGCTTTCCAGAACATCAACACGGCATTCGTGAGCGCGCTTTCGACTCTGCCCATTGTCTGCCCCACACCGACGATCGACATGAGGCTATTAGTGGTGAACGATGCGGCGGCGAACTCCGGAGCCGGCTACGCGGACTTTCCGGCGATCCAGCAGGTCCTGAACTATGTGGGCACCCCGTACGAGGTGGTGGATGTAACGGCTGCCGCGCCCACGCTGTCCGATGGAGCCTGCCATGGTTACTACCAGGGCGTGATTTTTGCCTATGGCGGGGATTACTACAGCATTCCCACCTGGCAGTCGACGCTGATCACATATGAGCAGACCTTCAACGTGCGGCAAGTGAATTGGTACGATGCTCCCGACCCGAACTTTGGACTGAGTTTTACTGGCACACAGATCCCGGATACCTCGACCTACACCACCAACTTCACGGCAGCGGCTGCGCCCGTCTTCTTCTATGCGAACACGGCTACGCCGTTAACCATCACCAACGCGAGCGTCGACCTAGCGACGGCGGATGTAGCCGCGGGCGGCAGTTTGACGCCGCTGTTGCAGGACACATCCGGCAACATCGTTTCCGCAATCTACAACTTAAACGGCCAACAGTTCCTGAGCCAGACCTTCGATAGCAACCCCTATCTAACACACGATCTGGTGGTAGCCTACGGTCTGCTCAATTGGGTCACCAAGGGGGTATTCCTGGGCGATTACCACGTCTATGCCACGCAGGAAGTCGACGACTTTTTCATCGATGACTCGGAATGGATCCCGACCACGACCTGCCTGACTAACCTGGCCACGAAGGACCGCACGCTACCCGATGCCTCCAATCTGCCGGTGTTCCGCGTGGATGCCAACGACATGGCTCAGCTCGTAGCCTGGCAGGCGACCAAGCAAGCTGATCCCTTACTCTCGCCCGGGGCGACCTACGAAACCACCGCACCGTCGGGGAAATTCGAGCTAACCCTAGCCTTCAACGGCGTGGGTACTTCGGGGAATGGCGACTGGACGGGTCTTACGGCTCCCATCATCTCCTCTTCGGCAGCCAGCGGGGTGGCGAGCTTTACGGCCCAAGACTTCACGGGCCAGGTGGGGCAGTCCGTCACCGTGACCAACACCACTAACGGCGGCGGCGTGCTCAACGGAACTTGGACGATAGCCTCAGTGACCAAGAGCGCCGCGACCACGCCGGGTACGACTACGTTCACGGCGACTGTTACCTACACCGGAACGCTCGTAACCAACGCCGAGAATGGGACAGACGACAACACAAATACTGCGACTGCGAGCGTCGCTGACGACCTGGTAGGAAACCTGCAAAGCTACCAGCAGTACTTCCACTGGATAAGCCATACCTACGATCACCCCACGACTCTGAACGGCTTATGCCAGAGCACTCCGACCGGGACGGGCTGCGGCGACATTTACGACACCCCGGCAATCGATGACATCGACTTGGAGGTGAAGACCAATCTTTATGTAGCCTCGAGTGCTGGAGGCGTCAACCTGGATACAGATACCACGACAGGACACTATGGTGACGGGGCCCTGGCGCCGCTCATCTTCAACGACTTCAACCCCGGCAACATCGTCACCCCGGGAGTCACCGGTTTGAACGATCCCAATGTTCCGGGATACCTCTATAACGACGGTATCAAGTACGCGGTGAGCGATACCTCGGTGGCGACGACGACCGACCCGGCAAACAATAACGGACCCAATCCCTCACCCAACGTCGGAATCGTGAACAGCTATGAACCGGGCATCTACGAGGTGCCGCGGCATCCCAACGATGTCTTCTACAACGTGGCCAACTGGGCCGACAACGATACCGAGTTCGTTTGCATTTACTCGAACTATGTGCCGCCGGGCTCAACGGCGGCGCCGGCCCCCGATCCGCCATTCAATACTTACAACGCGGCGCAAGTGCTGGACTTCACGAGCACGACCTTCGTGAACAACATGCTGATAGGCGACATGGATCCGGAGATGTTCCATCAGCCGGACCTGCACTTCTCCGACAACCACGCCAACCTGATGAACGCGGCCCCGAGCGGAACAATCCCGGCCAGCGTCACCAACTTCCTCGGCACTGCCGCTACGCACGTGTCCTCGCTTCTTTCGGACACCTATGACTTGACCTTCGGCAAGTACGAAGCTCTGTATAAACTGCCGGTACTGACCCCGACGCTCGATCAGTTAGGGGTGTTGATGCAGAACCGGAACTCGTTCAACCAGTCGGGCGTAACTGCGAGCATTGTGGGCGCTGGCACTGCGAGCGCGACCCTCGCTATCACAATGCCGTCAACGGCCACTAGCCCGACGACTGCGGTCATCCCGGTTACCGGTCTGACCAGCACTGGCTCGGAGTTGTACGGGGGGCAAAACATCTCGCACATCACCATGACACCGGGGCAGACCATCACGTTGCCCCTCCCATAGACAAGAGAGAAAGAAACAGAAAAGACACCCTCGTGAGCGACATATTCGACGCCTTGGTCAGGGCGGAAGACAAGACGGCGGAACGGCTGAAGCTCTTGCTGTCCAGGCAAGAGCTGGAGGACACGACTGATTCCTGGCAGCGTAACGCTGGTCCCGAGGAAGTTGATCTATTCGCCAGGGTGAAAGACTTTGCCGGCCAGCTGCCCGGCAAGGTCAGCTGGTCGCACCGGAAGATCAGAAACTACCTGATCCTGGTTTTCTGTGCGATGGGGCTGGTCCTGCTAGGAACGGACTACGCCTTCCGCGTGAATGGGGGAGGATTTCCCGGCGGCTCGCAGCTTTACGGCGTGGCATTTGAAGGCACGCTCCACCCCGCGGTTGAGATTCGCATTACCTCGGAGCTGACCGGTACAGTCTCCGCGATCTTGGTCAAGGTGGGCGAACCTGTGAAAAAAGGACAGCCGCTATTGCGGCTGGATGATCGCGAAGCCGAGTTGGCCCTCAAGCAGGCATCGGTCGAACTCCGAGCCGCCGAGGCGAATCTTGACAAATTCAGCGTGCGGCTGGCCGAGGCAAATGCTAGAGTGGCGATCTCGCAACGCCAGGAACAGCAAGTCCCGACCCGGCAATGGCGAGACTCTCCGGAGAGGGCGGGAGCTGCCTTCGACCAGGCATTCACCAACTACAATCGGGCCAAACAGCTGTTCGACGCGGGCGTCGTAGCCCGGCAGGAGTTGGATGCTAGGGCGACTGAACTGCGTATGGCCCAGGACGATCTGGACAACGCCGACAAACTGGCAACGGTATCCTCTAAGCTTCAGCAAGATCAAACCGACCAGGCAACTCTGCAAGCCAAAGTCACGCGTGAGGAACTGCAGGAACAATTGCTCCAGGCAAAACTGAAGTACCAGAGAGCGGGACAGCAGGCCGATGAAACGGTCGTACGTGCTACCCAGGCTGGGGTGGTCTCCGACATCGGTGTCCGCCTCGGCGATCGCATCCCAGGAGGCACGCTGTTAGCGCGCCTGGCGGAACTGGATCGTATGATCGTGGAGGTTCCGGTGGCGGGGAAGTTAATCTCAGAGCTGAAAGTCCATCAACCGGCTCGGATTGCCCTCCCCTCTTCCCCGCCCCGGCAGGTCGACGGGCGAATTCGCGTTATCAACCCGCTCCCCTCGTCGAACATGACCCATACCGTCGAAGTGGAATTCGAGAATCCTGCTCTACTACTGCTGGCCGGACAACCGGCAGAGGTAAGGTTCGTGAATCCTTGAGCCAGCGATCCCCCATTTCCGTTCTGCTGACGACCGAGGGGACCTATCCCTTCTACCCGGGAGGTGTAAGTACGTGGTGCCACCGGCTCACGTATGGCTTGCCGGATGTCGATTTCACACTGCTCGCGGTTGTAACCAACCCGTACCCGCAAGCTAAGCACAACCTCGCGCCCAACGTACAAGGCGTGATTAAGGTGCCGCAATGGGGCCTGCTGCAGCCTGCGGAATACTCGCACCATCAACCGGCTTCGATGGTCCTACGCAATCTTTGGGACACCACGCCAAGCGTGGTGGCGGCCCGGTTCGGGCCGCTGTTCGAGCGATTCCTTGCCCTCGTGCTGTCATCGCAGAGCGACATGGAAGAACTGGGCCAGGCATTGCTCGAGTTGCAAAGCTACTTTCAACGGTACGATTACCAGAAAAGCATGAACTCCATCGAGGCCTGGAACGTGCTGCATCACGCGGTGCGCGCCACTTGGGAGTGTCGTCCGCCCGCCACTGAGAATCCCACCCTGGCGGAAGTAAAACAAGCTTACCGCTTGCTGTATCACCTGCTGATGGTGCTTCATTTCCCCATTCCCCGAGCTGACATCATGCACTCTTCGGCGGCGTCTTTCTGCGGGATACCCTGCGTCCTGGCCAAGCTGACCCAGGGCACACCCTATCTGCTGACCGAGCATGGCGTCTATTTGCGGGAACAGTATCTGAATTTGCGTCGCCAGGTGAAGTCGTATTTTGTCCGCTGGTTTCTATACCGCTTGGTCGAAAATGTGGTGGCGTTGAATTACCACTTTGCCGACCAAGTCTCACCGGTCTGCGCCTACAATTCCCGCTGGGAAAAGCATCTGGGCGTAACCGAGGACCGGATCAAAGTAATCTTCAATGGTGCGGATCCAGAGAAGTTTCGCCGCTGTGAACCCGAGCACAATGGCCGAGCGTTGATTTCCAGCGTCGGCCTAATCTACCCGCTGAAAGGCCAACTGGATCTGATTGATGCGGCAGCTATACTCAGACCCAGTTTTCAAAATCTTGAAGTACGCCTTTACGGTGCGCCGAGCGACCCGGGATATTTCGAGATGTGCAAACAGAAGGTCGCTGAGTTGCGCTTGGAGAACAACGTAACCTTCGCGGGTTCGACCAGCGAACCCTGGAAAGTGTACAGCAGTGCCGACATCATGGCCTTCCCGAGCATTTCGGAGGGGTTTCCCTACGTGGTCCTGGAAGCGATGCTGTGTGGAGCGGCGATTGTTGCGACCGACGTAGGAGGCGTTGCAGAGGCCCTGGGGAATTGTGGGCTGTTGGTGCCCTCGAAGACTCCATACGCAATAGCAGACGCCATTTCTTTCCTACTCGCGAATCCGGAAGAGCGCCAACGATTGGGGCGCAGCGCCCAAGCGCGCGCCCTTGAGCACTTTACCGAACAGAAGTTCTTGAGTTCATACGCGAGCGCTTACCGCGAGTTGTTGTCCCGCCGGCTGCCACAGGTTTTTCAGAGCTAGCTCGCGATGGGGGGATATCACGTGCGGTTCTTTGCTTTGGGGGTGCTGGTGACGATCGCACTGTCCAGCTTGCTCTTTCCGCAAGACTCGCGCTCCAACGGTTCATCGCTCGCGCGACTGGCGATCTACTACGGCTATCCCAGCCTGGTCAATGACTCCCGAGGAGACGTAGAAAAGGCGGCCGGTGTTTTCAGTGCATACGATGTGGTGGTGCTGGGCGACGGCCTCGAGTTCCCGGACAAACAAGCCGGGCGCTACCCAGAGGGAGACCCAGGGGAACATCAGAAGGTACAACAGATGATTGCAGCTGTCCGGCGCCGCAACCCGAGTACGCGTTTCTTCGGCTACGTTTGCCTGGGCGAGATCCCATCGCGGTCGCGCGAGATCGCCTCTCTCACCACGCAGGAATTGGAAGTACGCATCCGCCTTTGGAAGCAGATGGGTGTGGCTGGGATTTTTCTGGATGAGGCTGGCTACGATTTTCCGGTGGTTACTCGCAAACGACAGAATACGGTGGTTCGAATCATTCACGAGCTGGGACTTAGTGCGTTCATGAATGCCTACTTTGTAGACCACTTGTTCGGCCTCGAGGACAACCTCCCCTACGCAAACGGCCCCGACAAGAATCCTGAGCATCTGCCTTCACTCCTGGACCACCGGGACTTCTTCCTGCTCGAATCATTCCAGGTGAAGAATGGGGCTTACGAAAGCGTTGCCGCGTGGCAGGCTCGCGTGAACCAGGCGCTTGCCTACCGCACCCGCTATGGGGCCCGCATTTTCTCTACCACCACGATCGCGGTGAACGAACCCTTCGATGCTGGAATGTTTGGCTATGCTTGGTGGACTGCCCAACTTTATGGCCTCGATGGCTTCAGTTGGGGAGAACCCAACTTCGCTGCTTCCACTAACGCCTTGCCCGATCGCCGCTGCAGGCTGGAGAACACGATCCTTCCTGGCCTACCGGCGTCGTCTCCAGTCTGGTTGGATCGCATGCGATTCTGGAAGAAGGCAGGCCACTCTGCTGTCGTCGTGGATACTGGCGATCATTCCGTCCACATGGTTACTTTCGCACGCTCCGCAGGATCCCCAGACATCGAAGAATTGTTACGTTCTCCGCAAACACGGTATCCATTCATTGCCTGTGGCGGCGTTCATGAATAATAAGCAGATCGAAGACCTGCTGATCAGCGGCCGGAAAGGGACAGCGCAAGTTGTCCACGCTCGCGAGCTCGCAGCCCAGATTGAGTCGTTCGGCTACACCGACCGGGCGGCCCAGGAAGCGGGCTTCCCCAATATCTTTGCCTATGCAGAGCATCTTTTCTCCTGCTTCCAGGCAGATCCCAAACCGGCAGAAAGGATTGTGCGAAGCCCTAACCGGACTGTGCTCTGGGCAGAAATAAAATGTGCGATGCGCAAGTTTTCACTCAGTCTGGCCTATGCCGTCCCTTGGATGGCACTGCTGACGCTGGAATATTTGCGACCGGACGCTCTCCGGGTATCGCCCGAACTGGGTGGCGCGCTCAGCCTTTCCCTGATCGCCAGTCTTACCACCTCGGGCGGATTCATCCAGATGATTTCCCGTAGTGGAAACTTCTACTACGGATTAAAAGAGCCCGTCTTGGCGCGCCAGACCTGCATGTCGCTCTTGAATCTGGGGTTGACGTGCAGCCTTCTTCTGGCCGTATTGGGCATGATGCTCGGCTTCTACTTCCGGTTATTTACTGGCAACTACCTGGTATTGGCTGCGATCAACTATGTGGCCCTGAGTCTTTTATGGATGTTCTGCGCTCTGCTTTCGGTCCAGGGGCGAGGCTGGTGCATTCCATTGGTGTTTTTGCTGAGCGCTCTCGTCAGCGGCCTGCTTAGGATCTTCGCTCACTCGGGAGCAACCATTCTGTTGATGCTCTGGCCGCTGGCAGCTGTTTTGGCCGCCCTTGGTTTCACCCTGGCAGGATTTCATCGTGCCGAGAAGGGGCACGCGGGAGCCGGAGGCAGCGTTCGGCCCCGGCTCGGTGTCTTCGCCATTTCACTGGTTCCTTTCTACCTCTATGGAACCGTCTACTTCAGCTTTCTGTTTGCCGACCGGCTGACCGCAGGCAGTGCAATTCCGTGGGTTTCTGGCCTGAGTTTTGGAATTGACCCTGCTTACAAGAGAGGGATGGATCTGGCCCTGCTCGCTTTCCTGGTTACCGCAGCCCTGGCGGAGTATCTCGGCGATTCGTTCTTGCGGTTCTGGCATCAGCAGGCAGCGGAACTCCCTCAAACCGCAAGCCAGCAACTGATCGCCAGGTTGCGTCGCCGGCACTGGACGATCATGCTGGCTGTCTTCACCGTCTTCGTCACGACTTCACTCGGCGCATGGCTCGCGTTCTCTCGTTCAGACACGCTGAGTTTTTCCCCTCGTTTATTGCAAACCGCCATACTCGGCGGTCTGGGTTACTTGCTGTTGAACCTGGCTTTGCTGGACACAATCATCCTGGCCAGTGTCAACGCTAGTTCGCTGGCCTTGGGTCCCGTAACGCTCGGGCTCGTTGTAAATGTTCTGACCGGATATGAACTCAGTCATTTGTGGGGAGTGCAATACGCCGCTATGGGGCTGCTGGCTGGCTCCGCGGTTGTGCTCTGGAAATGCCACGCCGCAGTGCGACAAATCCTGCGCTCTCCTGATTATCACTATTCCGTCTCGTGAGCCTTTGTCATGCATGTCCTAGACGCGCTGGAAGGGGCTTGGATACTCTTTATTTTCCTCCTGGCATTTTTCTGGGCCCCAGCCCATCTGTTTTCACGCCAGTCGAATTCGGATGCGCTTATTCGCATCGCCGGCAACTGGGCTCGCATGGTGCTTTTTGTAACGGCCGCAATGGCGCTCTTGGCGCGTTTGCGAGCGCTCAATGCCACTACAGTTACTTTGCTTTTTGTGGGTTCATTAACCATCGCCTGGCTCAGCCGGAACTTCGGATCACTCACGGCGGCGTGGGAGAGATTGCAGACCACGACGATCGGCACACTCCGGTGGATCGAGGCCTTGTCGTTTGGCCGGTACCTCGTTCCCCGCGCGCGGCAGCACACCTCGGCGGGGACCGGTAAGCGCTCAGGTATGAATCACGGGGAGCGCTGGCTGCGAATCCTGGAACGCAAAGAACTGCTGGTGACATGCTTTGCTGTGGTGTTGCTGACGACCGGTATTCTGGGTGCCGAACATGCTTTTCGCGAGCTCCGCCTTGATCAACCGGGGCAGTACGACGTGCTCCTTCATGCACGCGAGTTGATCCTGGATCTCGGTGTGGGTGTCAGGCCTTTGGTGTTTCCCGCGGTCATCGCGACCACCTCCTTACTGAGCGGTCGGGATCCGATGCCGGTAACCCGTTTCCTGTCACCCGCGATCGGAATACTGACGGTCCTCGCTATAGGCCTGTTGATTCGCGCCTGTACACGTCTCGGCGTCGGATGCCTTGCCGCGATGTACTGTCTGGGCGCGGCGGCTTTCCCGCCCCTCAGAAACGACTCGGGAGCGGTGCTGTCCCTGACCCAAAAGCTGGAAAGCGTTTTTTGGGTTTCGCCGGCGAGTGTTCGAGGAACCCCTGAATTTGGGCTCGGTTTGCTATTTTTTCTGCTGGCCCTGGCTGTGCTTGCGGATTGGTATAGGAACTCGCGGAGATGGGATTCGTTACTGGATTTCGCATGCTGCCTGGTACTCGTCGGCCTCGTATCCCGATCCCTGTTGCTGGTACTAGTGATAGCGGCCGGGCCCTTGCTGCTCCAGCCCATGATCGGTCTGGTTGTCTTGGTCCTGGTGTGCTATGGCTTGGCGGCCTACGACACCTTGGCGGCCAACCCGATTGACCCCTCTACTACGCTCACGGTTTTGCCGATCGCCGCTGCGGTTGGGGTGGGTTGTTTGTTTGCTCTGACCGAAGCCATGCTTACCTCCTTCTTTCGCAAAGGAGTGGAGGCCACACTACTCATCGCAGGCCTGGCTGTTGCCGTGCTTTGGTTCCCGCCGCGCCGGGCTCCCCGGCAATGCTTGGAGTACGAGGCCGCGGCCCGAGTGACGCAACAGATTGCCTCTCGATTTCCTCGCCAAAAGTGGGTAGTGGCAGCTCCAGTGGAGCAATTGGCTGAAACATTTGGGTTGGGCGCACACGAGGATCTGGCCGGTTTCGTCGAGACCTATCAAGACCAGGTCTCGAGTTCGGAATTCCGCTTTCCCGATGCGCGGGAAGATTTGTTTATCTACGTAGAGAAGAGACCGTTTCAGATCTTCTCCCGGGAGCCGGAGACTATTTCTTTCCCCGTGCTGACGGATGTCACCTACCGCAGCTATCGCTCACCGGGAGGACGAGCGAGTTTGGAATCGGCAGCGCTGCAACTCTGTGAGACCTACCGGCAATATCACTCCGACGAGGACATATTTTTCGAGAACGAAGAACTCCGGATCTATCACATTCACCAAAAGGCCCCGGAGACTGGCGGGACAGGGGAGTAAGACCATCGTAAAGTCTCGGCCATCTGCGCCAGGGAGATACTCTTATGCACACCATCCGTCGGACCAGTCTGCTTCTGCTGGTGGCATTCTTTATGGCCACGCTCTTTGCCAGCGGCCAAACCCGGCTGGCAGTTCCGTCCTATCAAAACCCTGGTACCACCACGTGGAGTAACTGGGCGGCACAGGGACCCGCGGCTGTGGGAATCATGATTGTGGACATCGATAACGGCGATGATCCGACTTACTATCCGGCGGTAGATGCGGCCATCCAGGCCACCCGCAAGCAAGGCATCTTCGTGCTCGGCTATACCTACACGAACTACGGCACACGCGATCCCTCGCTGGTTCGAGCGGCCATCAACAACGTGTATCAAGACTACGGAGTGGACGGCATTTTCTTCGATGAAGCTGCGGTGAATTGCAACGATGCCAACACTTACTCCGGTACGCAATTCCTGTACTACGAAGAGCTAACAAACTATGTGCGCCAGAACCAGGCCGGAGCGCGCATCATCGTGCTGAATCCGGGGACGACCAGTGCCAACGATTGCTGGATGTCGATCACCAACATACTGGCAAATTGGGAGAACTCAGGAGGGCTCTCGGCGTACCAGACAAGCTATACGGACTACGCCTGGATACACCAATATCCCCCGGACCGCTTCTGGCACATTGTGCTGGGGGTGACGCAAGCGCAGTTGCCGACCGCCCTCGGTCTGGCGCAGTCGCGCAATGCGGGTTGGGTATACATCAGCGACAGCGCCTTCAACGCCTACAACCAGATCCCCGTCTATTGGACGGCGGAAGCCGCCGCCCTTACGGAGCAGGGAGTGCAGGCTCCGTTTGCCACCGCCTGGCCGAACTCCATCACCACTACTGGGGGCACGATGAACGGCCGCGTTTCTTTCCGCTGGCGCGCGGTGACCGGAGCGGTTTGGCACATTTTTCTAGATACCGACCGCAACGCCAAAACTGGATATACCGGTGCTGGCCTGTCTATCGGCGCGGAATATATGTTCGAAGGTTCCTCGCTCACGGCTCAACTCTACAAATATACTGGCTCCGGAACAAATTGGAGTTGGAAGGCAGTCTCGGCCAACAGCCAGATTGCTTTTCCCGACTCCGGTATCAATCTGGTGATGTTCGATCAGACCGGCATCCGGAGCCCCAACGCGCTCAACTACCAGATCCAATCCTTGGACGCGAACTACAACGTGCTATACACCAGCTATACCTATCCCCTCACCCTAGCTAATACCGGGATGGTGTTCGACATCATGAACCACGCGCAGTGACGGTAGTTATGGCGGAACTCGAACGGGATGTATCAAACGTCTCGATTCGAACCATGCGGACCCTGGAATTATGTATAAAGAGCACTACAAATTGCGGCGCAATCCATTCGAGATTACTCCCGATCCCTCTTTCATGTTTCTCACCGAGAGACATCTAGAGGCTCTGTCTACCCTTTATTACGGAGTCCGCCGGCGGAAGGGGTTCGTGGTGCTGACCGGCGAGGTAGGTGTCGGCAAAACCTTGCTGATCCATTATCTCTTGCGATTGTTGAAGGGGAGCGACATCGACTGTGCGTATGCGTATGTCTTCAACAGCCGCTTGTCGGCGCTGGAGTTCTTGCAGTATGTTAGCGCCGATCTAGGGCTCGCGGCATGGGGCAAGAACAAAGCTGAGCTTCTGCACGACCTCAGCAAGTATCTCATTGCTCGCTATCAGAAGAAGCTGACGACTTTCATCGTGGTGGATGATGCCCACCAAATGGCGACAGAGGTTCTCGAGGAAGTCCGATTGCTTACCAATCTGGAGACTGCGGAACAGAAATTGCTTCAGATCCTGCTGGTGGGACAACCGGAACTAGCTACCCGGCTGGACTCGTTTGAGCTCAGGCAGTTGAAGCAACGGATTACGCTGCGCACTTACCTTGAGCCGCTCGACTTGGAAGCGACCAGAGGCTACATCCGGCGCCGGTTGCATGTCGCGGGCGCCCCTCCCGATGGCGACCTCATTTCCGATGAAACAATTGCCACCGTTTACCGTTATTCCGGGGGAGTGGCACGACTGATCAATATTCTCTGTGAGAACGGATTGGTCACCTCCTTTGCCAGACAGCTGACTAGTGTGCCGTCGGAAATCATCGTGCAAATGGCAGACGATTTATGCCTGGAGGCGGCGGGTGGGGCGCGAATTGAACTAGGCAGTGGCGACGATCGCGAATTGAGCCAGGCCACGACGACAATGAACTGTTCGAAGCCTGAGATCCTTGCCCCATTGCATGATCGATTGCCAGGCATGCGAGCGGAACGCGAGCCATACCCGGCTCTCGAAGCAGGTCTGCAGCGCACAGCAATCCCATCCCTGAAGCCGTCCATGGGCTCTTAGTATCGCCACATCCCGACCTCACCGGCGGGACGGAAGAGGTGGGGAAGAAAAGTCTTCGGACTTGATTACAAGATGTTTGCCGCCGGTCCTTCCCTGCTGGCTGGAGACACTTATGACTACTTACCTCATTACCGGCATAGCTGGTTTTATTGGGTCCGCACTGGCAAGAGCGGTGCTGGCACAGGGTGATAAGGTGCGTGGCGTCGACAATTTTTCCACCGGACGCTCCGAAAATCTCGACGAGATTCGACATCGCATAGACCTTCGCGAGATCGATGTTCTGGATCTCGACGCCATGAATCAGGCCTGTCGGGGCGTGGATTATGTTCTCCACCAGGCGGCGATCGCCTCGGTCCCAAAATCGGTGCTCGATCCGCTGGGCAACAATCGGACGAACGTGGACGGTACCCTCAACGTCCTGGTCGCCGCTCGCGACGCAGGGGTGAAGCGCGTTGTCTACGCGGCCTCATCGTCGGCCTATGGCGACAGCCCTGTTCAACCCAAGCAGGAGGACATGCGTCCGGATCCGATTTCTCCTTACGCTGTATCCAAACTCGCCGGCGAGCACTACATGGTTTCGTTCTATCGTTGTTACGGCCTGGAGACGGTCTGTCTGCGTTACTTCAATATTTTTGGCCCGCGCCAGGATCCCACGTCTCCCTACTCCGGTGTCCTGGCCAAGTTCATTAGCCAGATGCTTTCGGGCGAGCAACCGACGATGTTCGGTGACGGCGAAACGAGCCGCGATTTTACCCACGTCGATGATGCGGTGCGGGCCAACCTGTTAGCCTGCCAGGCACCTGCACCTCAGGTCGTCGGTCGAGTGTTCAATGTGGCTACGGGTCGTCCGACCACCCTTAAGGATACGTTCCGGCTCCTCAAGAACCTTACGGGATATGATGGCGACCCAAAGTACGAGTCGGAACGCGCGGGTGATGTTAAACACTCCCGCGCCGACATCTCAAACGCCGAAAAGCATCTTGATTACAAACCAGGTATCGACTTCGAACAGGGCCTGAAGAAGACAGTGGAGTGGTACAGGACGCAGATGGATTTAGCCGGGCAAGAACTAGCGGCCGGAGACTGACTCCTTGATTAGTCTTGGCTGTCTACTCCAAGGCCGACCAAAGCTAGGACTCAAATTCACAGCTCAAGAAAACCGGGCCAGCACCACTTGACGGCATCACCGAACACCTCTCCCAATTGACCTGCAGCCTTGAAATCAGGAGGGAATCATGTGTGGCATTGTAGGATACGTCGGGCACAAGCAAGTAGTCCCCATCATTCTAGACGGTCTGCGCCGCCTCGAATATCGCGGGTACGACTCTGCGGGAATCGCGGTTTCGGGTAACGGAGAAGGCCTCCAGGTGCGTCGCGCGGAAGGGAAACTATGCAATCTGGAAAACATGATTCGCGTGCACCCGCTGGATGGCACATACGGAATCGGGCACACTCGCTGGGCCACGCACGGCCACCCCACCAAAGAAAACGCGCACCCGCACCGCGACTGCACCGGCAGGGTGGTCGTGGTGCATAACGGGATCATCGAAAACTACTTGATGCTCAAAAAGAAGCTGTGCGGAGAAGGACACCGGTTCACGACAGAGACCGACACGGAGGTCATTGCTCACCTGATTGAAAAGCATTTCCTGAAGAGCGGCAACGGCCATCGGCTTTCGCTCGAAGAAGCGGTCCGCAAAACCCTCAAGGAACTTGCGGGAGTGTTCGCGCTGGCCGTCATCGCGGTGGACGAGCCGAACAAGATCGTTGCTGCCCGCAACGGCCCGCCGGCAGTGATCGGCTTGGGCAAGAAAGAATATTTTGTGGCGTCGGACGTACCAGCGATCCTCTACCACACCCGCGATCTGTTCTTTTTGGCCGACGGCGACTTGGCGGTGATCACACCGGATGGCGTGCAGCTGTCGGACTTCGACGGGCGGCCGAAAATGCACCAGGTACAGCACCTGACCTGGGACCCCATCATGGCGGAAAAGGGCGGCTTCAAGCATTTCATGCTCAAGGAAATCCACGAGCAGCCGCGCGCCGTCCGCGACACCTTGCGGGGGCGGATCTCCGAGGACACTGCCGACGTTTTCCTGGACGAAATGAAGATCAGCGCCGCCGAACTTGAGGCGGCGCACAAGATCAACATCGCGGCCTGCGGGACCAGCTGGCATGCCGGGCAGGCGGGCAAGTTCATGATCGAGAGCCTGGCCCGAATTCCGGTGGAGGTCGACTACGCCAGCGAGTGGCGCTACCGGGATCCCATCATCGCACCCGGCACGCTCACCCTGCTGATCTCGCAGTCGGGCGAGACAGCGGACACGATCGCGGCGCAGCGCGAAGCCAAGGCCAAGGGATCAAAGACGATTGCCATTTGCAACGTGGTGGGCTCGATGATCACGCGCGAGGCGGCGGGCACGATCTACACCCACGCCGGGCCGGAGATTGGAGTGGCTTCAACCAAGGCCTTCACTGCACAGCTGACGGCGCTCTACTTGTTTGCGCTGTACCTGGCTCGAATTCGTGGCACCATCACAGCTGAGCAGGCAAAGCAGGCCATCCACCAACTTAGTTCTCTCCCGGCCAAGCTTGAACATATCCTGAAGCGTGAAAAAGACTGCGAAGAGCTGGCCAAGAAGTACTCTCGGGCTCGGGACTTTCTGTTCCTCGGCCGCGGCATACACTACTCCATCGCGCTCGAAGGTGCTCTGAAGCTGAAAGAGATTTCCTACATCCACGCCGAAGGCTACCCGGCGGGCGAGATGAAGCATGGACCCAACGCGCTCATCGACGAGAATCTCCCGGTCGTGATCGTCGCCACGCGCGACTCCGGAGACGCGGCCTCCGGAGTCTGCTACGAGAAGACGATCTCGAACCTCATGGAAGTGAAGGCGCGCTCCGGCAAGGTGATCGCACTTGCCACCGAAGGAGACAAAGAGATTAAGGAGTACGCCAACCACGTGTTCTACATCCCGCCGGCGCCGAAGGAACTCTCGGCGATCCTGGAGATTGTTCCCTTGCAGCTACTGGCTTACCATATCGCTGTCCGTCGCGGCTGCGACGTGGATCAACCCAGAAACCTCGCGAAATCGGTGACGGTAGAGTAGCGATTCTGATCAGCAGCCTGTTGTCGGATCGGTGTGGAATTATCGCCGGGATAGTGCCTGGAGCTCACAGTTTGATCAGCGGATGTGGGGAAGAGCGAAGACTGGAGTTGTTGAATTTCGTGACCGTAGTAACACTGGACGCCGTCTCCTGCGAAGTCCTCGTGCATTCCGTGCGGAATAAAAATTCCACCAAAGATCTGGAACGTCCACCAGCTTAAGCGTGCCCGTCGTTGCCATTACAATCTTGTCCGGAGACAACCATGAAAGATGTGTACGAGGTTTTACGTCAGAAGGAAGCGGACACAGAGCGTGTCCGCCGAGAGATCCGGGCACTCCTTCTAGTCATCCCTATGCTGGTTGACGAGCGGCAGTTGCCGGAGGAGGCGGTGAACGAGAAGGGGCCCGACCCTGTTGTGCAGCGCACCATCCTCCTAGGCGATCAACTACCCAACGTCGGGGCTTACGCCCCGACTCTGCAGCGTCCTCGGACTGCAGGATCGTGACTTGTTTTTCCGAACGACGGAACACGGTTCCGGGACCACACCTCGTGATGCTACTGTTCGTAGGCACCGATGTCGATCGTGCTTCCTAGCTCTCGCGGATTGCCCAGGAAATCCACTGTGCCCACCAGCGGGCATCCCCAATAATCGCCAGCTTCTCCAGTCGTGTTGTTGCAAATTAGACTGCTCAAAGAGCTGCCTGCATTTGTGGCAGGCGAACTCGCCTGCACTTGCAAGTTGGGCGTCGTCAAGCTCAGCAATGCGGGGTTCGCATATTGAGAGTGGCTGTCTTCCCCCGTCGCCGCTTGATAGGAGGGGAAGCCGTTGTAGCCCGTGCCATTCCAGAGGAACTGCGCTGCCGACGAGCTTACCGAAGAGAAATAGAGGTTGTAATCCGCAGTCACCGGATTGGCCTCTGAATTCGTGTAGTTGTTGATGAACAGACCCTGCGAGGTGGCATAGACGACGTTGTTCTCGAACACGTTATTTGTGGCGTGGTACTGCACCTGTAACTCGCCGCTGCCAGTGTTCTGAGTGTCATCCTCAAACAGCGTGTTGTTTACGATGGCGACATATTGGCTGCCCCCTACATTGCTGGCGTAACCACCGATGGAAATGCCGACGGAATTGGCGTTGTAGACCAGGTTGTTGCGGACAGCGACGTATTGAGAATACTTGCCGGAATGCTCGCTGGCCACTTCGATGTTTAGATCACAGTTACGGACCAAGTTACGCTCGATGACGACGTAGGCGCACGTGTCGCAGTAAATGCCGTCGGCGTCGTACTGGTTGCCTTCTCCCGCGTTGTTGATGGCGCTGATGTTGTAGACGGTGTTCCCGCTAATTTCTCCGTACCTAGCATAATCGGATCCGCTCGGGCCGACTCCTTCACCGCCAATGGCGTCGATTCCGATATTGTCGTTGTCGTGGATGATGTTGTTAGAAATCGTGAAATTCGTGACGTTGCCATCGACATTCACGGTTTCACTGTTGCCAGTCTTCAGGCCATAGACTGTGTTCCCGCTGATAACAAGGCCGTTGATGGCGGCGGCTTCCGTACCATAGGCCGCGATACCGAAGGCGTTGCCGTTCTTCTCTGATGTTGTCGTGATGTTGGTGATCGTGTTGTTGAGAATCTGGATGCCGTTGCTGGCCCCTGAAACCCAGATTCCTGCCGGACAAGCATTGGCGTTAGAAGTCGTATAGTTCTCAATGGTGAAGCCTTGAATGGTGACGTAGTTTACGTCTACTCCCGCTGGGGTAGCGGAACCGATATTCCAAAGTCCCTGCGTTTGGGAAGTAGATGGAGTAAGGCCCGTGCCAGTTACAATTGCCCCACTCTCACCGGTAAAGGTGATGGGAGCCGATGAGGTGCCCGAGACCGTGACGTTGATGGATTCGTTGTAGGTGCCAGCCTCGACATAAACGGTCGAACCGGCAGGTACAGTGCTGGCCGCGTGCTGAATTGTTAGCCAAGGAGCGGCGCTCGTGCCCGGGTTGGAGTCACTACCGGTGGGTGCGACATAAAAGGACTTGCCGCTCCCCGTGGTTACCGCAGCGCTTACCGCCAGCGCTGCCGGCAGAGTGCTGACCACACCACTCGAGGAGGCCGTAATGCTGGTGCTTCCGGCTGCCACTCCGGTAGCCAGTCCGGTGGCACCGATGGTGGCGTACGTCGTTGCGGAAGAGTTC
>Ga0116121_1000214_pt1 | contig 33457 bp, 32 predicted proteins | sample June2015DPH_13_1_FD_89725 | JGI IMG/M metagenome (GOLD analysis project Ga0116121, IMG submission 89725) | Peatland microbial communities from SPRUCE experiment site at the Marcell Experimental Forest, Minnesota, USA - June2015DPH_13_10 | ecosystem: Environmental > Terrestrial > Soil > Wetlands...
ACTCCGCACACGGCGGCGCTGACAGACAAGTTATGGGAGCGACACTATGCGCTGTTCTCGGAGAATTTGCGGCGGTATCTGGCGGGGCAGGACTTGCTGGCGGTGGTGGATAAGCGGAAGGGATATTAGTAAGGCGACATGATCTTCTGGTTCTAGTTGTCCGCTGGACATTCTATCGACGGTAGCGTTTAATCCCGGGCATGCAGACGCTCGGTATCTCCGATTCTACGTCACGCAGCGAGAGTCGCCTGAAGAGCCTATTCTGGCCTTCTATTGAGAGCGGAGTCGACGTCGACTACCTCGCGCTCCAGGGTTATTGGGTGTGCACGGTGGTCGCGTCATTGTCGCTGGCTATCCTGTTTGCGGCGCACCAGCCGATTATCGGAATTGTCACGTTCCTGTTTTTTTATCTAGGTGGAGTCGGCGTTCGGGAACATAGTCGCTTCGCGGCAACGGTCGTTTTCATTTTTTATGCCATCGATACGCTTGCGTCCTTCAAACTGCTCATGGCCTCACCCGGAATGATTGTGCTGCGCGGGATCATAACGGCATTGCTTCTCTCCAATCTTCGCGCTACCTGGATCGCGGCGAATTGGAAACCCGGCGCCGACGATGCCGCCATGCCAATGCGTCTTAGCGATACTTTGACAGACAAGTTTGCGAACGACTGGCCGACCTGGATTTGGCCAAACTAAAATTGGTCTACTACATTTTGTCGATCGGTTGGTTGCTCCTGGTTGGCCTTGTCCTGATGGCAATTGCCCTTGGTCTCAATCGCAGATAATTACAAGCCCTACCGCGTATCCACCCCAAATCCCAAAATTGCGTTTACTTCTACCGGATCATTTCCGCGAAACGCGGGACGGAATTTCCAGTTTGGCAGGGCAACGAGAATCCTGCTGGTTGTTTCCGCAGCGCCGGGCTCCAGCACTTTCAGATTTTTCAAAACGCCTGTGCGGTCGAGGATGCAGGCGATGATCACGCGGGTGGGGCGCAGGTCGGCGGGGAGCTCTTTGCGCATCGGTTCAGGGGCGGTGAGTGCTTCGGTCGGGGAATGCGTGGCGGAGGCGGGATCGGCATACTGCATGACGGCTGTGCCGATCGATGTGTTGATGTAGATCGAATAATTGCGGTCGCCCTTGAGGACTCCATAGTAGGCGAAGACGCCGCCAGAGCGAGGGGTGGCTTCGATGGTGATGCCACTTCCGGTGTGTTGATTCGTGTTGGACCGGCCGGGGCCGTTGGCTGGAGTTTCTCCGCCGGGAGGGCCGAAACTCGGAAGGGTGATAGTGGTGGTGCCGCCCTGGACGGAGACTCCGGGCATGGCGGGAGTGCCACTGGTGCCGCTGCCTGCGCCGCCCGGCCCGGGATAGGGCGAGATGCCGCCGCGGGCGTTGGGATCGGAGCCGCGGCCCGTACCGGTCTTGCCGGCGCCAGAGCCTTCACCTTGCAGTCCGCTGCCGGGGCCGTTACCGCGGCCGATGCCGGCTCCGCCGCCGCTGCCTCCTAAGCCGGTTTTCGCAGTGCCGGTTGGGGACATGGCGATCGCTCCTCCGCCGGTTGAGTCGGGAAGACCCACCTTCGATCCGGGCTGGCTGGAGATGACGAGGCCTCCATTGCCTGCACTATTTCCTCCGGCATTGGGCGGAGCTGCTGCGGAGCCTAAGTCGAGCGGACCGCCTGCTCCACTGCCTTTGTTGCCGCGTCCGTTGCCGGATTCGGCTTTGCCTCCACCAAGACCGGGCGGAGGCGGGACGATTACAGCGGATCCTAAGGTTGCGCCGGAGCGCGTGCTGCCTCCCCGAGAACCGCCTGCCGACAAGCCTTTGCCCGCTGAGCCTCCGCCTGACGAGGCATAGTCTTCAACGCTGACTGGTGGCCCGACGACCTGCGACGTGAGACTGCCTGTTCCGGAGCGGACAGACGATCCACTTCCGGCCGCGGATGGTGGAGGCGGGACAGGTTGCGAGCGGATGTCGCCGCTGCGCGTGCTTCCCCAACTGTTCAGCTCGCGGCTGACCTGCGATGGGGGCGGAGCGATGATGGCGGGAGCTGGCAAAGACAGTTTCGGATTGGATGCGAGATCACGCGGTGGCGCGGAAACCGGGGGCGCGACTACTTCGGTGGTCTGCGAGAGGGGGACGCGAGAGCTGGCCAGATCGCGCGGGACGTCTCGCGGAGCCGGAGCGATGACCGTAGCCGCGAGCGGATTATCGGCGCGTGTCTTCCGCATCTGGTCTTGCGCGAGGTTGGGCGCGGGTGCGATTGGGGTCGCGCTCAAGGCCGACGAATTGCGCGTATTGACGTGCGAGACTTCGGGGGCGGGTGCGACAACGTTTGCCGACAGGTGGTTCTGGTTGCGGTTTGGTGATGAGTTCACTTCCGGTGACGGAGCTACTGGACTCACGGGAGGCAAACTGGGCGTAAGGAGTCGCGATTGCAGACCTTCGGCGGGAGGCGGTCCGGGAATGGGTTTGAAGGCGAGGAGATTGGCGACAGCGGAATCGCTATGGGGCAGGTTCAGCTTGGGGGCGTCCACAATCTTCTCGCCGGGCTTGTCGCCGCGCGCGACCTTGATGGTCTGGGAGCGGTGATGAGCCTGCTGTCCGCCGGCGCGGCCCGATTTGCCGGATTCAGCGCCGCCACGATCGGCGGTTTGTGGCAGTTCGTCTCCCGAGTAATAGATGACATCCCATTTTGGGCGAGGCGGCGGAACGAACGGTTGCAGACTGGCGATGTGCTCGGGAAGAACGATGATGGCGATGAGCAGCAGGCACTCGATCAGCCACGAGACCAACATGCCGCGATAGGGGAAGATGCCGATGGGCGCTTCGCCAGCTAAGGGTTTGGGAGAGCGGGCGAGAGCGGGACGAAAGGCGGTCTTGAACTCTTCCCAGGGAGACGACCACTCGACGAGGAAGCGCGGCGGCTCGGGCCATTGCGTTGCAGGTTCCGGAATGATGTCGAGGTCGGTCACAGCTTGCTAGTAGTTTAGTGTGTTTTCGGGAATCTCTCGCCTGCTCGTTTGTGCCGGTTGTTACGTTTTGCGGATCATTTTTCTCCGAGGGTGAATTCTGATGTGATAGTTACTGGTTGGTAAATTTTACCCCCTCCGGGACGATCTCTTGGAATCAAGGGCTTAGCGAGAACTATTCTCCAGGTCTTTGAGGAATAAGGAGTTAAGCCCATGGCCATTTAAATCAAGAACTTAGCGTTACTTGTTCCCATGAACTCAGTGACTTAGCGGCATGGTTCTTCCACGTGGAAACCTTGAATTTGCATTTGTCTTCCCAAGTCTTTGGGGAATAAGGAGTTAACGTCATCAAGCGAACCCGAGCCGGCGATCAGGCTTGCGCTTGGGATTCGCGCTGTCGCCTCATTTGCAAATAAATACTGCGATGCCGGGCGGCATTTTCTGGATCGCCACCCGGTTGCTGATACAGTGCCGCAAGCCAGCGGTGAGCTGCCATCAGGCCGGGCAGCATCGTCAAAGATGTTTCGAATGCTAACGTGGCGCGTTCGCAATGGCCGAGGCGGGCGAGCGCGACTCCCAGATAAAAGTGGCCCAAAGGAAGGAAATGCTGCAATCCGACCGCGATGAGGGCCTGCTCGGCAGCTAGCTGATTGCGCCGCTTGCGCAGGTGGGCCATGGCTAACCCCAGATGGGCGGCGGCGCTATCGCCATCAATTTCGAGCGCACGGCAGAATGCGCGTTCGGCGTCGTCGGCTCTCTTCTGCCGCAGATAGACGTTCCCAATCCGGAGGTGCAGGTCGGGCAAGCGCGGGTCGAACCGTTCGGCCTTCAGCATGCAGGCCAGGGCTTCATCCATATTCCCTTCGTCAAAATGAATGACGCCCATCATCAGATCTGCCCAGGGGCGGTCTTTCTCTGTTTCTGCTTTTGTTTCCGCGGCATTCGCTTGTTTCGCGGGCGTTTCTGCTGCGGACTTCTCTTCGGACGCTGCTTCGGAATTAGTTCTGGACTTGATTGCGGATTTCAAAGCTTCGGCACCGGCCTCATCACGAGAGGCAGTGTCGGGAGATGGGGTGTCGGTTCCGTCCTTTTCTTTTTCTTTTGAGACTGGCTTGGGCGGCTTGGAGATGAGTTGCTGGAGAATCGCTTTGGCTTCAGCGCGGCGCCGCAGTGCGAGAAAACATTGCGCGAGGTGCTGAGAAAAGCGGGCCTCATCGGGCGACTTCTTTACCAGCTCCTGAAGAAGAGGTAAAGCGTCGGCATGGCGGCGGGCATCCATATAGGCCCGCGCCAGATTGTAATGTTGCTCGCGAACGGCCATCTCGACAGCTTTGGCCTGATCGTCGCTCGGAGGCTGTATGTAGCCCAGCGCCACGAATCGCTCGATCACGGCCCGAGCCGCGAGCGGATCCATGCGGAGGTCAGCGGGATGCATGCCGCACTCGCCAGCTTCTTGTTCCCAGCTCGGGATGCGCTCAATTTTCGGAGGCTGCTCAAAGGCTTGCACGAGCACGCGGCCATCCATGTCTGCGCCCACCGGCAATCCAAACATGGTCAGGATGGTAGGCGTCACATCGAGCAGCGTAGCGCCGTAGATTCTCTCGTCCTGTTTGATCTGCGGGCCTTTGATGCCGACGATGCCAAACTGGCGATGCTGGACGGCGGGGCCCGCGGGCTCGTCGGGAATGCCGCGTGGCCGCAGATGATCGGAGTGAAACCCGTGATCGGAAACCAGGATGACGGTGGTGTCGGGACCGGCCAATTCCAGCAGAGTTTCGAGCATCATGTCATGGAAGCGGTAGGCGCCGTTCACTACGTCCTTATAAATTTCGAATTCATTTTCCGCGATTCCTTCCATACGAGGAGGGTGAAAATGCATGAATCCGTGACAGAAGTGATCGATGGCGTTGTAATAAACGGCGAGAAAATCCCAGGGCTGATTCTGGAGAATCCACGTAGCCGCATTGTGGATGGAGCAATTTTCGGCAAGAATTTTCGCGAAGGACTGGAGCCGCTTGTCTTTGTCCTGATCGATTTCAGCGGCGCGCGGAATCCAGGGAAGGATCGCCGCTTCCGTTACTTCGGCGGGATGCATGCGCAACTCAGCGAAGTTCTCGCGCATGCTCTCGGGATAAACAGCACCTGGGGCCAATGGCCAGTTCTTTCCCAACGGCGCCACGGAATGGGGATAGAGATCGGAGACCGAGATGCCGTTAATGGGCTCGGCGGGATGACCGGCAAACCATCCGAGGACATGAGTCTTGTACCCGCGTTGGGTCAGAATATTCCAGATGGCTTTTACTTTGCGCGAGGTGCTGGTCGTTGGGCGCACGCCGCCCGACTGCGGGTCGGGCTCAATAAAACCGAGGATTCCATGTTTGTCGGGCCGCTTGCCGGTAGCGATGGAGTTCCACAACATCGGAGAGAGAATGGGGTGCAGAGTTGCGATGTTCCCCATGACTCCGTGGTTAACGAAGTTCTCCAACGTGGGCATCAAGCCCTGGTCAAGCAGAGGATTGATAATCTTCCAGTCGGCGGCGTCCCAGCCGATGAGGAGGACCTTCTTGGCGAGTGGTTCAGGCATGATCCGTTTCGGACGGAGTTATTCCTCGCGCGGAGATAGGTTAACGACAGCTCCCGTCCTGACCTGCTCCGTCGCCAGATACTCAGCGCAGGCGCTTCCCTGGCCAGCATCTAAAGTGGCAGCGTCGGAGTCCGGTCGCTCGGGGGACTTGGCTTTCTCGGTCCGATCGCAATTTCGTCCAAGGTTCCAGTTTACCTGCCTTCGGCTGCCAGTTGCTTTTGTCGCCACGCCACGATCGCGCTTGACCCCCGCGCCAGCATTCCCAAGGTAGGCTGTTTTCGAGCCGGCTGCGTGGGAGTCGAGGTACTCGGGTGCTTGACGCTTTGGTTGTCTTGCTCCTGGCCTGTTTTGATCGGTTTGTTTGGAATCGTCTCGTAGGCGTAGCCGTACAATGTGGCGGATTGGCTCCGGGCGAGGTCAGTGTCGAGTCGGGCCCAACCGTAGTGGATTTTGCCCTTAATCTTGAACTTCAGCCCCAAATAGCCTCCACCTCCAAAGCCGTAAGTTCCAGGCCAACTGCCGCCCCAGGAAGAAGCCCACTTGGTTCCGCGAGACCAGGCCATGGTGGCCCGTGCTGAAGTAAAGTGTCGTTTCGGCTGGGTGATCTGAAACCCGGAGGAGAAGGCATACGCCCACGGGAATCCTCCACTGTTGACGATATGTCCAGCCACGGCGTTGCCGCCCCCCGAGTTCTGCACGAAAAGATTCAACTCGAAGAGCGAGGCGCTGCTCGTAAGCTGGTTCACGATGGTGAAGTCGACGATGCCGTCATTGTTGAGATCGAGACTGTAGGTCTGATTCGGCCCAATTGTGACTTGGGTCGGGGAATAGATGATCTCGGATGTAGCCGGCTGCGCCAAGGCCAGCATCGTCACTCCGGCTGCGCTCGCGGCCAGGGCATAGGCGTGAAGGTGTTGATGCAATGAATCGCAATCGCTGGTCGAATTGAAGGAAGACGCTTTGCTTTTCATATTTTCCTCACATTCCTGTTCGCGGGAACCTATGTCCGTCAGGCAAAACGCTAGTTGCCATGGAGCGCCGCTTGCCTTTTTCGCCACATTGCCAGACCGCCTGACCCGCGCGCCAGGGCGCCCAGCGTGGCAGGTTTCTGAGCCGGATGCGTGGAAGCCGCGGGATCGGGCTGCTTCTCGCTTTTCTCTGTTTCTTGTTCTTGACCCGCGTTAAGCCCTTGGTTGGGGATGGTCTCGTAAGCGTAGCCGGTCAACATCGCACCGCCCCCGAACCCACCCAGAGCATTCAGCCGCGCCCATCCGTAGTGAACTTCGCCGTTAATCTTGAACATCAGTCCGAGATAACGGTCGCTAAGAGGCTGGTGCGAACGGTGAGCGAGCCAACTGCCTCGATAAAAACCGCCGGCGTCACAGGCGCACTGCCAAGTCATGCTCACCCTCCCGGCACTGAAGTGTCGGGCCTGCTGGCTAATTGGCATTCCCGAACTAAGAGCATAGGCAAATTTATGGAAGCCCCCCCAGTACAGCCCGAAGGCAAGATGTGCCGCCACCTCGTTGCCCGCCGGCGGGTGCTTCACGAAGAGGGAGTTGATGTAGGTGACGGGGGGAAAATACTTGCCGAACGCCCTGATGGTGAAGTCCACGATACCGTCTCCGTTGAGATCAAGACCGTACTCCTGATTGGGCGCGATCGTGACGTTGGCGGGCGTGTAAATGATCTCGGCCTCGCCAGGTTGCGCCAGTGCCAGCATACTTACTCCTGCTGCGGTGGCGGCCAGTGCATACATGTGAAGGTGCTCGTGAAGTGAATCGCGGAGTTTGGCTGGCTTCGAGGGAGACAGGGAGACTTTCATATTGGCCTCACTTTCTGTCACACATCAGAGGTTTGTTCACTAGAACAAAGGGTCCCGGTAATGTCAGTGAAGCTTGTCACAGCTCGCTGTGCTAATTGAAGGCGATTGGGTTAAGACTAGATAACCATTGCTATCAGGCGATTTAGGGCCACAAACTGAACAGACTCGAAGACTGCGGTGGATTCGCCTTGAGTGTATGATTTAATTTAGTTCGACCATTCTGACAACCTGGTGACAAATATGGCGGACGAGCAACTTGACCGACTAGAGTCTTTACGAGCCTTCATCAAAGCGGCAGAGCAAGGTGCTGCCATCCCACCCATAGCCGAGGATGATCTCAAACGTCTTCACGAACTGGCGGTAGCAACGACAAAGCAGAATTGCGGCAAGGACGGGATTATGAGCGTGGAATCAATGGCCCGTGCTTGTAATCCCGGCGCGCATCTGCCGAGCGTCTGGTTACGGCATACGCAACTCAGAGCGCTGGTCAGAAAGGGTAGCCTTGCGGAATGGCAGCATGGCACAACCCTGGATGATGCTGTATTTCACGTGGCGGCGACCATTCCGATGAACGGCATTCATTTGGATGAAGATGCTTTTGTAAGGCAGCTTCGCGAAGTGACGGTTGCCTGACCCAAAGCGTGAATGCCATGGAATGCCGGCGGCGAACGGGGTGTTTTTTCGCCATGCGGGCTAATCTTTGACCGTCCTGCCGATCTCCGGGTATCGGAGTTGATGTGCGGGAAAAGTCGTTTACGTGGCGAGATGTCCCACAGCGGCTAAAGCCGCCGTTGATTACGCGACACTTGCGGTGCGGCTAAAAGCCGCACCCTTTCAAAACAGAATCGAAGTCGAGTTTTTCCGCAGCCTGCTAGTGTAGTGCGTCAGAAATAAGGGCGGGTTAGAGGGACCGGCGGAAGCCAGCAAAACATCCGAACGGCATTGCCTCAGCGGCTAAAGCCGCATTTATTTCCCGGCCTTCCGGATGGGCTGAAGCCCATCCCTTTCAAAACGAATACAGGTCATTCTGCCTTTCTGAAGCCCATCCCTTTCAAAACGAATACGGGCCATTCTGCATGACGCACTACACTAGTCGTCGTCGGGAGGGCCGAGGGCTGGGGTCTCGTGTATGAAATCGTGGGCGGTTTTCATGGTGGGGAGAACCTGAAACGGGCGCGGAATCCGGGTCAGGTTATAAAAGGTGGAGAAATCGGTTGAGGCACGGCTGTCGGCAAAGCCGAGGGCTCCTTCTCCCAGGCTGAAGTTGTTTTCGATGAAGCGGAGAACGGAGCCGAAATCGTAATTCAGGTTGTCGATATAGCCCGCCGGTGTGTAGGCGGAGATGAAGAGGAGCGGAACGCGCATGCCTAGTTGGTAGGCTCCTTCGGGGAACGGCAGAATCGGTGGTGGGACGTGATCGTAGAAGCCGCCCCAGTCATCCCAGGTGACGACGACGGCGGTGGTATCCCAATAGCTGCTGCCGTCGGGGTTGAGACAGGGACTGGTGCCGAGAGCGTTGACGATGCTGCCGACCCAATCGGGGCCGCCGTTGGCTCCGCCATGATCGGAATGATCGCTGGTGGGAATGACCCAACTGACGGCTCGCAGTTGGCACGGGTTGCCTTCGGAACCGAGGTCGAGCAAGACGTGGGCTGAGTTGAGATCGACGTTACTGGCCCATTCTGGGCCGGTGCAGAGCGTGTGATCGGGGCTGGGCTGGCAAATCTGCTGGCTGGTGTTGGGAGCATTCCAGATGGAGCTGCCGTGATCGGCGCCGCCGGCCCGGATGGCGTAATACTTCCACGGGACGCCAGCCTGATCAAGGAGATCGGCCATGGTAAGACGCGTTAAGCAGGCAGTGACGCCCAAGGCGTAGTTGATAGTGTTGATGGTTTGTTTTCCATAGGCGTTGATGGAATGGAAAGAGTCGCCGTTCTGGGCGTAGCAGCCGGCTGTGCCAAAGAAGTTTTCCGACATGAAGGTGCCGGCAGCGTCACCGGCGGCGTCGAGGGCGGAGGTGCCTCCGAAGATGTATTGATGGGCGGGGAAACTGGGGCCCTGATTGGTCTGGAACATGTAATTGGCCCAGCCGTACTGAGCCACCATGGTGAGATAGGGAGTGAGAATTCCGTTGGGATATTTTGCGCTCACGGTATTCATCACGTAGCCGAATGAACCGTGGGGAGTTTTGCTGGTGTAGTAGGCGCCATCCATCCGGCATTGCGGCGGATTGAGGGCAAGATTGATGTCACACTGGGCTTTGAAGCCGGCATGGCTGTGGTCGACGCCGTACTTGTTGGCGAGGGGAATGCCGAAAGGCTGAGTGACTCCGGTGGGCGAAGTCTGGTCGAGCCAGTTCGCAGTTTGAATGTTGTACTGCCTTCTATCAGGAGTTGCGCTGCAGGGAAAACTGGCGCAGAGGGCATAGAAGAGATTGTCGGGTGTGCGATTCTCCTGAAAGATCACGATGATGTGCTGGAACTGTGAAATTTGGGCTGGTGCGCTCATCGCGGAGAGGCAGGAGACCAACAACAGAATCGAGAGGGTGCGGTTCATGGGGGTTCCCCTCCAACAGAGATCTCGAGTGAAAGGTTCGGTCGATGTGTTTTGATGCTGATTCTCAGCCAGGCGGTCGCGAATGAAATGTGAGGAATTTCATGGCCGTCTGCCGGCACCGGTGAAGTGCATGCGCCTGGGTTGGCGGTTGTCCGGTGCAAGAAGCGTGGCAAATCGCTGCCGGGCGCGTAAGACTATCGGCGGAAATAATCGGGGCCCAAGCATATTGAATCAGAATGGAAGAAGAATCGCAATGATGGTTGTCGCTGACGGACGTTCGTGAGTTTCACGACTGAGACATTAGTTCCCGATCGCGACTTGGACGCCGGTTTTTTCAGGCGGCTTTGGTGTCGAGGGGATGTTCGAGGAAGATGTCGATCTGATCGCCGACGACCGTTCCGGATTCCTGGATGGTACCGGTGGGCACTTCAATGACGGAGGTTGCCTGGATGCGGATGGCGGCTACGCGCCAGGGCTTGAGACCTTCTTCCAGATGGACGACGATGCGATCCTGATCGAGGTAGACGGCGTCGATCGGAAAGCGCATGGCGAAGGTATGGATACCGTGGGAGGGATGAATCCAGAGGCCGCGGCCGTGAGGAAATTTCGAAGAGTTGGTCGCCATGAGTCCACGAAAGCGGGACCAGTGGGTGCGGGCGATGACGAGGTCGGTAGCGAGATAGGTGGCGCGGGTGCGGTTGAATGCGTAGCGGGTGGGGGATAGCGGGGGCATGTCGTGATCCTTCGAACCTCGGCGGCTGAAGCCGCAAATCAAGCTGGACAGCGAACGCGGCGCTAAAGCGCCGCTCTTGCACGGCGACTCAAGCAGGGCAACGATTCGATGAGTACAGCGACCTGGCTAACGGTCAGTGTTTGCCTCCGGTTACGGGGAGGATGAGACGCATGAGTTGAATGACGGCGGGACCCACAGTGACGAAGATCAAGGATGGCATGACGAACAGGACGAGCGGAATGATCATTTTCACGGTGGTTTTCGCGGCCTGCTCTTCGGCGCGCTGGCGGCGTTCGGTGCGCAGGGAGTCAGAGTGAACGCGGAGAGCCTGGGCAACGCTGGTACCGAAGCGATCGGTTTGAATGAGCGTGCCGACCAAGGAGCGAACATCTTCGACTCCGGTGCGGGCGGCAAGATTGCGGAGCGCTTCGACGCGCGGCTTGCCGGCGCGGGTTTCGAGGTCGAAGAGATGGAATTCGTCGCTGAGATCGGGATGGGCGTAGCTCAGGTCGGCGCCGACGCGGGTCATGGCCTGATCGAGGGGGAGACCGGCTTCGACGCAGATGACGGTGAGGTCGAGCGCGTCGGGAAGTCCGAGGCGGATCCGCAACTGGCGCTGTGCGACTTTGCGCTTCAGCAGGAAACGCGGGATGAAGAAACCGAAAGCGAACATGCCGAGCATCAGAAGCGGGGAATCGAATCCGGAAAACAGGAAGACACCGAGAAGGCCGAGGACGGCAAACAGGACGCGCAGACCGTTGTAGATGGAGAGGTGCTGCGGGTCGCGATGTCCGGCTTGAATGAGCCATGCCCGGGTTCTGGAAACGTCGTGGGGAGATGCGGGCAAAGCGCGGCTGAGGGGATCGAGGGCCTGCTGAAAACGCGCGCGCATGGGCTGCTTCTGTTCGGCTTTAGGACGGTGCCAGCCAATTTCGCGCAAGCGCGATCCGAGAACGGAAGAGGGCGCGACGGTGGCTGCGCCAAAGGCGAAGACGACCACCGCGATGGTCAGGAAAACGAGAATGGCGAGGATAATGGCCATGGGGCAGTTCTTCGTTGCTAGTTGCTAGTTGTTAGTGCTTCATTCTCATACTTGGATCCTGATGATTTTGCGAATGACGAAATAGCCCATGGTCTGGAGCGTGATGCCGGAGACGATCAGGATGTGACCGATCGGATCATTGAATAGTGGCCGAATAAAGCCGGGGTTTAGCGAGAGCATCATGACCACGATGGTGGGTGGCAGCGCCATCAGAAGGACCATGGTGAGGCGACCCTGGGCGGTGTGCACGCGGACCTGGCGGAGAATTTTGAAGCGCTCGCGAATGATGTGGGCGAGGTTGTCGAGAATCTCGGCCAGATTGCCGCCGGTTTCGCGTTGAAGCATGACAGCAGTCACAAAAAATTTCACGTCGACGAGCGGGATGCGTTCGGTAAGGTTAACGAGAGCGTCGCGCACGGGCAGCCCGAATTTCTGTTCTTCGTAGAGCTGGCGAAATTCTCCGGCGACAGGTTCGGCCAGTTCGGTGGCGATCATTTCGAGCGCGGTGGTAAAGGCATGACCGGCGCGGACGGCACGCGCGAGAGTGTCGATGGCTTCGGGAAATTTCTCCTCAAACTTGGCGAAGCGCTTGGTGCGCATGTGCGAAGCGTAGGCGTAGGGAATGAAGAAACCGAGTACGACACCGACTCCTCCGAAGATGGGGGTTTTGCCGGCGAGGAAAGCGATAACGCCAAGGCCTATCGAAGACAGGGCGCAGAGGATGAGGAAGTTGCCGGCGCGAACATCGACATTTCCCTGAGCGAGCATCTTCTGCAGAATAGAGACGCGCTCGGAGCGGCGGAGGAAGGTGTCGAAGGCCGGAATGCGGCTGAGCATCTCGTCGCGAAGAAGCGCGAGCTCGAGAGGGGGTGCGGCGTTTTTGTCGACATCCGAGAGGCGATCGCGCAGGACACGAGCCTGGGCTTTGCGCTCATCGAGCAGCGACAAGCCGGCAAAGGCGGCAGCGGTGACGACGGCAAACACCAGCAGCGCGACAAGGAACAGCATCCGCTAGACCTCCAACCGGGACTCGAAAAGAGTGGGACTGAGGCGGCAGCCGGCCGTGGCGAGGCGTTCGGCGAAATGCGGAGGACGTCCGGTGGAGCGGAAGACGCCGCGAACGCGGCCGCTCTCGTCGATGCCGCTGCGCTCAAAAATGAAAACGTCCTGCATGGTAATCATGTCGCCATCCATGCCGGTAATTTCAGAGACGGTGATGACTTTGCGGGTGCCGTCGGAAAGGCGCGCGATCTGGACGACGGCGTGGATGGCGTTAGCAACCTGCTGGCGGATGGCACGCTCAGGGATGTTGAGGTTGGCCATGGAGACCATATTCTCGACGCGGTTGAGAGCATCGCGCGGGGAATTGGCGTGGACGGTGGTGAGCGAGCCTTCGTGGCCGGTATTCATGGCCTGCAACATGTCGAAGGCTTCTTCACCACGCACCTCGCCAACCACGATGCGGTCGGGGCGCATGCGAAGGCTGTTGATGACGAGCTGGCGCATGCGTACAGAGCCTTTGCCTTCGATGTTGGGAGGACGGGTTTCGAGGCGGACGACGTGCTCCTGCTTGAGCTGAAGTTCGGCAGCGTCTTCGATGGTGACGATGCGCTCGGAGTTCGGGATGTAGCCGGAGAGAACGTTGAGGAGGGTAGTTTTTCCGGCGCCGGTGCCGCCGGAGATGAGGAGATTGAGGCGGCCTTTGACCATGGCTGAGAGCAGTTCGAGCATGGAGTCGGTCAGGGTCTTGTTCTCGATCATGTTGCGGGCCGTGACGGGATCGCGGCCGAAGCGGCGGATAGAAAGACAAGCACCGTCGAGAGCGAGCGGCGGAATGATGGCGTTGACGCGGGAGCCATCCTGGAGGCGGGCATCGACCATGGGAGATGATTCGTCGACGCGGCGGCCGATGCGGGAGACGATGCGGTCGATGATCTGCATCAGGTGCTGGTTGTCTTTGAACGACAGGCCGGTAATTTCGAGTTTGCCGGCGCGCTCGACGTAAACACGATCAAAGCGGTTGACGAGAATGTCGGAGATGGTGGGATCCTTGAGGAGCGGCTCAAGGGGGCCGAGACCGAAAATTTCGTCGAGAATTTCGCGGGAAAGGCGCTCGCGCTCGGCGAAGCTGAGGGGAACGGCTTCGCTGTTGACGGAGTTGCGGATGAGGATGAGAACTTCTTCACGGGCGGCGTCGCCGGTGGAGCGGCCAAGTTTTTCAAGATCGAGACGATCGAGGATCTTGCGGTGCAGATCGGCCTTAACCTGCTGGTATTCGCTGCGCTCAAAAGCTTGAAGGTTTGCCATAGGACTGCACTATTTTCGCAGAAAAATTGCCGACCGAGGATACTCGCAAGTAACTGGCTGGGCCGACGGTTCCCGGGTCACGGCCAGCCGCTCGCTCTGCACTGCGAAGCAACTACGATTTTCAGCGGAGTTCTTTAGACGGTTTTGAACAGGGACCATGCGCTGCGTTTCACTTCCAGATCGTCTTTGGTTAAGAGTTGGGCAAGCCCGGTGATGGAGCGGGAGATTTCGGTATTGCCCGCCTGCATGAGCGGAACGCCACGATCGATAGCGGCAGAAACAACAAAATACTGATTGGGGATGCGCCAGATGACGGGTGCGCCGATGGCGGCCTCGGTTTCAGCCTCGTTGAACCCGGCGACCTTACGATAGCGATTCAGCAAGAGGGCAAAGCGGTCGCGGGAGCCGCTCTCGCCCAGATATTGGGCGACGCGGCCGGCACTCCAGAGGGAAGCGACGTCGGCCTGGGCGACGAGCAGAATTCTTTCCGACAGATTGCTGGCCAGACGAGTGGCACTGTCGAGGCGCGAGGAAGCGTCCACGACAACGTAGTGGAACATACCGGCGATCATGTCGAATAAGCGGGCGAAATCGGAGGCGGAGGGCTCGATGGCGGTTGGAGCGGAGGCTCCGGCCAGGACTTGCAGACCTCGACTGTGCCGCGCCATGAAACTGTCGAGGAGAGACGAATCGAGACGATGCAGGTTCGTGAGGGCGTCCGAGATGGTAAATGCGGGCTTGAGGTTGAGATGGAGCGCACAGTGCCCGAGCGGGGCGAGGTCAATCAGGGCCGTGCTCGGATGGATAGCCTGGAGCGCAAGAGCCAGATTGACGGCGACGGAGGTTGCGCCGCAGCCGCCTTTCGCATTCACGATGGTGAAGACCTTGCCGCGGGCAGCGTCGCGTCCAGGCTTGCGGCGAGTGGAGGTGAGGCGGACGAAGGCTTCGAGGAGATCGGTAGTGGTGGTAGGGCGCTCAATGTATTCGCGAACGCCAGCGCGCATGGCGCTGATGATCAACTGCGGCTGAGTCATGGGGCCGACAACGAAGACGGCGGTGTCAGGGATCTCCTGGTGCAGGAGTTCGACGGCGCGGAGCGAGCCCGCGATTGCGTCGGCGGCGATATCGACGATCACGACATCGGGTGCAAAACCCTTCGTGCGGCGGAGGACGGGATCGTTGGAAGAGAGCGGAAGCGTGGAGTTAGCGCAAACTGTGCGGGCCACACTGGTGCCGTCGACCAGCACTTGAAGAACAGCGCGCTGATCATTGTCAGAGGCGAAGATGGCTACGGACAATTCCGGCATAGGTCGGAACCTGCTAGCTCTGAAACCCCATCACACGAAACTCACTTGCTTGTTTCTGCGGCTTTTTTGCCGTCAAACTTCTGCTTATCCAGGAAAGGCAGGGGGTTCGATGGTGGAACGGGCGCGGCACCGGACGGCGAGATGCGGCGGGCGGTGCAGAGGACCATCAACTCCGAGTTGCTTTTCTGTGCGCTCTTGCTCTTGAAGAAATTTCCGAGGATTGGAATATCGCCGAGTCCCGGAATTTTGTTTACGAGATCGGTCACGCGATTGTCAATCAGTCCGGCGATGACGAAGCTCTGGCCGTCCTGCAGTTCAAATTCGGTGTCGGCCTTGCGAGTGCTTAGCGCCGGAATGGTCGTACCCGAGACGGTCACGGCATTGGAGTAGTCGAGCGTGCTGACCTCGGGAATCACGTGGAGGTGAATATTGCCATTGGGCTGAATGACCGGGGTGAACTTCAGGCGAACCCCAAACTCGCGAAACTGTATGGTAACGGTGGAAAGGCCAGTGGCGTTGGGCTGCACGACGGGGAAAGGAAATTCACCGCCGGCGAGGAAGCTGGATTCCTTGCCATTAACGGCGACAAGATTGGGTTCGGCGAGGATTTGCAGCAGGCTTTTTTGCTGGAGAGCCTGAATGACGCCACCCAGATGAACCTGCGGGTTGAAGAAGAACAGATTGAGGAAGTTCGAGATGGTCGTGGTCGTGGAACTGCCGGTCGAGCCGGGGTTGGTGGTGATGTTACCGGAACTGATGCCGCCGAACTGGCCGGTGGTGATCTGGCCGATGGTATTTCCGGCGCCGGTCGAAAACATGTTGATACCCAATTGGGTGAGGGCCGTGCGATCAACCTCGGCAAATTTGACTTCGAGAAGAACCTCTTCGGCTCCGACGGGGCCGAAGGTGAGCACATTGACAACGTTCTTGGAATAAGCGGAGGCAAGAGAGGCGGCGTGTTTGGCGACATCCTCGGTGGTGACGTGGCCGGAGAGGACGATCGCGGAACGCGAGGGCGTGACGTCAATTTTTTCGGTGGGGAAGAGCTTGTGAATCTCCTCGGAGGCGGCGGTAATATCGACGTCGACGCGGAGATCGAAGCTTTGGGAGCGCTCCAGCTCATCCCAGATGAGCAAAGAGATTTCGCCGGGGGCCAGGCCGTTGACCAGGATTTGAGTGGGCGTCACGACGAGGGCGTCGGCTACGGTGGGGTCGGTGACGGAAACACGCTTCAGTTTCTCGGTCGTGTTAATGAGAAGAGACTTTCCGACCATGACGCGGAGCGGCGCTGCGCCGGCTGCGTCGGGAGAGTTGGAGGCAGTTGAAGGGGCGACCGGAGCTTGCGCCGGAGCCTCCTGGGAGGCCGTAACTGGAGCCGGAGATGGAATTTCATCGGCCACCGTGCGCGCGCAGACGGGGATTGCGGCAAGGAGGATCACGGCGGTGATGAGCGGTAAGAATTTCATGAATGCAAACCTCTGCGAGAAGACGCGAATCGGCCCATGATCAAGAGCTCCTAAAACTTGGTCTCATCCCGTTTACTGCCGCGAATCGTCTCGATCTGATAAGGCACAGGTTTTGGCGGAGGGACAGGCTTCTCCGCTACTTTATGCAGTTTGGGCTTCGCTTGAACGGCGGGAGAAGCCTCGCCCGGATAAAGAGAACTGGTGCGGGTGGCGCCAATCGCGCTTTTCTTGGTATCCAGAGGATTGCGCAGGGACAACTGAATTCGGCCTTCCTGCGAGGCCAGGGCCAGGCGCTGGGCGTCGTCTGGAGAGACGAGCAGGGTAATCACGGGCGCGGGCGCGGCGTCCGGAGGGGCATTGCGATCGAGATTCTTGCCGACCGCGATGACGGCCACGTTTTCCAGGACGGTCGTGGTCTGGCGCTCGTTGCCGGAGCCCTGATTGCCCGTGGAGAGGACATCGACGCGGGTACCGGGCTGGACGAAGCCGGCGACGGAGACGACGTCATTCACGCGGACGGAAACGGCGCGCATTCCCGGGGGAATCATGGAGGGAAGGCCGGCGCCTGCGTCCTCGGCGGCGATTTTGTTGGGCAGAATAAAATCGCCCTTGCTGATCGGCAGAACGGCGCCACGACCGACGACCTGCGATTTGCGGCCAAATGCGTTGGGAGGAACGCTGGACTGCGGGAATACAGCAAGCCGCAAATCATGGTCCGCTAATTTTGCACCCGTTTGAACATCATCGGCAGCGACCACGACCTCAACTGACCGTTCATTGCCAGCTCCGGTGAAGACTCGCAGTTTGTTATAAACGGTAAAGCTGACGAGCAGGCCGACGGCGAGAGCCAAGCCTCCGATCATCAACAAGCGGCTTCGATTCATTCCTCTTCTTCCTTTATCAGGAAACTCCTGTCAGGACGCAATTGGGCGCGTGCAGGCGCACTTTATGTCGCGCGTACAGCAGCGGCCTACTACTGTTGGATGGAACTGGCGACTGACGAAAACACGGTGTTCGCGTTGGTGCCAATCAAACGGACCGTGCCGATCACGATGACGAGAATCACGGCCAGCATAACGGCGTATTCGGCGATGTCCTGACCTTCATCATTGCGCCACAACTGGTTCAACAAGTGCGTCATTCCATTCTCCTTCGACTTGCAGAATCATTGAGCTGGCTCAGAGTTTCTTGCGGAATGCAATCCGAGCCCGCGAAACCTTGCTCCATAAGACATGTGGTCGCTCCGCACGCAGGAGAGCAACTAAAGCCGCAGGCATGGAAGTAACCGAATATGGCCACTAGTGTCGCAGATTCAGGGTGCCAGTAGTATACATTTTTTCACACTCAGCACATTTCAAATTCCGAGGCTTTGGGGCGCATGGGACGACTTGGTCCGGACGAAAATAACCGCCTGGTTGTCCTGATAGAGGCCGGTCCAGCGGGGATCGAGGAAGAGTGCTCGGGCTACTGCGGAGGTGGGTGGAACCAGGATGGTTTGTACATCCCAGTGGTCGAGAACGTTCTGCCAGCCTTTGTGGAGATCGACGACAGTTTCGATCGACTGCCGCAGGATGTTATCGCCATAGAGGTCGGCGCGACCATCTGCGAAGACACGATATTGGGGATTAAGTTTCCAGATCGCGTAGCCTCCCCAATCGTAATAAACGAAAAGACGATCCGGTTGAAGATTGGCGTGCAGGTAGTCCACGGCTTTTTGCGGAAACAGTTGGGCCTCACGGGCGGGTTGCTGGCGGACGAGGGTTTCCCAGCGCAGCAAGGCCAGGACGGCGAGGAGCGCGAGAGCCGCCGCATTGAAAAGCGGGCGGAAACGGGGTTCCGGATGGCGACGCGAGAGCGTTGAGGGATCCGGCAAGCCCGTAAGGGTGGCTGCGATGACGGGGATCGCCAACAAAATGAAGATGGGGATGTGGCGGACGGCATCGAGGGCGGCGAAAGCCGTGAAGAGCAGGGGAAGAAGCGTGCGTCCTTTGAGTGAGAAACGGGACGAGGGGAGCGCAACAAACAACAGCAGAAAAACGAGCATGAACGGCAAGTAGAGCGATCGATGAAAGTCGGGAGAGAACCACTCGACGATGAGCGCACGCATTCCAGTCGAACGGAGGGTATCGAGGGGATAACGGTAAAGCTGGGCACCGCTGGGATTGAGGGGCACGAGCGCGAGACAGGCGAGAGTTGTCATGAGGATGCGCACGACGATTGGACGGGTCTGCTGCCAGGGGGTGGTACCGGCGATGGATTCGAAGGCGAGGCCTGCGGCATATAAGAAGAGAAGCGCGGGGCCAAGAGCGAACCCGGCGTGCAGGTTAATCCACAACAGAAACAAAGGAGGAATGAAGAGCAAAAGACGGGGGCGATTTTCGCCGCGCTCAATCAGGAACAGAAGGAGACTGGCGAGGGTGAAGGTGAACATCTGCGGCCGGGCACCCCAGGTTGGGGCCGAGGCCCAGGCTCCAAGGACGGTGGCGGCTGCGGCCCAGTGAGGCTTCCCGGGACAGCGCAGATAAAGGAGAAGGAACCCGGCGGTGGTGATGATGGACGAGAAGGCGATGAGTCCCCTTGGGCCAGCGTGCTTCCAGAGTTCGAATAAAACGACTTCGGACAGCCACTCGTGGGAAACCCAGGGACTGCCTCCACGGGTGAAGGAAAAAGGGTCGGAGTGAGGGACGTGGCCGGTTTCAACGATCCACTGTCCGGTGCGAAGGTGCCACCAGAGATCGGGGTCGGTGGCGGTGCGTGCGGTCATCGCAAGCAGGCCGAAGAGAAGGATGCCGGCAAAGAACAGGCGCTTGTTGGCGAGAATGTTCATTGGAAGCGGTCGCGGCAATTATAGAATCAAGCGTTCTGAAAGGCGTGCATGATGCGGGGCAGGTTTGGGCAAAGGAAAGAATGGCTGGCGGGCGCCTTTCTTCTCACGCTGACGTTGATCAATGTGGCCAGCGTCTGCAAACTGGCTCCTATGCTCCGGAAGGGCTATCAGGATTTCACGGCTTTCTACGGGGCGGCGAAGATGGTGCGCGATGGCCAGATAGCGCGGCTCTATGACCTGGACGCACTGTACCAAGTCGAGAAGCAGTTTGCGCCGGAAGTGCCGATCCGGCAGGCGGCCTTGCCTTACAATCACACTCCCTTTGAAGTGCTGGTCTGGTTACCGTTTGCATATCTGAATTATCTTCCGGCTTATGTGGCCTGGACTGTTTTCAATATTGTTTTGCTGATCTTGAGTTTGAGGATGGTGAGGAGCAGATTCCCCGAGGTTGGTGAGTTCAGCCTTATTTTTCTTCTTCTGGCGGTGGGAGCGTTTGTGCCAGTGGTGATTGCGCTCATGCAGGGGCAGGATCCGATTTTGCTAGTGTTTGCGTTCACCCTCGGTTTGACTTTGCTGGAAGAGGGGCGTGATGTGGCGGCCGGAGCGGCGCTGGGGCTCGGACTTTTCAAGTTTCATTTTGTGATCCCGCTGGCGCTGATTCTGTCGGTGCGGCGTCCTCGGGTGCTGTTGGGAATTATTCCGGTAGGGGCGATGTGGATTCTGGTGTCGGCCTTGATGGTGGGATGGGGAGGGCTGGTCGAGTTCGTGCAGTTTTCCTGGCGGTTGGAAAAAAGCGGTGCGGGAGGGGCGATTTCGTCAGTTGGCATGCCGAACCTGCGGGGTCTGATCGCCGAATTACCGGGAATAGTCGGCGGAAGCGTGTTTGCTGTGTCACTGACTATGGTGTGCTCGGTGGTGGTGATGGGGGTTGCGGCTTGGGTAGTTGCTAGAAGTGAGGTTCCGGTCAGTTGTTTGTTTGCAGTCGCGAGTGTAGCGAGCATTTTGGTGAGCTACCACGCAATCATTCATGACGTGGCTTGGCTGGTGGTGGTTGTGCTGTTATTGTTCTGTGCTCCTGGAGGAGGAACACGAAGCGAGATGCGGATCGATGTCATCCTGCTCATGGTGGTGTATGCGATTTTTCTGAGCTCCTCGAGATGGCCGTGGGTGGCTCCGTTGTGGAGCGTGCCGGTTGTGATCTGGATTTTGCGGAAGTATCGACACGATTACGCTGCGGAAGCCGCTGTTTGATCCGGACGCGGGCGAGTGAGAATAACGATCAGCATGGGGAGGTAAAAGCCGAGGACGGTCCAGCGGCCGACCTGCTGCATTGTGAGGGGGACGTGATACCAGCGCCAGATGCCGACCATCCAACTGAAGAAGACGGTGGCGAGGATGGCGCGGCGGGATTTCGGGATGAGCCAGAGGATGAAACTGTCGAAGAACCAGCGTTGCGGCATCAAGGCGGACAGAAGTAAGAGGATGGTGTCGCGGTCGCGATAACGAAACAGAGCCAGAAGGAGGAGCGGTCCGGGCAGTATCAGGAGCGGGAAGAAGTGCTGGTAGTGGCCGAGTTGGCCGAGCCAGAGCAGCGGCCAGGTTGGCAAAAGGGCGAGGCTCAGAATGGCGATGGCGATGCATGCGAGAAAGCCGCGGCGGTTCAAGTAAGAGAGGAAGACGGGCAATCCGACTTGCGGTTTTGCCAGGGTCACGGGCAAAAGGAGCGGGAAGAAAGCGCTGGCCGCGATGATCGTGGACCACTGAACGGTGAGAATGCCGGCCCAATAAGGATAGGCGAGAAAGACAAAAAGGCGTTCGTAGCCATGCCGTGTGAGGCCGAGCGCCAGCAGCGCGGAACTAATTCCGTAGAACAGGCCGGCAGCGACTTCGGGCGGGAGACGCACAAAGGGAAAGGCAAAGACGGCGGCGGTTAAGGGATACTGTTCGAGCGGCGTATCGTAGGGATTCTGGTGGGCGAGAACGCGTTGCGCGGCGTGGATTGCCCAGCGCAGATCGGCGGCATCCTGATGGAAATGTTTCATCAGGAACCAGCAGAAGAGGCCGCTCGCAATGCCGATGAGCGCGGAGACGGCAAGACGCCATGGCAAGGCGGGCGAGGTCGATGGCGTGTGGCGCGCGATTGGTTTGGGCATGAGTTGATTACGGTTGCGATCGAGACTTCTCCGCAGCCGGAGCACTTGTAGTATCGCAGCTTGGGGGAGGAACGATTTTCTCAAATATTCATGAAGAAACAAGCCCTGAGCGCGAAACCGGTCGGAATTGTGCTGGCGGCGCTAGTTGGCGCAGCGGGGATTTGGCTGTATGCGCAGCGCGTACTGATTCCTTACCAAGTGGCCGACGCGGCCGCGCATAACCGGCCGCGCGGGAATCTTTCCGATCTTTATCCGCGGTGGCTGGGGGCGCGGGAGCTGCTTCTGCATGGACGAGACCCCTATAGCGCGGAGGTGACGCGTGAGATCCAGACCGGGTATTTCGGGCGGCCACTGGATGCATCGCGATCCGGCGATCCGCGTGATCAGGCGGGCTTCGCTTACCCGGTTTATGTTGTTTTCTTTCTTGCGCCGACAGTGGAGCTGCCGTTTCCGGTGATTGGGAAATGTTTTTTCTGGCTGCTGGTGATTTTGACAGCGGCGAGCGCGATTGTGTGGCTTCGGGTGGTGCAATGGCCACTGCCGATTTGGGCGCAATGCAGCTTGATACTTTTGATCCTTGGCAGTTTTGCGGGGATGCAGGGGTTGAAGCTGGAGCAGATCACGCTGTTCGTGGTCGCTCTGATAGCGGCGTCGATCGCGCTGCTGATGGCAGACCAGGGAGTGATGGCGGGAATTCTTTTGGCAGTATGCAGCATCAAACCGCAACTGGTTTTCCTTTTGCTGGCATGGCTTGCGATCTGGACAGTGGGCGATTGGCGCAAGCGCTACCGGTGGTTGATTTCCTATCTGCTATCGATGGCGATTTTATGTACGGCCGGGGAGTGGTATTTGCCGGGCTGGATTGCACGGTTCTGGCATGCGGTGCGTGAGTATCAGAAGTACACGGGTTCGGCTTCGGTAATGACGGCGCTCATCGGACCATGGAGCAAACTCTTCGAGTTGCTGGCGGTAATTGCGCTGGCAACGGCTTGCTGGAGAGAGCGACGGAACACCGCGAATAGCGCAGCTTTTGCCTTCATGGTGAGTATGGTGCTGGCGGTTACGATCCTTGTGGAACCGACATCTGCCCAATACAATCAGGTGCTCTTGATTCCGGCGGTGATCATGCTGGTCAAGGAGCGGGAGTCGATCTGGCGCAGGAGCGCCATTCAGCGCGTGCTTTTTGCGATGACGATGGTTCTGATCGTGTGGCCGTGGACTTCGAGCGCGATCCTGGCGCTGCTGTCGTTTCTATTGCCGCCGCAAATTGTCGAACGAAGTTGGACGGTCCCGCTTTGGACGACAACCCAGATACCGGTGGGAGTGGCTGCGCTGATGCTATTCCATTACTATCAGGAGACCCTTGGCGCATCGTCCAAGGCAAGTACGTCGTAGAATGCTGAGGGGCCGGTGTCGAGTGCTGGCACAAAGGCCGGGGAGAGTCCAAGGGTAAATGTCCGCTTCGTCGCATTCGTCGCATTCCGGAATATCGAGTATTTTTCCTATTGCCATCTTCGTTCAGGGAAGCGAGCAGCAGACCCTGTCGCTGAATCACACTCCGTATACGGTGGGGCGGAAGGTGGACCGCGATCTGGTGATTGCCGATCCGCGGGTGTCGCGCGAGCATGCCCACATCGTCGCGGAAAATGGCGAGTTTTTTGTTGTCGACCAAGGGAGTAAGCACGGGACATTCGTCAACGGAGAGCGGGTTGAGCGGCATAAGCTGCAACGGAACGACCGGCTGGAATTTGGCGCGCGCGATGTTGCTTACCTGATATTCCATCCGCTGCACACGACCTCGAATACGGCGCGGGAGTTTTTGAGCCAGATCTCGGGCATTCAGATTGCACCCGAGGCAAGCGATCTGGAAAAGCTGACGCTGTTCATGGAGGCGGCGCGCAAGCTGAATACGATCGGCGTGCTGGATGAAATTCTGGTGACGCTGCTGGAAGCGACCTTGAAACTGACGCGTGCCGAACGGGCATACATTTTTCTCAGGGATAGCGCGGGGACGCTGACGTTGGCGGCGGGCCGCAACTCCAAGGGTGAGCCTTTGCTGGACGATACGACCATTTCGCGCTCGGTGCTGGACGGCGCGCTGACGTCGAACTCCGAATATCTGGTAACGGATACGAGCCAGATGCTGGACGTGAAGGAGCGGCAGAGCATTGTCGCATTCGATTTACGGACGGTGATCTGTATGCCATTGCGCAAGCCGATGGTGCAGACGACGAGGGAGGGGCAGTCGGGCGGCGGAGATGTGATCGGGGCGCTGTATGTGGACTCGCGCTTCGCGTCGCGCGATATCGCGGGCGTCAGCAAGGACATTTTGCGGGCGATCGCGACGGAAGCAGCACAGCTCGTCGAGAACGCGCGGCTGGTGCAGGCGGAAGAAGCGGGGCGACGCTACCAGCAGGAGTTGGGGATTGCGGCATCCATTCAGCAGCGGCTGCTGGCGGTGACGCTGCCGGAAGTTTCGTTTGCGCGGGTGGGCGGACGCAACATGTCCTGTAAAGAGATTGGGGGCGATTTTTTCGAGGCGGTGAATACACCGGAGGGTCTGGCGGTGGTGCTGGCCGACGTCAGCGGCAAGGGAGTTTCGGCGGCGTTGCTGGCTTCGATTCTGCAGGGGATGGTTTATTCGCAGTTGATTTCGGGCATGCCGCTTACGGAGATCGTCGGGGCAGTGAATCGCTTCTTCACTTATAAGCACATCGGCGAGAAGTACGCGACGATGATCATCACTCGGCTGCGGCGTGACGGAGATCTGGAATACGTAAACTGCGGACACATTCCACCGGTCTGGATTTGCGGGGATGAGGTGTTGAGACCGGCGCATGGCAATCTGCCAGTCGGGTTGCTGGCGGATGCGACGTATGCCAGTGACCGTTGTCAGATGCGGCCGGGGGATCGGATGATTCTGGTGACGGACGGCGTTACGGAAGCGGAGAACGCGCGCGGCGATATGTTCGACAGCGAGCGACTGGAGCGGGTCGCCGGAAAGAGCACGTCGATGGAGGATATTTTCACGGCGGTGGCGGATTTTTGCGGCGGGACTCCGTTGAACGACGATTGCACGGTGGTGGAGCTGGCATATACCGGAGATTAGGAATCGTCAGAAGGATGCGGTTGGCGGCGCCATCCACCAGGGCTGAAGCCGAAACCAACCTGCCATCCTTGCGCGGCCCCTTCGGCAAGCTCAGGGCAGGCTCTGAAGGGCCGCTCTTCCACGGCGGTATAGCCGGTCGGGACGTGACCGCGATGGCTAGGGTTGGGCGGCTCTGTGAATCTCAACTGTAGACCAGGTTTTATCGGCGGCGTGACATAACTTCTCAATCGCGCATTCTGCGCATTTCGGGCCGCGGGCTACACAGAGTTTTCGTCCATGCCAGATTATCTCGTGGGAAAAGTCAGTCCAGCGATCCTGCGGGATGATTTTCATGAGATCCAGCTCGATTTTTTGCGCATCTTCCTGACGACTGAGTTCCAGGCGATGCGAAATGCGGGTGACGTGAGTATCGACGACGACGCCGACATTTTTCTTGAACCACGTTCCGAGCACAACATTGGCCGTTTTGCGCGCGACGCCGGGGAGGGTGAGCAATTCGTCCATCGTTTCCGGCACGTTGCCGCCGAAGTCTGCGACCAGTTTGCGCGCGGCGCCAACGACCGATTTCGACTTGTTGCGGAAAAAGCCGGTGGAGCGGATATCGGGTTCCAATTGCTCGGGCTCGAGGGCGGCGAAATCCTGCACGGTGGGATATTTTTCGAACAGGATGGGCGTGACCATATTGACGCGCACGTCCGTGCACTGGGCCGAGAGAATTGTTGCTACGAGCAATTCCCACGCGCCGCGGTGCGTGAGGGCACAGGTCACGTTCGGGTACATCTGGTCGAGCCCGGAGATGATTTGCTGCACGCGGGCGGGATTTAGCGGGTTATAGGGGGAGGCAGATTTCTTCTTCGCAAGGGCGGTCTTCGACACGCTTAAGGGCGACGGTGTCGCCGGGCGAGCGATCTGGCGCGCGGGTTTGGTTTTCAAAGAAGGATGCTGGACGGGGCGCACGCCTTCCTGGCGTCCGCTGCGACTTGGTTGGCGCGGGACATTTCCGCGGGGCATGGGTTCCTCTTTCTTCTGGCAGAGCAACATGGTAACAAAGCCGACCTGATTAGCGCGGAGGGATTCGCTCGACAAAGTCCGATCAGGCTCCTTACGAAAAAGCTTAACCACGGAGGACACGGAAGGAAATCACAGAGGAAACAATGCAGGGAGACCTGGCCGGAGATTGCCCGCTCGCACGTGGTTGCTACCTAAGGTAACTGCCGAGCAATTGACGGGGTGGGGGAGGGTGAGTAGTCTGAAGCGAAGGGGCGATTGTGGCCGTTAAGAGCATCAAACTCGGGCAAGTCTGGCGCCAGGATGAAAGCGGCAAGGATTATCTTGTCACGAAAGTGTATAGCGAGGTCTTCACGCAGTATGCGGTGTTGCGCCCTGCCGAAGCCAATGCGCCCAACGTGCCGGGCGTGAAAGTAAAGGTCGCCAAATCGGCCGACGGCGTCGCCTTGCCGGGCTTCAGTTTTACGCAGGAAGGTGCTTTCTAAGAACAGCCTGGGCTTTCGGCGCTCGGGTTTGGGCCTTCGGCTCCCGCCCGAGCTGGTTGAAGACTATGGGCGCGCAAAGCGAAAGCGCAAACCGTCGAGCCGGGAGCCTAAAACCGAGCCAAAAAAATGCTTAATTCATGACTGAAAAAATTCTTGGCATTCTATTTGTCTTTATCTCGCACCTGGTGGCGGCGACAGGGTATGCGGGGATTGCGATCCTGATGGCGATCGAGTCGGCGTGCATTCCGTTGCCGTCGGAACTGATCATGCCATTCGCGGGATACCTGGTTTTTCAGGGCACGATGAAGCTGGTGTGGGTGGCGACGGCGGGAGCGATCGGATGCAGTCTAGGCTCGCTGATCGCATATGAAATCGGCTGCTATGGCGGACGGCCGCTGGTGGAGCGTTATGGACGATGGATTCTGATGGGGCGGCGCGAACTGGATTGGGCGGACCGGTTCTTTCAGCGTTGGGGCGAGATGGCCGTTTTCATTGCGCGTCTGCTGCCCGTGATCCGGACGTTTATTGCATTGCCGGCGGGCATTGCGCGCATGCCGCGGGGAAAATTTCACGCCTATACGTTTCTGGGATCTTGGCCGTGGTGTTTTGCGCTGGCGTACTTCGGGATGAAGCTCGGGGAAAACTGGCGGACGATCGGAAAATATTTCCATCAAATGGATGCAGTGATTGGGGTTCTGCTGGTGACCGGGATTGTGTGGTTTGTCTGGTCGCACTGGCAGAACCGGTTGCGGGCAGAGGAAAGCTAGGGTAGTGCGTCGAAAATGGTGATCGTTATGTTGCGCCTGGATTCGGCGTAAGTTTTGGTGTCCGACGAAGAAGTCAAGGGCTTTAACCACGGAGAGCACAGAGGATCACAGGGAAACCGAGGGATAAATAAACGTCGATCTGTTTGAGGCACTACGCTAGATCCAGCAGCTTCCAATCAAAAATGTTCTTGCGAGAGATTTGCAGACCACCGGCTTTTCGCGGGCGAGGCGCCCGCGCCACACAAAACTCTAGAGTTCAGCCGGTCTCGCCAGTTGAGAGGCCACTAATTTCCATTCTCCATTGCGCTTGAGCAAGACGTCGAGATAGAGGTAATTCACCTTCGAGCGCTGACCGGCGGATTCGACTTCATCGGATTCGGAGCCGTGAACGACGGCGGTGTTGCCGAAGATGCGGATAGTGCGCCCCGTCGAAACGATTGACGGATAGCGGATTGTGCCGGTGCGGAAGTTGGTGAGGATCGCCTGCTTGGTGTGGGGCTTGCCTGAATCGTCATATTGGATGTAATCGTCGGCGAAGATGCGGTCGAGAGCTTCGACGTCGGCAGAGATCAAGGCCCGGTCTCCGGCTTCGAATAGCTCCAGAATCAGTTGCTCGTCGTTCTTCATCGACATCGGTCTGCTCGTGCTCTGCAAGCGAACTAGTGACTGACTTAACTCCGGTCACTTTCAGACTGGAGCCTGTTGTGTTATCTCTCGAAGGAGTCGCTAGTCGAACGACCAACGAGTGTTATGGGATTTCTAAGTTATCTATTTTACCCGTGGGGGTTCCTGCTGCAGGGACTGGCGATTGTGCATTTCATTCGCCGGCGGCCGGAGACGTATTGGATCTTTATTATTTTGTTTCTGGGGCCGCTCGGAGCTATCATTTATTTGGCTGTTGAAGCCCTCCCCGACATCGGCCTGCTCGGACAATCGTTCAAAGTATTTCCACGACGCAAGCGTATCCGCGAGTTGGAGATGGCGATCCGGGACAACCCGTCTGCAGGAAACTACGAAGAACTTGGCGATCTGTATATGGATGACGGCAACTTCGCCGCCGCGCGGGGAGCGTTCGATCGCGCGATTGCGGCGAGGGCCGACACCCTGGATCCTTTTTACCGGCGCGGAGTGTGCGCAATTCAACTGGGAGACGCGGCGGCAGCATTGCCCGACTTGGAGCGAGTTGTGGGCAAAGAGCCGGACTACGATTTTCAGCGAGCGGCTGGGCTGCTGGCGCATGCTTATGCGCAGACGGGGCAAATCGAGAGAGCGGATGCGCTGTTCCGGCAGGTGACCGTTACGTCGACTTTGTCGGAGACATATTTGAATTTCGCGGACCTGCTGGTATCGGAACATCGTAATGCCGAAGCGCGCGAATGGGCACAGAAAGTGCTGGATAAGAAGCCGACGATGCCGGGGTATCTGCGACGGCGAGAGCGGGCGTGGTTCCGGCGGGCGAATGAGGTGCTGAAGAGGGTACCGGCGTGAGAGGTTGAAGGGGGAAGCGGAACGAGGTAGTTTAAGAGCATGCAGCCCCTTAGTGCGGACGAGATTTCGCGGCTGAGTCCTCAAGAGCGCCTGACTTTGATCGGGCAGCTTTGGGACAGCCTCGGTGATACTGACGTATCGTTGACGGCGGCGCAGCGCGCTGAACTCAGCCGCCGGCTCGCCAGCCTGGATCAGGATCGCGCTCAGGCCGTGACGTGGGAAGAGTTGCGGGCAGAGTTGGCTCAACGCAGCCTCGAATGATAGAAGTCATCTTCACGCCAGCTGCGCGTTCCGAATTGCTGGAGGCGCAAGACTGGTACGAAGCGCAGCAGCTGCGGCTTGGAACACAGTTTCGCGAACAGCTTCAGGCTACTGTGGTCCGCATGGCTGAGAATCCTTGTTCAGATCAAACTTTGGAATTGCCGACCAATGCGCAAAATACATCTTCACATCGGCATAGATGCGGGTCATCAGCTCAACTTTTTCCGCCGTTGGGAGCGGCTTGGGCGCAGATTGCGCGAGACCTTGGGTGATCCCCAGAGTAAGCAGCGCCAGCAACCAGCAACGACAAGCTGTGCGAAAATTCGCGTTTCTTTGGTTTGATCGGAGCGAGGTCGAATGTGGCATGCGTTTTGAAGTCCTTCCACTGACTGCTTATCGCCTGCGAATCCATCGGCCAAATTATATCCACTCCCAGGTTTCGGTGATCCTATGCGGCAAATGCTATCCTTCCCTCGATGCGAATTTCTTATCTTGAATGCACTCGTTGCGGAGAACATCTCTCCGCTGATCAGCCTCAGAATGTGTGTCCGAAGGATGGCGGGGTGCTCTATGTCCGTTACGATCTGGCCAGCCTAAACGGGAAGTTGCGCCGCGAAGATCTATCAGGACGCGTGGCCAGCATGTGGCGTTACGCAGAAGTTCTTCCCGAACTTCGGGCAGATGAAAATCCCGTGACGCTCGGCGAGGGATTCACTCCGATGCTGGCCAGCCGCGAGTTTGCGAATGTTCTCATCAAGGATGAAGGGTTGAATCCTACAGGATCGTTCAAGGCGCGCGGGATGTCGGCTGCGGTCACGATGGCGCGACATTATGGGCTGAAGAAACTGGCTGCTCCTTCGGCGGGGAACGCGGGCGGCGCGCTGGCTGCTTATGCGGCGGCGGCTGGGATCGAGGCGCACATCTTTATGCCGAAGGATGTGCCGATGGCGAACCGGATGGAAAGCGACTACTTCGGCGCGCATGTCACGCTCGTGGATGGCCTGATCAGCGACTGCGGGCGCATGGTTGCCGAACGAAAGGATAAGGAAGGATGGTTTGACGTCTCGACCCTGAAAGAACCGTTTCGCGTAGAAGGAAAGAAGACCATGGGGTACGAAGTCGCGGAACAGTTGGGGTGGAAGTTGCCGGACGGGATTATCTATCCGACGGGCGGCGGCGTGGGCATGATCGGTATGTGGAAGGCGTTTGACGAGATGGAGGAACTGGGCTGGATTGGGTCGGAGCGTCGCGGGGCAAAACGACCAAAGATGATCACGGTGCAAGCGGCCGGTTGCGCTCCGATCGTGAAGGCGTGGGAGGCCGGGAAGAGCGCGTCAGAGATGTGGACGGGCGCGCAGACGTTCGCTTCGGGACTGCGCGTGCCGAAGGCTTACGGCGATTACCTGATTCTGGACATCATCAAGAAGAGTGGCGGCACGGCGGTAAGCGCGACCGACGAAGAAATTCTGGCGGCGACTCGGCACTGGGCGAGTGTGGAAGGCGTGTTTGCCGCGCCGGAGGGAGCGGCGTCGCTGGTGGCGTATCAGAAGCTGCGGACGAGTGGATTCTTCGGCCCAGACGATAAAGTCGTGCTGTTTAATACCGGGACAGCTTACAAGTATCTCGACCTGATGGAAGCGCAGGAGAACAAGGCGCATCCGAACGTGCCTGCCGCGCGGAATATCGGGGGAATTATCGGGCCGTATTAGCCATCAGCCGTCAGCCATCAGTTAAGTCAGGCTTGCCGGTCAGGCGCTAGCAGCTAGTTGTTGAATCTGATCCGTGATGTTTTTTCAGGCATCTTTCGAAACACGCCGTGAACGGATGGTTCGCACGCAGCTTGCGGAGCGTGGCATTCGCGATGCGCGTGTACTGGCTGCTATGGGAGCGGTACCGCGGCATGAGTTTGTGCCTGCGGAGTTGCGGGAAGATGCTTATGAGAATCGTCCTTTGCCGATCGGTGAGGGGCAGACCATTTCGCAACCGTACATTGTGGCGGCGATGCTGGAGCGTCTGGCGCTGCGAGAGAACGATCGCGTGCTCGAAGTGGGGACCGGCTCGGGGTACGTGACGGCGTTGCTTTCGGTGCTCTGTGCGGAAGTATTTTCGGTGGAAAGGCACGCGGGGCTGGCGGTGTCAGCGCGGGGAACGCTGAGTCGGCTCGGATATGGGAACGTGACAATCAAGACTGGCGACGGAAGGTTGGGATGGAGGGAGCACGCTCCGTTCGACGCGGTTCTTGTTTCGGCGGCGGTGGCGGAGGTTCCGGCCGCGCTGTTCGAGCAACTGAGAGAGGGCGGACGGCTGATGATTCCTGTGGGAGCGCCGTCGAGCCAGGAGTTGCAGCTCATCCAAAAGCGAAATGGAATGGCCGAGGTGCAGGTTCTGGAAGGGTGTCGCTTTGTTCCGCTGGTGGAAGGAGAAGTGGGAGAAGATTGCTAGCGCTCCCTGATCCCTAGTCCTTGAGACCTCTAGTAAACCCTCGGCTTTAGCCTGCGACGCGTCCGCGCCACGCGATCGTTTGCCATGTGCTTGTGTTTTACAATATTGACCGTGGGATTTCTGCACAATCTAAAGATCACGCTGGAGATGATCAAGTGGGAGCACTCGATATTTGCGCTCCCGTTTGCGCTTTGTGGAGCCATGCTGGCGGCAGGCGGACTGCCTGCGTGGCATCAGTTGGCGTGGATCGTGGTGGCGATGGTTGCGGCGCGGTCGGCGGCGATGGCGTTCAATCGGCTGGCGGATGCTTCGATTGACGCGGCTAATCCTCGGACAGCGACTCGGGCTTTGCCGGTAGGTGTATTGACGCCGGCGTTTGTTACGACCTTTGTGTTGATCTCCTGCGGAATTTTTGTGTTGGCGGCTTCGCAATTGAACCGGCTGACGCTTTGGCTTTCGCCGGTGGCGTTGGCGGTGGTGCTGCTCTATTCGTACGCCAAGCGATTTACTCGATGGTCGCATCTTTTTTTGGGATTCGCGCTGGGAATTGCTCCGGCGGCGGCGTGGATTGCCGTGCGTGGATCGCTCGATCCGCGGATTTTGTTGCTGACGGCGGCGGTGACGTTTTGGGTCGGCGGATTTGATGTGATCTACGCGTGCCAGGATTTTGAGTTTGACCGGGGGCATGGGCTGCATTCGGTGCCACGGCATTTGGGGATCCACGCGGCGCTATGGGTGGCGCGCGGGTTTCATCTTGTGATGCTGGGGCTGCTGGTGGCGCTGGTGTTTGCTTTTGGGCTCGGCAAACTTGCGGTGGTGGGAGTGGCTGCAGTTGCCGCGCTTTTGCTCTACGAGCATTCGCTGGTTCGGCACGACGATTTGAGCAAATTGAATGCTGCGTTCTTCACGATGAACGGGGTGATTGCGGTGGTGTTCTTTGTGTTCGTGGCGGGGGATCTTTTGCTGCGGCGTGGTTGAACTGCGACCGTTGGGTTGAGACCCGACATATATGGACGCGAGAAGTGGCGCGTCGAGTTTTTTCGTCTCCTTATTTCGTCTCTTTATTTCATGTCCCAGATTTCATGTCCCAGGCTCAACTCATTTCGTCATTTACGTCAACGTGGACCAACGGCGGGTAAATTCAGAGAAATAAATTCAATAATTCATGGGGTACCCCCCCCCCCCCCGAAATGAGTTAAGTCGATGATAATACAGTAGTTATATTCAAAGTCTTAAAATCATTGGACTTAGCGTTGCTCTTTGCTATTTGGCGTGCACTTGCGAGGTGCTGACCGGGGCCATTTATTCTCATATTTTGTCAAAGAGCACTTGAAATATTTGGGGCCGGAAATGCGTTCGTCCCTGGAGACTGGCGCAGTTCTCGATGATGCACTGTCGAGATATCTTCGCAGCGATTGTGGTGCAAGTCTGTGATGAGCGTACGACAAAAATGTGAGGAAAAAGTGGGCAGGAAAGCGGTGGAGGAGCTCTGGTAGGGAGCGGGTACATCCGTCCGCTACGGTTTGGGTTGTTCCTGATAAACTAGCCTTGAACCAGTTCGAAGCATCGGGTAATCGTATGACTCACAAGGCCAAAGACCTATCGCCGGACCAGAAGGTGGCTATCGAAAGCCTGCTGGGACGCTCCATTGCGGAGAACGAGGAAATCAGCATCCGCGCAACGACCTCGCCTTCCGCCCCGGAGTGGCTCCAGGCGTCTTGGAAAAGCGCGAAAGAGCAGGGACTGGATCAACTCTCCATGGAAGAGATTGACGCCGAGATAGCGGCGGCGCGGAAAGCACGCCGTGAAAGTCGGCCCGCGGAGCAATGATTCGCGTCGTCCTCGACACGAATATTCTGGTTTCCGCACTACTACAACCACAAGGCTTGCCTGCCCGGACGTTTTTTAGCCGCCCGGCGGATATTCTCTTTTGCGCATAACCTCGGGAATATCACGCGCTCCGTGCAGGACAGCTAAGACTTGCAGAGCATCTGGACTTTCGCGGTGGACAATCAGATAGGAACCAGTCGGCCAGAACCGTACGTCGCGCTCGGTTATATCCCGGCGAGTGTGCCCCATCCGTGGACGCCGAGCCAACTTCTCGAATGCGTTGAAGAAGTCGC
>Ga0116121_1000216_pt1 | contig 33112 bp, 31 predicted proteins | sample June2015DPH_13_1_FD_89725 | JGI IMG/M metagenome (GOLD analysis project Ga0116121, IMG submission 89725) | Peatland microbial communities from SPRUCE experiment site at the Marcell Experimental Forest, Minnesota, USA - June2015DPH_13_10 | ecosystem: Environmental > Terrestrial > Soil > Wetlands...
CTTATGCCCGGTGGTGTAAAAACCGACGTCAAGACATACCAGATGTTCATCAACGGCGAATTCGTCTCCAGCAAGACGAACAAGACTTTTCCCGTCTATGATCCCTCGACCGAAGAAGTGATTGCGCAGGTTCCCGATGGCAACGCGGACGACGTGAATCGTGCGGTCGTCGCTGCCAAGGCCGCATTCGAGGATGGTCCATGGGCCACGAGCACCGCACAAGAGCGCGGCCGTGTTCTGTTTCGTCTTGCCGAAAAAATCCGCCAGAACCTGCCCATGCTTGCCGAACTCGAATGTCGCAACACGGGCAAGCCGATCGTCGAAGCCGAGTACGACATTACCGATGTTGCGACCTGCTTCGAATACTACGGAGGCCTTGCCACCAAGGTTGTCGGCTATGTAAATCCCGTCCCCGACAACGCGATGAGCCTTTCTTTGAAAGAGCCGATGGGAGTGGCGGGGCAGATCGTTCCGTGGAATTATCCGTTGGCGATGGCGGCCTGGAAACTCGCACCGGCGATCGCGGCGGGTTGCACGTGTGTTTTGAAAACCGCCGAGCAGACGCCGCTCACGGCGCTCGAAGTCGCGAAGTGGTTCGACGAGGTGGGATTGCCGAAAGGCGTCGTGAATGTGATCACGGCTTCGGCGAGACCTGCGGGTCGCCTCTGGTGAAGCATCCAGACGTCAATAAAATCGCTTTCACCGGTTCGGCATCGGTCGGCAAGATCATCGTGAAAGAAGCGGCGGACACGGTAAAGCGCGTCACGCTCGAACTCGGTGGCAAGTCGCCCAACATTTTCTTTGCCGATGCCGACTTCGAAGCCGCTATTGATGGTGCGCTTTTTGGCGTGTTTATTAACCAGGGAGAAGTCTGCTCCGCAGGAAGCCGCATTCTGGTGCAGAAGTCGATCTACGCGAAATTTGTCGAGGCCATGGCGGAAAAGGCGAAGAAAATCAGAATTGGTCCGCCGCTCGAGCGCGAAACAAAGATGGGCGCGCTGGTGAGCAAAGAGCAATATGACCGCGTGCTGTCTTATATCGAAGTCGGCAAGAAAGAAGCGAAGATGGCGTCGGGCGGGGGGCGCGCCGAGAAGTTCGCGAAGGGATACTACGTTCAGCCGACCATTTTTTACGACGTGGACAACAACGCCCGCATCGCGCGCGAAGAGATTTTCGGCCCGGTCGCCGCGGTCATTCCGTTTGACGATGAGAAAGACGCGCTGAGGATCGCGAACGATTCGCCCTATGGACTGGCTGCAGCCGTGTGGACGCGTGACATCTTCAAAGCGATGCGGACGGTGAAGTCTCTGCGCGCAGGAATTGTGTGGGTCAACCACATGCAGCCGACCTACGTCGAAGCTCCCTGGGGAGGCTACAAGCAATCGGGCTTCGGCCGCGAACTGGGCCCCTGGGGTATCGAAGAATATCTGGAGACCAAGCAGGTCTACATCAATCTGAACGAGGCACCGATTGGCTGGTATTGAGAAACAGTTGCCAGTTGCTAGCTACTAGTTGTTAGTGAGTGGCTCCGGCAAGTACACGCCGAACCAACTAGTAGCCAGTAACTAGCAACCAGGAACTAATTTATGTCCACGATTCAACTCCGAACCGCAATTCCCGGACCGCGATCGCGAGCGCTAATGCAGCGGCGCAATGCTGCGGTCGTGCAGGGCGCATTCCACGCGACTCCCGTCTTTGTCGAAAAGGCGGAAGGTGCGGTCATTGAGGACGTCGATGGCAATCGGCTGATCGATTTTGCCGGCGGCATTGGCTGCCTCAACACTGGACACCGCGCTCCTGCTATCGTCGAAGCCGTGCGCCGCCAGCTTGACCGCTTCCTGCATACCAGTTTCAATGTGCTGCCTTACGAGAGCTACATTGAGGTCTGCGAGAAGTTAAATGCGATCGTGCCCGGCAAAGGCCCGAAGAAAACTCTGCTGGTAAACACCGGCGCCGAAGCGACCGAAAATGCGGTCAAGATTGCGCGTGCCTACACTCGCCGGCCGGCGATTATCGCGTTCGAAGATGCGTTCCACGGCCGCACTTATATGGCGATGGCGATGACGAGCAAGACGCATCCGTACAAAGCCGGATTCGAGCCGTTTCCCGCAGAGGTCTATCGCATTCCGTACGCGTATTGCTATCGCTGCGCGTATTCGCTGAAGTATCCGTCGTGTGAAGTTCTCTGCGCGAAGCACATCGAAGACACGTTCAAGCGCGTGGTTGCTGCCGAGACAGTCGCTGCCGTCATTGTCGAGCCGATTCTTGGCGAAGGTGGATTTGTCACGCCTCCGGCGGGGTTCTATCCGACGCTGACGGAAATCTGCCGCAAGCACGGAATCCTCGTGATCGCCGACGAGGTGCAGACCGGATTCGCACGAACAGGCACGATGTTCGCCTGCGAACAACTCGGCCTCGATCCGGACCTGGTCACGATGGCGAAGTCGCTCGCAGGAGGCCTGCCGATGGGCGCGGTCACGGGACGCGCTGACATCATGGACGTGGCCGGTCCCGGCCAGTTGGGTGGAACGTTCAACGGCAACCCCGCGGCCTGCGAAGCGGCGCTCGCGGTGCTTGAGATGATTGAAAAAGAAAACCTGTGTGCGCGCGCGAATGTTCTGGGAGAGCGATTCCGGAAGCGCGCCGGAAAATGGCAAGCGCAGTGGGAACTGGTCGGCGACGTGCGTGGCCTTGGAGCCATGCAGGCGCTCGAACTTGTTCGCTCGAAAGCAACCCGTCAACCCGCTGATGATGAGACGAAGCAGGTGGCACAATATTGCTACGAGCACGGAGTCGTCTTGATCACCGCGGGCTCGTACAGCAACGTAATTCGCTTGCTGATGCCGCTGGTCGTGACGGATTCGCAAATGGATGAGGCGATGGACGTGCTCGAATCGGCGCTTGCGCAGGTTGCCGAGAAGAAGCCGGCGTTGACCGCGCAACCGGTGTAGAAGGTTGCAATGAACTTACTCACCACAGAGACACAGAGAAATCGGAAAAGCGAGGACTGGATGACAACCGCGACTGCGAACCCAACCATGACGGGCCAGGAAATTGTCGATCTGACGAAGAAGCACACACTCTACGAGTGGTCGGCGCAGTCTAAGATCGATCCCATTCCGGTTGCGCGCGCCAAGGGCATTTATTTCTGGACGCCGGAAGGGAAGCGCTTTATCGATTTCAACAGCCAGTTGATGTCGGTCAACATCGGTCACGGCGATGAACGAGTCATTCGCGCAATTAGCGAGCAGGCTTCCACGCTTTGCTATGCGAATCCCTTCATGGCGACCGAAGTGCGCGCGCGCCTCGGACAAAAACTTGCGGAAATCACGCCCGGCGACATCGATACTTTTTTCTTCACCAATGGCGGCGCTGAGGCAACCGAAAACGCGATCAAGCTCGCCCGCTTTTTTACTGGACGGCATAAGATCATTGCGCGCTATCGCTCCTATCACGGCGCGACGGCCGGGGCGATCAGTCTGACGGGCGATCCGCGGCGCTGGTCGATTGAGCCGGGAATGCCCGGTGTGGTGCGTGTGCTCGATCCTTATCATGGCATCGAGCGCGGTTGGGAGTCGGCGGAGTCTTCGCTGGCGCTCATCGAAGAGACGATTCAGCTCGAAGGCCCGCATACGATTGCGGCTTTCATTCTGGAGCCTGTGACGGGGACGAACGGAATTCTCGTTCCACCAGATGGATATCTCCAGGGCGTGCGCCAGCTTTGTGACAAGTACGGCATTCTGATGATTGCTGATGAAGTGATGGCGGGCTTTGGCCGCACCGGCGAATGGTTTTCGGTCGACCATTGGAAGGTCGTTCCCGATCTGCTCACCATGGCGAAGGGACTTACCTCGAGTTATCTTCCGCTGGGCGCGGTGGGCATGCGTCATCACATCGCGCAACATTTCCAGGACAAGGTGTTTTATGGCGGCCTTACTTACAACTCGCATCCGATGGGATGCGCGACGGCGCTGGCGACCATTCGCGTCTATGAAGAAGATCATTTGATCGAGAATGCGCGCAAGATGGGCGGCGTCTTGAAAACTCTGGGAGCGGAGATGCAGAAGAAGCACCGCTCGGTGGGCGCAGTCCGCTCGATCGGATTGTTCGGTATCTTCGAACTGGTGCGCAGTCAGAAGACGCGCCAGCCGATGGCGCCGTTCAATGGCACGTCGGACGAAATGGCAGCGCTCGGCAAATTCTTCCGCGAAAACGGCCTCTACACGCTGGTGCGATGGAATACGTTCTTCACCAATCCTCCGCTGTGCATCAATGAGGAGCAGTTGCGCGAAGCGTTTGCGATCATTGACAAGGGGCTCGAGATTACGGATCGGGCAGTGGCCGATTAAACTCAGTTGCCAGTTCTCGGTTCCCAGTTCCCAGTTCATAGTTCTTCCTCTATCTTTGGAGTTTGAGTCTTGGACGCCATCACCCCGCAAGAGCCGGAAATGGAAATTTCTGCGCCTTTTGACCAGCAGCCTCGTTTTTCGCCTTGCATAAAATGTGGTCAATATTGACCACATTCGGAAATGCTTCGTGCTTCAATGTGGCATCGCGATTTGTGAAGTGTGGTGCGAGGGTCGTTGTTGCAGGTATTGCAGACTCAATCTGAGGTGGGACGATGGAGCAATCAGTCCTGACGAGAGCCGTCGAAAAGTTAGTGAGTGCAGGCGAGCGAGCTGGGATGAGCATGGAGGATATGATCCGCGTTCTGCAGGCTGGGGTAAGCGTGGAAACGTTGCTCGACCTCATCACGCGCAATCTACCGATTGCCGAGCAGCAGCGTAGCTCAACGCTTGAACAACATCAACTTTCTAATTGAGCAGAACACGAGGGATGTCTGGTCGATAGAGCGCCCCAAGGGCTCGAAAGAGTTTGGGGTGTTTTGTTTGGGTCCCATGGTTCTGATCAACGCGGGATCGCTTTATACCGATGGATGAGCCTACGGTTTTTCAGACACGGGGACGCGAGATTGGACGGTTGTGCACCCCGCCTCCGCCGTGATAGTGACCTCTACCGGCGACCCCAGTTTGAGGCTGACGTTGCCCCCAGTTTCACTGGTCAGCGCCTTGGGCATGTTTTACCACGTGTAGTGCGCTGTGTAAGTAATGACCTTTTCCCCGTCAGGCGCGACAGTGATGGGAAATTCTATGGTGTTGCTGTCGGTCTTCTTGTAATCATCGGACTTGGAAGCGATGTCCCAATTCTGGCCGCGATATAAGTGTTCGACCACGCGGATGTCCACCGGCTCCTTCTTGTGATTGCGCACCTTGATCTCGAAGGATTCGGTTGCGGTGCGTTTGCCGTTGTCCGTGAAATAGTCGACGCGGCGGCGCTCTCCCGATAAATCAAACGCGTTGCCGGTGTAGATGCGAACCGTTTCATCCTTCGGAGTGTGGTCGATCATGTTTTCGCCGGTGAATTCGATCTGCCCCTCATCGCTGCGCCGGTAGAAGCGCACTCGTCCTTTTGGAAGCGGCATGCCGAGATGGTTTGCCTCCGAGTTGCGGAACTCGCGCATCACCCAGATTTTCGGATTCGATTCGGTGCCGTAGGCATGATCGTTGCGGAAATTGTCCCAGTTCCAGCCGTTGTAGCGGCCAGCTTCAATCTTGACGCCGTCGTAAATGAAGATTTGTTTCGTTGCTACGGCCGACGCTCGAATGAATTCCACTTGCTTGGTCTCGCGGTCGCGCAAGGTGGTGCGGCGGTCGAGCGTGTAGAGGTGGTATTCGTCGAAGGCTTTTTCGGTAACCGCCGGGGCATAGGCCGCCACGGCCGCGCCCGCCGCCATGATCTTGTTTGCGCCCCGTTCGAATCCCCCGGTTTGCATCTTGTTCACATCGCCAGCCATGAGCTTGATGCGGGCGTTCTCGAAAGTCTTTCCGCTTTGGTTGTCCATGGTGACCCAGCCGACAATATCCACGACGTCGCCCTTTTCGGGAGCCACGATGTTGTAATCGGCTTGCCAGGTCATGCCGCCGGTAATATACGAAAATTCTGCCGGAAATTTTCCGGGCTTGTCGGTGGTGAGAACCCACTCCAGCCGCGGTTTCAGGATGGTTTCCGCAGTCAGGTCAGGGAAAACAGGCGTGCCGGGAAGGCTGAAGCGAAGCTGGCCATCGACTTCGATAATTGGTTGCTCAGAGGCCGCGTTCATCTGGGATTGGTAGTACTGATTTCCGTAACGGTTCATGGCGAAGTAATCATGCGGGACATATCCACTGCGGATGACTTTGCCTTTGATTTGTCCGCCGCCGGCTTCAAACTCGATGGTGCGGCCCTCGTACAGCGAAAGCAGGGAATATTCGTTGACCGGATCGGCGCGGTAATTCTGCTCCAACACCCGAACTGTATGTTTCCCCGAAAGATCGCGCAGAATGACGGAATCCGGCTCCAGATGGATGGTGATGTCCTGGATCGTTGCCTGGTTTTCGCCGGCTTTCAGGTCGAGGGGAATCTCCTGGCGCACGACGGCGAAGTCCTCGTTGTAAATGGTGAGCGAAGGTTGGGACTCTTGGGCGATCGCGCCCGCACAAAAGACGCTGCCGATAAGAGCCAGAACGCAGACGAAGCGGGTGGTCATGACGCGGCACCTCCGGTGCACGGCGTAAGTTAGTCTTCGATTCTATTAAAAGATAGACACCGAACGCCGGGACTTAGTTGCTTGCGATCGTGCTTTAGCTTACGTCAATGGGAACGAAGGGGGCAGTGATTCTTGCGGGTCGCTAGACAAGTACACGTGGCAATTTGCAGCAATTCAGGGTACAAGCCCGACTTTGCGTTCCAGCGCAACATAGCGGGGATCGTCACGAATCGGATCGAACAATGGGTCGAATCTGATGTAAGGAACCTGCGGCTCGCGTATGTCGGCCGACTTTAATAGGTACGAGATTGCCGTTTCCTTGTCGCCGGCATACGAATAGCCGAGCGCGAGCTGGTAGGGCGAGACGAAGGCAGGCCCTTTGTAGGCGGCAGCTTTTTCCAGATAGTGGTGGGCTTGTTCGCGATCCCCGTGGCAGGAACTCACGAGCGAGAGTTCGAAGTCGGTCAAGGGCGAAGGATATTTCTGAAGCATCCACTGGGTATGTTTCTCGGCGTCCGCGCAATTGTGCTCCGTCGCCGCGAGCAATGCCATCAACCCGTGCCCGGCGAGCCAGTCCGGACTGGATGCGAGACTCTCCTCGAGCTTCTGGCGCGCTTCGGAGTATCTGTGCTGAAAATAAAGGCCGAAAAAATTTGCCACTCGGGGAGACTTGCCGAGCGGGTCCAGTTCGAGCGCCGATTGCAGATGTGCGTTGCCTTCCGCGAACCGTCCTTGCGTGACGAGCGCGCCGCCATAGCGCTGCTCGGTGGGCGCGCGCGCTCCCTCCGACAATGCAGCCTGAAATTCACGTTCGGCGCGCGGCCAGTCCCAGTCCGTGTAATAGGCGAGAGAGGCCAGCAAGCCATGGGCGTCGCCCAGATGAGGGTTGATTTCGAGTGCTTTCGCGAGCGCTTCTTTCTCGTGTTGAATTGCGGTTTCTGGAGACTCAGCGGTGATCTGCACCAGCGCGGCTTCCGCTTGTGCGAGCCCGACATAGGCCATCGCGAACGTCGGGTCCTTCGCAACTGCGGCCTGGTAGAGCGCCAGACTTTGGCGAATCGAGTCTGCGGTTTGCTGACCAAACTGGTAACTCGCTCTCAGGTATAGGTCGTGCGCCTCGGGATCTACCGTGGGAACCGCAGCCAGACGCTCTTTTTCTTGAGGCGACAAGTCGAGGCGGATATCTTCCGCGATGGCCCGGGAGATCTGGCTCTGAATGTCGAGGATGTTACTCACCGACGATTCATAAGTCTGCGCCCAAAGATGCGTATCGGTGGGCGCATTGATCAACTGGGCGGTGACGCGCACGCGATTGCCGTCGCGCACGACCGAGCCCTCAAGAACAAGATCAACATGCAACTCGCGGGCAATTTCCGGCAATGACTTGTGTGTGCCTTTGTAGGTCATCGTGGAAGTGCGCGAGATCACGCGCAGGGACCGAATCTGCGCGATGTCGGTGACGAGTTCTTCGGTGAAGCCGTCGGCAAAATAATCCTGGCTGGCATCGTTCGAGAGATTTTGAAGCGGCAGGACGGCGATGGCGTGCGCGGAAGAACGTCCTGCCGCGAGCTTTGTCCGAAAGAACGCCCGCGCCGCGAGAGCGGCGGCCAAAACGCTCAAGGCCAGAAGAAGAAGGGTCGGAGCGATCCAGCGGCCGCTGGCGGTAATCCCTGCATCCCTCGCTGCCAGGGTTGGTACTGTTGTCGCAGCCGCGGCCGGAACAGCCTCGGATTGCACCGGCTCGGCCGCAGCCACGAGCGATCCAGACGGTCTGGCATCGATCGACCGGACCGAAGCTACGAACCGGTAGCCTCGTTTGGGAACAGTTTCAATGAAGCGGGCCCCGGCTTCCCCATCCTGGAGGGTCTTGCGCAGCAGATAGATAGCCTGGGTCAGGTTGCTTTCTTCGACGACCGAGTCCGGCCAGATCCGGTCCATCAACTCGTCTTTTTCCAGCAGCCGCCCCTGGCTTTCGGCGAGGACGACTAGGGTATCAAACACTCTTGGAGGCAGGTCGAGGCGCGCCGCCCCACGGCGCAAGAGCCGTTGCCCGGGATCGAGTTCGAAAGGGCCAAACTCGTATAAGTGTTTGACAGCGTTATCCATATTGAAGAAAAAGACCCGCTAGAAAGAGCCGTTAGAAAACCTTCATAAAAAAATGAGACGCCCTCATGACTTCCGATGGGGGTCGGATGCACTGTAGCGCCTGTTTCTACTCCTCGATAAACGGGGAGCCCAGGCGGTCCCGCTGACTCGGAATTCTAGCCCATCAGTCCTGTAGGGGGTAGTGGCCCGAGTGTGCCGTATATAGCCGTTGTTCGGGGAGGGACAACGGCCCGGTTTCCCTCAGCGGGACTCGCCGGGGATCTGTGCAAGCCAAAGAGAAAAGTGGCCCGGTGAAGGCGATCTAGCCAGAGTTGTTGACGATCATTTCTTTTCAAATTCGGGAGGATGTATGAACACTTGCGATCATCGGAAACGCATCAACCGGTTCCTGCGGATGGCCAGCATTGCCACGCTGTTCTGCGCGTGCATGGCGTTCTATGCCCAGGCACAAACGTTCTCGTTGTTCTACGGGTTTAACCAGTACAGCACCGACGGGAGTGACGGGTACTACATGAATATGATCCAGGCCACGGACGGGAACTTCTACGGCACGATGGCGAACGGCGGGGCCGGCGCGGTTAACTGCAACAGCTACGTCGACTGTGGAGGCGTGCTCTTCAAGATCACTCCGTCCGGCGACTTCACATTGCTGTACACCTTTTGCTCGCTGGGTGACGGCAAGGGCGATTGCCCGGACGGACGATCTCCCTACGGTGGAGTCATGCAGGCCAGTGACGGAAACTTTTACGGCATGACGTTTGCTGGAGGCACTTACAACGACGGAACGATCTTCAGATTTACGCCTGCAGGCGTGCTGACCACGCTGCACAGTTTTTGCTATCCCCCTAACACTTGCAATCCCATTGACGGCTCTGCTCCAACCGGCCAACTCATCCAGGCGAGCAACGGGGCTTTGTACGGGGTGACCACCGGCGCCACCCTCTTCAAAATGACGCTGAAGGGCAAGTTCACGCTGCTTTACAACTTCGGAGCCGGCTATCCCCAGGGCACTCTGGTGCAGTTGCCGAGCGGCACGCTCTACGGGGTGACGCAGAGCGGAGGGGCATACGGCAAGGGTTCGGTTTTCAAAGCGACGCTGGCCGGCAAGGTCACGACGATGTACTCGTTCTGTTCACAAGGAGGCAGCTGTCTAGACGGGTCACAGCCCTTCGGTGGGTTGGCTTTGGGCAATGACGGCAACCTGTACGGCGCTACGTTCGTCGGTGGAACCGACGGCTACGGTACGATCTTCAAGATCGCGCCCACGGGCAAATACAAATTCGCGCAACTGCATCAGTTCACCGGCTTTCAGAATGGAGGGATCGACGGTACGAACCCAACGGCTCCGCTGGTTCTAGCCTCGGATGGGAATCTCTATGGGACAACCCAAGGCGGCGGTGGTGGGGGGTATGGAGGGACCGGCTCGGTCTATCAAGTCGCGAACGGAGCGTACTCGAATATCTATGGGATCCCGACCACGGGCTGTATCGGGCAAAACCCCTGGGCGGGGTTGTTGCAATCCACCAACGGGAGCCTTTACGGATCGAACATGGGCATATTCGGATGTAATGGAAACAGCACGCTTTTTGAATTCAGCATGGGTCTGGGCGAGTTCGTTGCTCCGATTCCCACGTTCGGCAAGGCTGGAACGAAAGTTATTATTCAGGGAACTGACCTAACGGGCGCGTCCGGCGTGACCTTCAACGGAAAGCCGGCCGCATTCACGGTGGTTTCGGCCACCGAAATCACGACGACCGTTCCTTCCGGAGCGACCACCGGAACGGTTGAGGTTGTAACGCCGGGCGGAACGCTGAGCAGCAACGTGCCGTTCACGGTGAAATAGGGCCTCGAAAGATGATCGGCATGTTCGCCGTAACGGTCATGGCAGGAAAGGGCGGCCGACGCTGCCCTTTCCTGTAGTCAATTTGAGCAGCCGTTTTTTGCGCCGAACACCAAAACACCGGAGTCGATTTCCTCTCCTTGGGCAATCTCGTAAACGCCCTTGCCAATATTGCCCCGGCTGGCGTGAGCGGTGAACAGTAAGCTAGCTGGCTCTGCGCCGCTCCCTGGTACGTCGATCGTTACCACAAGAAGTCCGTCGATGAGTTGGAACGTCCCGAATATAGCCTCAAAGCCGGTGACTGTGGCCTCGCCGCTGTGCGGCCAACCGAAGTCGCCGTCGTCGGTCAGCGTCAGGCAGTATGTGCCGTTGGCGCGCTGCGAGTGAGTTATCGTGATCGGCCAGTTGCCGCTGTAGCTCTGGGCGGTGGCAGCGCTGGGCATCAATGCGAAGGCCAAAATTGGCAACGCCATTGCCATGAATGTGCGAATGTTCCTGCTCATTTTCCTGCCTCCCGAATAAAGATCGTAAGTCCGTGGCACCACGAAACTATACCGGGAGGAGATTCAGCCGGTTGTCATGAAAATGTAAAACCTTTGTTAGAAACTCTGAGGCCGAGAAGAATGCGAGCACAGATCGCCGCCGTGAATGCTCATTTTCCGAGCCGGTTGTATTTTTTCAGCACCTCGCGCAGCCGGTCATGCGGAAGTGCGATTGCGGTGTGGCCATCGATGCCGGTCATCGTGTCGGCCGCGACCATCGCGTTGACCACGGCCTCCTCCGTGGCCTGCACGGTCGCGAGAAAGATGGGATCGAGACGGTCATTCGGCAGCATCTTCAGATCGTGAATTCCCTTCGGATTGGCCATGCCGGAGTTCGCGGTGGAGAAGGCCGCGAAAATATCTCCTGAACCGTCGCCCGAGTAGCTACCGTCGCGGCCGAGCCCTAAAGATGCACGTCTGGCAACGCGTTTGAGCTGCGTCGGGATGAGCGGCGCGTCGGTCGCAATCACGATAATGATGGAGCCAGTATCCTGGCCGGATTTGGGTCCGAGCGAACTCACATCTTCATAGGCGGGATGCTCCGGAATTTCTTTCCCGACCGGAACGCCCGCAATGCGAAGCTCGCTGCGGCGTCCGTAGTTGCACTGGACCAGCACGCCCACCGTGTAGCCGCCCTCTTTTGAGTCGAGTACGCGCGACGATGTCCCGATGCCGCCTTTGAATTCATTGCAGATCATGCCGGTGCCGCCGCCCACGTTGCCCTCTTCGACTGCGCCAGCGTGGGCGGAATCGAGAGCATGAAAAACGTGTTCCGGCTTGACGTGAAATCCATTGATGTCATTGAGCCAGCCGTCCCAGGTTTCCGCGACCACCGGAAGCGACCAGAAGTAGCCCTCCATGTCAGGGCCGCCGTGCTTGTATTTCCATGCGATCACCGCATCTCGAACCACGCCGACGCTATGCGTGTTCGTGATCATGACTGGGCCGTCGAGTAGACCGGAATCTTCCAGCCACGTCGTCCCGGTCATCTCGCCATTGCCGTTCAGCGTGAACCACGCGCCGAAAACATCGTCGGTGGAATTCTTGCCGCGCGGAAGAATAGCGGTGACTCCCGTTCGCACCGGCCCCTCGCCGACGACGAGTTTCCCGCTGCCGGAGATCAATGTCGTATGGCCAACTTCGACACCCTTCACGTCCGTGATCGCATTGTTGGGGCCGGGAGTGCCATCAAACGGCACGCCCAGGTCGCGCGCCCGGGGTTTGGTTTGAGAGAGAGTGGTTTGGGTGAACGAAAGAACCGAGACGAACAAAACAAGGAAGCTGCAAACGCGGGTTGATCGGGTCATATTGGATTGCGACTGTCTTACGCGGGACAGCGCACGCGGAAGTATAAAGCATCCAAGGGCGGGTAATTTACAATCCTGTCGAGCAGTGGACGCAAGCGAGGAGACGACATGAATAACTGGAAACGGGCGGCGATTGCGGGATCGGCAGGCGCGGCAGTCATTTTGTTGCTGAAAGGCCGGCGCCCGGCGGCCGTCTTGGTTGGCGGACTCGGCATGGCCGTGCTGGCCTCCGAATATCCGCACAAGTTCGCGCAGATTCGCGAGGACTTGCCGTCCTATGTGCGGCAAGGGACGAAGTTTCTCGATTTGGCGATGAAGATCGGCACCAAGATCACGGAACTCGCGGAAAAGCGGGCCGCGAACGCGTTCGAGGAGTTGGGAGAGTACTGAGGAGTCCGGCTCGGGGCTTTACGAAGGCGAGAACGCAGTACCTAAAGCCCAGCCGGTCCGTCAATGGGCCCCCATGAGCAAGTTGTAGGGCTCCGGAAGATTCGCCCACGCGGGGTACCAGTACGCAAAAAACATCAATGAACAGGCGGTCACAACCGTGTCTGCCCGGACCTTGCGCCATTCCAATCCCTGCATCGCGATCGCCAGCGCTGGCCCGAGCACGATGAAGGCCTCGAAGTAGTGATAGTAGAACGTCAACTGGCGAACTCCGATCGCCCACTGACCTACGTGCCCGAGGTATAACAGGGAAAGAATATAGCTTGATCTCGTTGTCAGCCTCAGAGGCAGCGCCACGATGGCAATCAACCCCAGCACTGCCACCACTGGATTTCCCACCAACAGACTGAGGCTTTGCTTGGGCTCGAGTCGGAAAAACCAGGTCCACCATCGTTCCCCGAGCCGCGGATCGACATTCATGTGAGTGTGGAAGTGAAGAATAAACTCGTTGGCGGCAATGAAGTAGCCCAGTGGCCTGCCCTCTCGGATGAGAAGCGGCACCCAGGCCACGAAATACGTCCCGAGAGCGGCGGTCAGCATTGCCAGCACACACGGAACGCGGACGCGTTCCATGAAAGCGACGATGAGGCACGCGATCAGGCCAATCAATCCGCCCCAGCGGCAGCCCGCAGAGAGGCCGAACAACGCTCCGCTCAGCGCGAACATCAATCCATTGCTTTTCTGGTTGACGGTCGGCCTCGCGACCGCGATCAGAAAGAGCCAGACTCCCGCGAGTTCGAAGGCGAGCTGATAGACGGAGAGCATGGCGACCCGGCCCATCACGAACCAGAAGCCACCGGCGATGGTGAGCAACCACGCGATGATTGCGGTGCGCGTGTTTCGGGTCAGCCGGGAGGTAATCCCGAACACAGCGACAGCGACCAGCCCGCCCGCCAGAGTGGAAGGGAATCTCCAGCCAAAAGGCCGGTCGCCGAACATCTTGATTGAGGCAGCGATGAAATACTTTGCCAGCGGCGGATGCTCGGGAACGCTCGTCGGCGCGCCGCTGAGAAACTCACGGGCGGTGCGTACGTAAACGCCCTCGTCGAACATCATGGGAGCATGTGCCAGATTGACGAGCAGGAATAGCACGCTGATCGCGAACACGAACGGGGTCTGGTACCTCATCAGCGTGTTCATAGGATGTAGCGAGTTTAGTCGATTCCCAGTTGCTTGCGGGCGTCGGGACTGAGCCGTTCCGGCGTCCAGGGAGGATTCCAGACCACATTGACGTTGGCGTTGCGGACGCCCGGCAGTTGTTCCACGCGCGATTTGACCTGGGCGCTGATGTTGACGTGCTCGGGGCAGCCTTGGGCGGTAAGCGTCATCTCGACCGTGACATCCTGTTGATTGTCGGGCACGGAGTCAAATCGAATGTCGTAGATCAATCCCAGGTCGACAATGTTGACGGGAATTTCGGGATCGTAGCACTGCTTGAGGGCGCTCATCACATCATCATGGGTCAATGGCATCGTGTTCCTCAGTCCCTGACCGTTTTAGAGCGGCCGTCTCGTTCGCGGAGGACGTAACGTCCTCCTTACAGCCAGCAAGACGACATCATTAAAACGTTGGCTGTTGGATAATATTGTGCGGTCAAGAATAGTTTAGCGAATTTAGGGGCTCAACTATGGCATTGGATGCGGAGGCAAGAAAAAAGCTGCAGATCGTCCTGCTGCTGGGAATTGTGATTGCGGGCGGCCGCGCCGCCTATATCGTCTACGAGCGTCATGAGGCGATGAAGGAAGAGACCACGCCCAAGGTGGATACGGCGCTCAAAGCCGATTACTACGTCACACCGAAAAAGCTTCATCCCTACGACCTGAAGTCGGCGCGGCAGTTGACCGAGCAGCCGGTGTGGGTCAGGGTCGGTTATTCCCACACTTACTATCCGTACAATGCGGCCGCGCACCGCACCGATTTCGCGCACGAAGCGGGATTGCTCGGCCCGTTGCAGAAGCTCGCGATCAAAGATGTAGTGACAGACATTTCGCCGAAGTCAGCCGGCGGCAAGCAAGTACTGGCCGAGTTCGACCTTGATGGAAAGACATACGCCGTTCCGATCGGCATCGAGAAAGGCGGCGACTTCAAAATCTACTCCGATGATTGTTTTTTCATTGAAGATCCGCGCGAGCTTTACAAACACTGGTCCGCGGATGTCTGGAAAGCGGTCGATGAACATCGCGTCCAGCAAGGGATGAACGAATTACAAGCCAGCTTCGCGATCGGGTTGGGAATTCCGGAGGGCTCGGGCGACTACGGCGATCGCACCCTGCATTACGCGAACGGCGGCAAGCCGGTGACCGTCACGTTTGAGAACGACAAGGTTCTGACGATTAAGGAAGGACAGTAGGCTCTGCATCCGTCTCCGAGGCGTACAATTCCGGGCATGAAACGAACGAGCGCCCTGGTATTTTCCTTTCTGCTGTTTTCGATTCTCAGTTTCGCCGCGCCGCGCACCATGCGCATCGACTACTACCATGGCGGCAACTCGCACGATGAGTGGTTTACGCTCGACCGCACGGTACTTGAGCCGCTCGAGTGGCCGGGAAATCTCGACAAAGCAATCGACGAAAGCAATCTCGGCAACTATCTCTTTGAAGTCCGCGAGCAGGGAAGCGGCAAGCTCGTCTATTCGCGCGGCTTCAGTTCCGTGTTCGCCGAGTGGAATACGACCGACGAAGCGCTGCATGCGAATCGTACGTTCTCCGAGTCGCTCCGTTTTCCCAGTCCCGCCGTGCCGGTCGAAGTTTCCATAAAAAAGCGCGCCGGAGAAACTTTCCACGAAGTCTGGAAGACCGTCGTCGATCCCAAAGACAAGTTCATCGACCGCTCGCGCCCGCCGTCTCCTGGAGCATTGATCACGTTTCAGAAGATGGGCGATCCAGCGGGCAAAGTCGATCTGCTGATTCTGGGCGATGGCTACATCCCCGCCGAGCGCGAAAAATTTGAAAAAGACGCGCGCCGTTTTATGGAGACTCTCTTCGCCGCCTCTCCTTTCAAAGAGCACAGGAACGATTTCAACGTCTGGGGCCTCTGTCCGCCCGCGGAAGAATCCGGCGTTTCGCGTCCCTCGAGCGGAATCTACCGCCGCTCGCCGCTGGGAGCCACCTACGACACCTTTGATAGCGAGCGCTATGTGCTGACGTCGGAGCCGCGCGTGATGCGTGACGTTGCGTCGTTCGCTCCCTATGAATTCGTCGAAATTCTTGTGAACGGAAAGACCTACGGCGGCGGCGGAATCTTCAATCAATATGCAACCGTCGCCATCGACAACGCGTGGGCTGGATACGTGGGCGTACACGAATTCGGTCATCACTTCGCCGGACTGGCCGACGAATACTACACCTCGGACGTTTCCTACCTTTCGCAGGAGAAGCGCACCGAGCCATGGGAGCCAAATGCGACGGCCCTGCTCGATTCCGCGAACCTGAAGTGGAAGGACCTGGTCGAACCCGGAATTCCGCTGCCGACGCCATGGAACAAGAGTGAGTTCGAGAGTTCCGAAGCCATGATTCAAAAACAGCGCCACGAGTTGCGAGCCGCCGGAAAGCCCGAATCCGAGATGGAAGAACTCTTCCGCAAAGAGCGCGCGCAGCAGGATGAAATGTTTCGCGCCGAAAAATACGCCGGCAAGGTTGGCGCCTTCGAAGGCGCGAACTACGAGGCTAAAGGATATTACCGTCCCGAAGTCGACTGCATCATGTTCACTCGCTACAACAAATTCTGCGCGGTGTGCCGGCGTGCGATTGAGCGGGTGATTGGGATGTACACGTAACTTATTTCGTCGCGTGACCCTACAGGACTACTCTCTTCTGAAACGAAAGGTTGACCAACTGGAGGACCAGATTGAGCGGCTCCAAAAGAAACTTCCCCCGAGAAACACGAACGCGAGTGCGCCCCTAAGCGCAAGAGAAAGAAGAAGAGGAAGTGACGAGGCCCGAGGTTCTTGATCCCGAACTACACTCCATCCGTAACTCCTTTGTCCGGAATATCTTGCGAAATCCGTCCCTTTAGAATCAAGATTTTGCGGACAAGGGCTCTATAGTCGCTCGCCCAATCAGCTAACTCCATATTAATCAATAATTTGGAATATTTCGTCGAACTGCCATAACTCCTTATTTCTCAAAGACCTAGCTAGAATCAGCTTCTAAAATAATGATTCTAAAAGATCGACTAAGGAGGGGTAGTTTACAAGAGGTTAACAGCCTGCTGATCGGCTTAGTGACGTTCTTGGCGACCTTCTAATTGCCCGCTAAGTCGAGCGCGGACGAACTCCACAATCTCCGCCGTGACATAGTTCCGGGAATCAATCGCGAAAGTAGGTCGATTCGCGACCGGTTTGAGCGAGACCTGCCTCCAGACCGGAGTTTTTCTGACCGAATTGCCGGAATTGTGATCGACATGCAGCAGCACGGCATCGGCGCGGTCTAGAAACTGTTGCGCGGAAGCCTTGAAATCCTCGGTCGCGGGATCGAGGACCGTGAGGTAGAGATCGGGTTTCAGGAAATGCAGAATGCTGTTGGACTCGATGATGACGTTCCCGGTCTTTGCGTTCTGGGTCTTTGCATAAGAAATGATCGTCCGAATGCGAGGCATGGCTTCGGCGAGATGTCCTTGCTGTGTGCGAACCCACCAGGAATGATCGGCTCCGGCAACCAGGAAACGCGAGGTGTCGGATTCGCCCGAACGGTCTTTCTCTTCCGAGACAGCCCAGGAGTGATCGCCGGTCGCGCAGTCGCAAGCTTCTCCATTGGCCGAGCAAATGCCGTGACCGTATTGCGTGATCTTCATGGCGGTCCAATGGAGATCACGGAGAGCGGCGATCAGTCCGGCAACGACGCTGGTTTTGCCGACGTTGCGAGTGTGTCCGCCGATGACGAGTAGAGACATGGTCTGGTCGTTTCGAGCGTTGAAAGTCGATGAGATCCCGAGACGCAGCTAGCTGCGTCTCTACGGTATTGTTATTTTTATTCTTTTGCAGCGCGCGACAAGAACGCCAGTTCCTTAAGATACTCCCGGATTGGACGCGCCGGGGTTCCCCAGAAAACGACGCCCTTGCCGCGAATTACCTTCTTGGTCGGAATGCCGCTCTGAGCGCCGAGGATGGCTCCTTCTTCGATGCGGACATGATCGGCGATGCCGACTTGTCCGCCGACGATGACATTGTCTTCGATGACCGCGCTGCCGGAAATGCCGGTTTGCGCCGCGATGACAACATCGTGTCCGATTTGCACGTTGTGGCCGATGTGAACGAGGTTGTCGATCTTTGTGCCGTGGCCGATGCGAGTCTCGTCGAGCGCGCCGCGGTCAATCGTGGAGTTCGCTCCGATCTCCACGTCGTCCTCGATCACCAGGCGGCCGACCTGAGGAAACTGTTCGTAGCGTCCAGTCTGCTCGTCGCGGACATAGCCAAAGCCTTCGCTGCCCAGCACGGCTCCCGCTTGCACGAAGACGCGATGACCCAGGATCGTTCCTGAATAGATGGTCACGTTGGCATCAATGCGGCAATGGGAGCCGATCTCGACTCCCTCGCCGATGATGCAGGCAGCGCCGATCGTGCAGCCATCGCCGATCCTCACTCCCTCAGAGATAAGTGCTCGCGGGCCGATGTCGACATTGCCTCCGATGACTGCGGCGTCGACGATTGCCGACGGATGAATGCTGCGGCTTTGTTTGCCGGTATCGCGAAGGAGCTTTGCGGCGCGGGCGAAGGCCAAGCGCGGCTGGGAGGAGATCAGGAGAGGTTTGGCGCCTTGCGTTCTTGGGGCGAAGTCACCCGCGATCAGGGCAGTCGCAGAGGATGCAATCGCCGCATCCAGATGCCTGGCGTCGTCAACAAAAAGGAGGCTCCCGGGGTTGGCGGACTTCAGGCTGGAGACGTGCGTGACGGTGACGGTGGCCTCTCCGATAAGGAGGCAGCCAAGTTTGTCGGCAAGCTCGCGCAGGGTTTGCTTCATGGTCCTATATTGTCGCTTTCTGAAGCGGGTGTGTACAACGCCGAGGAAGCAGGCAGGCCGTGCTCGCCCGGACGGACGAGGCGCCCGTCCCTCCACGAGCCTAATAGAGCGCCGCTTCGCCCTCGGGACGGGTTTTCCAGCGGCGATGGAGCCATAGCCATTGATCGGGATAGCGGCGGACATGGTCTTCGATCACGCTGGTGAACATGGCAGTGTTCGCGACGATATCAGCCTGATCATCGCCCGTGCGAATCAGATCGAGTGCGGGATCGAAGCGCAGGATGTACTTCTGGAGCTTGTGATCCCAGACGGTGAAACCGGGCACAACCGCGGCATCGGTACGGAGGGCGATCCGGGCGAGGCCGCTCGCGGTGTAAGCGGGCGTGCCGAAGAAGTTCACGAAGACGCCTTGCGGGGGAGTCATGTTGGTGTCCATGAGGATGCCGACGGCTTCTCCGGCGCGCATCGCGGAGAGCAGTCCGCGGACGAAGTCATCTTTGCTGACGGTTTTGTTGCCGTGCATGGTGCGGTAACGATGGACCAGCCGGTCGATGTAGGGATTATCGAGTGGCCGCATCACGATCGACAGAGGATGACCGTGCAAGGAGTGGGCAAACGCGGAAATCTCCCACGCACCGAGGTGTCCGGTGAGGAAGAGGACGCCTTTGCCGCGGGCCATGGCCTGGTCGAAGTTCTCGAGGCCGTCGTAGATGACAACCTGCGATACATTGTCGCGGGTGTAGCGGGGAAAGAGACAGACTTCGGCGAGCTGGCGGCCGAGGGAGACGAATTCTCCCCGCAGCAGGCGGCGGCGGTCATGGTCTGACAGTTCGGGGAAGGCCAGCGTCAAGTTGCGCATGCCGACGGCGCGCAGGCGGCCACGCAGGTGGTAGATGGCTAGCCCAATGCCGATTCCGATGGCGCGGGCGAGGGGACGAGGCAGCAAGCCCATCAGTTTGATTGCGGGCCAAACGAGAGCGTATTCGAGACGTTCACGCACTGTGCGCGAGTGTAGGGGTCGGAAGGGGCGGCGCGCAAGAGAGAGCGGGTATGCTGGATCGGTTTAGGAGTGGGCCATGACCGAGAGACAGCAGGGGACCTGTGTCCTAGCTGCACTCAAGGCGATGTTGCAACTTACGGCTGCGCGCTTTCATCGCGGGCGTACCGCTCCTTGCGGCCTTGCGCAGAATCTTGATCGTCTCAGGCCGCAGATCTGGGTCGATCTTGGCAAGGTCGGCCAGGCCTTGGAGGGCAGAGGTCTTCACAATGGAACTCCGAGACTCCAGATAATTCCTCAACTGGGCTGCTGCACATTGACATTCTCTTGAAGTTAGCGAAAGCCGTGGAACCATGGCCGCCAAATGCCAACACAATTCTTGCTCCTCGGTTTCGGCCATCAAACTTAACAGCTCATGTTTGTGGGGCTGGAGCAGCTCTGGATTTTCTCTCGAGACTTTCTCAGCTGCATCTGCAGCCCGCATTCGCACGAGGGGGTCTTTGGACCACAAGCCGGTGATCAGTTGCGGAAACAAGCTCGGAGTCTTGGACACGATTGCTGCTACTTGATCGGAGTGACCGATGGATCGTCGATCCTCTCCTCCGAGCAGAGCAAGTAGGTTTTTTCGTGGCACTGGCGTCCTGAACTAGCCGGAGTGAACGGGCGGGGGCGCCCGTCGCTCCACATATTTACTTCGACGCCTGTTGGGCCCACTTGGCCAGCGTGCTCAGGAACGGGTAAGCAGCTTTCGGTGCTTCGACCTCGCCTTTGAGTGAGGTCTTAAAGGGCACCATGCGCCCGTAGAAGTCGCGGGTGCTGTCTTTATCCTGCTTGATGACAGCGCCGTTGAGTTCGAGTCCGGCGAACAGGCCGCGCGAGCGCGAGTAGGTGAGCACCTGGGCGCGCATCTTCCAGTCGGTGTCGGCAGCGGCGTGGCGGCCGACGGGTCCGGCGGCAGCGCTGGCGTCACCGCCGAGTTTGAATTTGCTGGAGAGCAGGTGCTCCATGCCGTTCTTATTCATGATCAGCATGACGACATCGGTAGCCTGGCCGCCAATCTGGAGGCCGAAGCTGCCGCCGCCGATCATGAAGAATGCGGGCGCGCTCCATCCCTTATCGGTGCGGCAACTGGCGACGCCGCGGCCATAGCGGCCGCCGAAGACGAATCCTCCGTTGAGCAGCGACGGAACGACGGCCACACATTCGGCCGAGCCGAGGATTTCTTCCGGGATGCGCTGGTCGGGGGCGCCTTGGATCTCGTCGAGCACGGTGCCCGCCGCTTCGACACGCGAGGAAGCCTTGGTATTGTCGGCACCTTTGGCTTCTTCATCGGCGGCAAATAAAGGTGTCAAAAAGCAAGCCAATACGAGAACCACGAGGAGATTACGCATCACGCCTCACCTGGGAGATCTGAAGTATGGATTCTATTGTTCTGATTCTAATTGATATGGATGCAAATGGAGGCTTCGGAGGTAGTGATTGGGGTGAGTCAGGGGATGGGACAAAAAAATGCGGGGCTGAATGCGGCGACCCTAATCTCCGTTTCCAGCCCCGTCTCCCAGGTTCTGTGGTAGGTGAGGCCAGTATGGGGCAGGTGGGGAAAGCGGACAAGATTACGGAGGTCACTGGCCGGTGGTAACCGGGAGGGCGAGCGGTCTTCCCGGGCGCTGGCGTAATGGGGATTTGGCGCTAACCGAGGGCGGGTTCAACGTTTGGTCTCGGCCCACGTTCGGAATATCTTGATGATGTCGGGAAGGTGCGAAACAGATCCGACGGCGGGAATCAAGAGCGAAACAGAATTCTTTCGCGGGCTCCTTGAAACCATCTTTCCGGAGGCTGCTTGAAAGTGACTGTCCGCAGGCTGTTTGAAACTATTTTGCCGTTACCAGGGAATGCGTGATGGCATGGACTGAGAGGGCGATACGGTTCTGCACTCCCACCTTGCGCATCAGTTTCGCGACATGAGCCTTGACGGTACGTTCCTCGATGCCGAGAGCCGACCCGATCTCTTTGTTGGAGCGGCCAGCTACGAGCATCTCAAGAACTTCTTTTTCACGATCGGTGAAAGCGACACGTCCGGTGGGGAATATGCGGCCCGGAGACGAACTGACACGTTCGATGAAAGTCGAGAGCACGCGGCGCGGTGCCCAGACTGAACCCTGGTGCACGATGCGGAGGGCCTGGATGAACTCTGCCGCGGAAGCGGCCTCGTCCACATAGCCCTTGGCGCCGGCGGCAATGGCTTTCAAAACGCTCTCGTCGTCCATGCCGGAACCGGTAACGATGATGCGGAGGTCGGGCCGGACGGCTTTTAGGCTGGCCATCACGTCATAGAGGTTCTGGCCATTGCGATTGCCGAGCAGAACCAGGTCGATGGCGCCCAGTTGGCCGAGATCGGCCAGCGAGGCGGAGACCAGCTCCAGATCTGGTTCAGTATCAAAGAGGGCCCGGAAGCCAACAAACCGTAGCGGATCGCTTTCCACTACGGCAACACGAATAAGAGGCTTTCTCGCAACAGCAGCTTTCATCAAGGTTTCCCTGTTAGGATTGCATCCTGTTCCAGCTTGCCTGAATCAGAGGGGAATTGAAATGATTGGAGGGCAAGTCCAATTACGGGGGTAACCCCGAATAGACACGGCCCAATGGAGGGTTCTAGCGTGATTGGAAGGCGAAAAAGGCGGTTGTACGCCGGGATTCTGGCAGTGGGAATGGTTGGCGCGGGAATGGCACTTGGGCAGGCTCAGGCAGTGCAGGAGCCTGCGGGAGGAACGTCGCAGCCGAAGCTGGTTGGGGATGCGCGGTCGGAATCAGAAGTGCTCGCTCTGGGCTACATGCGAGTGGTGCTGCGGGCCGAGCATGCCTACAAGAAAAAGCACGGGCAGTACACGAATTCACTTTCTGCGTTGGCGGGCACGGGATCGTTTACCAAGCGCATGGCCCAGTCGACGGACCGGGGAGACTACACGGCATCATTTCGGTCGCGCAAGGATGGCTTCATTTTGACGATGACGCCGAAGCACATGGACGCGGAGCACCGGTCGTTCTATGCGGAAGAAGACGGAGTGATTCATGGCGACGATCAAAAGCCCGCGGATTTGGAATCGCCGAGGGTGCAGTAAGGTTTAGCAGGCCGTTCGAGCCGCACCGGAATGATCCATCTGCAAGATGTTATGAATTGCGGCCTGGTGGCGCGTCGTCGCTCTCTCTGCGGACAACGGGCACCGGAGGCGAATCGGGGTCTTGGCTGCTCACTCGGGCGGCTTCTTTGCTTTCGGTGCGCCGTAGTTCCTTCAAAATGTCGGCGCGCTCGCGGGCGCTGTAATCACGAGCAAATCGGGTTAAGGCTTCGGTCAGAATTTCGTGGTGGTGCACGTTCTCCAATCCCGGCTCCCGGGTGATATTCAGCCACAAGCGATGGAGCAAGAGCACATCCTCGTCCTTCATGGTCGGGGTATGCGGTCCGATGCGGAAGGTGTCGAGATGGCCGTCGGGATGAACGACCTGCAGCACGAACTGCTTCTTCGGTTCGGGTAGAGACTCCCAGGCGCGGCCCAGAGCGAAGGCCTGCTCGTCGGGCGCCATTTTGCTGGACACTCCGATCACGACGGCAGAAGAATCGAGATTGTTGGCGGTCTGCACGATGGCGGTCCACACATCGCCGGCCGGCACGACGAGCAGCGAAACTTTCTTGCCGAAACTCTCTGCAACGGCGACCGCGCGTGTGAACAGCGTTTGCTCGTAATCGCTGAAAATCTGGTCGGGAACGAGATCGTAGGCAGCGGAGCCGAAGCGGCTGACGCGCGCCGACATGACGACGACATCCTGATCGCGAATGTCGAACTTTTCGAGCGCCCAACGCAAATGAGTCAGCGTATTGTAATCGCGCACCGGAACCAGCACATTGCCGCGGCGGATGTTGAGACTTTCGCGCTCGACAGTGTCGCGCTGCAGCAACTGAAACTGGTCATGCATGTGGTCATGCGCGGCCGCTTTTTTCTTCCGATTGCTGAATTCGGAAAGCGTGAAGATCACAAAGAAAATGGCGGAGAATGCGATGCCGGTTACGGTGGCCACGGACTTGGTGAAGAGATTGATGATGGCCGTAGCCAGCAGCACGGCGGTCACCGAGGCCATGCCGAACGGGATTTCGTAGCGGCCAAGTCTGAAGTTGACCGGCACTTTCCAGCCGCGCTCGCCCTTGTACTTGAAGCGGAGCACCAGCATGGCGAGGCCCTTGAACGCGAAACTCCAGATCACGCCGAAGGCGTAGGCTTCGCCCAGGGCATACACATCGCCGCGGCTGGCGACGATGGTAAAGACCTGCAGGATGACGATGAGATTGATGATGCGGTAGCTGGTTCCATATTTCTTGTGCGGAAAGCGGAACCAGTCGGAAAGCACGCCATCTTCGGAGACGCGATTCAGCACGCCATTCGAGCCGATGATCGCGGTGTTCACTGCGCCCGACAGAATGAGAAAACCGACCACAACCACGAAACCGCGGAAGACGAGGCGCAGCAACTCCGGGCCATACATGTACATGGCGAGACCCGCGATCAGATTGTCTTTGTAGACAGATACCCGAGCCGCGTCCGGGATCAGCATGACCGCGAGCAACGCAGTCAGTCCGGTAAAAATAAAACTGTAGAGTGCGATGACGATCGCAGCCTTCTTCAGGTTCTGGAGCTTCGGATGCGCCAGTTCACGATTGACCTGGGCGAGCGATTCTTCGCCGCTCATGGCCAAAACCGAGTGCCCGAAGGCGATCATGATGCCGAGAATTCCGAACTTCTGCGCCAGGCTCTGTTCGGGGAAATTGTGATGCAGGAAGCCGAGCGACTCCTTGGTGAAGTGGAGATTGGCGGGCGTTGGCAGGGGCACGTGCTGGAATCCGACTTTGAGAAGAGTGAACGCCGACCAGCCCAGCAGCGCGACCACCATGACCGTGGTGATCTGCATGACCCAAAGTGCTTTTTCGCTGGACTCGTGGATGCCTTTGATGTTCTCCCACCAGTAATAGATTGTGACGGCGAGGGCAAAAGCGACGGAGGTCCAATTGACATCGAACTGCGGCGTGCCGTGGAAAATATTGTGGACGGCGCGCGGGATCCATCCGTGGGCATCGGCGGTGACCATGACTTCATTGATCAGGCCGACGATGTATTGCCCGGCGGACACACCCGAGATCGGGCCGGTGAGGACGTAATCGAACATCAGCGCCGATACGCTGAGTTTGGCGAGCGTTCCGCCGAGAGCTTCTTTGACGACGCGATAGACGCCGCCGCGCACGAACATGGAGCAGCTTTCGACGTAGACGGCTCGCACCGTAAACGAAAAGAGCATCACGCCGACAATGAACCAGGGCGCGGATTTGCCGACAGCCTGCTCCGCAATGCCGCAAGCGTAAAAAGCAGAAGATGCGAGATCGTTGAGAACAATGGCCGCCGCGCGCCAGTAGGAGATAAACGTCAGCATGACCGACGTGGCGACGACGACACGAACTCGGTTTGAGCCGTTATTAACGGGCTGGAGGGGCGATGACATGGACGAGCGGGGGGTTAAGAGTGGTGCGATTCCTCCCGTCCGAAGAGAGTCTCCGCATCTTCGACAAAGGTAATCAGGAGAACCAAAGTCGAACCGAAGACGCCGACAGCGAACATTCCTTCGAGAATCCGCACCAAAAGCGTGCCCAGTATGGAAATCATAAAAGTCATGGTATCCGATAGCAGCGGAATAGAACAATGATGAAGGACGTAGACTCCGAGATTCAACGCCGGTTTGTTATCCTACGCGGTGGGAAAAATTCATTCGAGCGCGTGGTTGCTGACACTGCTGTCCGCAATTCTGCAGGTCGTGATCTTTCCGCTGCCTGGGTTGTACGGGCTGGCTTGGATCGCGGTTGGGCCGCTCCTCATCGCGCTCCTCCGAGCGCGACCCGCCGGGGAGTTGCAAGTGGATGCGGCGGTGAAGCTGGCGCCGGCGCGGCCCTGGCAAGGCTTCCTGCTCGGCTATCTGTGCGGCATCCTTTGGTCCGCCGGAACCTGCTATTGGATTTTCGACACCATGCACCGCTATGGCGGGCTGCCGGTTCCTGTGGCCCTCCTCGCACTGATCCTGTTCTCGATGTACATCGGGCTCTACCACGGGCTTTTTGGGTTCCTGGTTGCCGTAGTCGCCGCTCGTGGAGCATCGTTGCGGCGTTCTCTGGTTGCGGCGCCCTTCCTGTGGGTCGCAGTCGAACTGGCGCGCACGCGAATTACGGGGTTTCCGTGGGAACTGATGGGATACGCGCAGACCGACAACTTTGCCTTGACTCGGATTGCCACGCTGACGGGCGTGTACGGATTGTCATTCGAAATATTGCTGGTGAACAGCGCGTTCGCTGCCGCGTTCCTGGTGGCGAGAGATCGTCGGAGATGGATGTTGGCAGCCTCATGTGGAGCGGTGCTGGTGCTGCAGGCCGGGCAATGGATGCGGGCGCCGGAGTTGGCAACCGATCACGCCGCGGTGCTCGTGCAGCCAAACATAGCGATTCTTGAAGGCGGCGGGTGGACAACGGATTATTTTCAAAACACGTTGCAGGATCTCGAGCGCATCAGCCTGCATCCACCAGGGGGGAAAGACGGGCAGCATTATGATTTGCTGGTTTGGCCGGAGGCGCCGGCGCCGTTCTATGCGAATGATCCGAAGTTTCGCGAACCGGTCAGCGGGCTGGCCAGGCAGTCGGGAAGCTGGGTGATCGCGGGTTCGATCGGCATTAACCCAGCCATACACGGCGAGGAGTCATCGCAGATTTTCAATTCCGCGGCACTCGTTAGCCCGCAGGGAGACTGGACGGCACGTTATGACAAAGTCCACCTCGTTCCCTTTGGCGAGTATTTGCCGTTTCCGCAGATCTTCGCTTTTGCCGGAGGATTAACAAAGGAAGTTGGAGAATTTCAGCGGGGCAGTTCCCGCGCTCCACTCGACGCGGGCGACCAGCGCTTGGGGACTTTTATCTGCTACGAATCGATTTTTCCGGATGAAGTTCGGCAGTTTGCCCGCGATGGCGCCCAAGTGCTGGTGAATATTTCCAATGACGGCTGGTACGGCGACAGCGGCGCCTGGAAGCAACACCTGCAGCAGACGCGGATGCGGGCGATCGAAAACGACCGCTGGCTGTTGAGCGCGACCAACACTGGACTGACGGCCGTGATCGATCCCTGGGGGCAGGTGGTGGCGGAGGCTCCTCGTAAGCAGCGGACCGCTCTGATCGCGCCCTATGCGCTTATCTCCGGTACCACGTTCTACACGCGGCACGGAGATTGGTTCGCATTTCTGTGTGCGATAATTTCTGTAGGCGCGCTGTTAGCGCGTTTTGTGCTGCGCGCACGCATTGAATTGCGCGGGAGTGAGCGATAAGAAAATGCTAGATGAACTGGAACAGCAATATTCCTCTCTGAAGACGAAGGTTCACGACCTGCGGGAGTATCTTTGACGCTGACAAATTGCGCCAGCAGTTAGTCGAAATCGAAAAGCAGGCTGCGGATCCGGGCCTGTGGTCGAACCCGGCAAGATCTCAACAAGTAATGCGGGAGCGGAAACGACTGGAGGGAGTGTTGTCGCTGGAAGGCGACCTGGTGCGCCGCACCGACGATATCGCCGCCTATTTCGACCTCGGCAAGGAAGGCGAAGAGGTGACCGCCGACTTGCAACGCGAGCTTGATTCGCTACGCGAGCTGGTCGACCGTGTCGAAACTGAAACCTTGCTGTCGGGCGAAAACGATGCGCGCAATGCGATCGTAACCATTCATCCGGGAGCGGGTGGAACCGAGTCGCAGGACTGGGCGGACATGCTGCTGCGCATGTATCTGCGTTGGGCGGAGCGAATGGGGTTCAAGACTGAGATGTATGACTACCAGCCGGGCGAAGAGGCGGGAATCAAGTCCGCGACATTCTCGGTAGTCGGCGAATATGCGTTTGGATATCTGACCAGTGAGATTGGCGTGCACCGATTGGTGCGTATCTCTCCCTTCGATCAGGCCAAGCGGCGGCATACGTCGTTTGCGAGCGTGTATGTTTCGCCGGAGATCGACGATTCGATTGAAGTGATCATCAAGCCTGAGGACATTCGCATCGACACTTATCGGTCGAGCGGCAAGGGCGGACAGCACGTGAATACGACTGATTCGGCGGTGCGGATTACGCACCTTGCAACGGGCCTGGTGTCGGCGTGCCAGAATGAACGTTCGCAGCACAAGAACAAAGACAAGGCGATGAGCATGCTGCGCTCGAAGCTTTACGAGTTCGAGTTGGAGAAGAAAAAAGAAGTTACCAAGCAGATCGAGGATTCGAAACTGGATATTGATTTCGGATCGCAGATCCGGTCATACGTCTTGCAGCCATACCGTTTGATCAAGGATCACAGGACAAAGCTGGAGATTGGCGACGTGGATCGGGTAATTGACGGCGATTTGCGGCCGGTAATGCAGGCGTATTTGCGGATGCGGCGCGGAGAAAAAAAGCAGTAACAGTTTCGAGATTTCTGCTGTGGTCCAGCGAAATCCTTACCACAGAGTACGCAGAGGGCACAGAGGAACCACGATTGGTGAAAATCTTGCTGAAGCCGCCGAAGCTCGGTCTCCGCCTGCAGCGCGCTTTTCGATATGCTGCGGAGAAGCACGAGGGGCAGGCACGAAAGGGAACGGCGGTTCCATATTTATCGCACCTGATGGCGGTGACTTCACTGGTCCTTGAAGCAGGCGGCGACGAAGACATGGCGATTGCGGCGCTGCTGCATGATGTTGTCGAAGATTGCGGCGGGATGCCGCGGTTGCGTGAAATCCGCAGGCAGTTCGGCGTCCGCGTGGCGAAGATCGTCGAGGGCTGCACGGATTCATTCGGCGAGCCAAAGCCGGAGTGGGTCGAGCGCAAGAAAGGTTATCTGCGCGAAGTAAAGCATGCCGACGCGGATACGCGACTCGTGTCGGCCTCCGACAAGCTGCATAACGTGCGGACAATTCTGACGGATTACCGGAAAGACGGCGAAGGGATCTGGAAGCGCTTCAGTGGAAAGAAAGATGGCACGCTCTGGTACTATCGCGCACTCAGCGATGAATATGCGCGCAAGCCAAATCGCATCACGCGGGAGTTGGAGATCGTGGTCTCGGAACTGGAACGAGCGGTCAGCGGGAAGTCGAGATTAAGTTCGAAAAACAGAAAGCTCCGTTTCAGGCGGGACTCCGGCGCGGCGGCAATCCGTGCCGGGCGGAGAATTCAGGCAGACCGGCGAGGGAGATAAACCATGCCTCGAATGCTGGACTTGATTCGCAATTCAGAAGTGCCGCCCCACCTGATGCAGTCGGCAGCCCGCGGATCACTTTCGTTGCCGGCTGGGGAAACCATCGAAATTCTTGTCTACCTGGCGCTTCACAACAAAATATTTTCTCAGCAGGCACGGCTCACTCTGGCTGGATGGGATGAAAAAGCCTGCCTGGCGGCGGCGCAGGACCCCGCGACCAGCGCAGATGTGCTCGGCTACTGGGTGGCACTCGAAAATTTGAGAATCCCCTTGTTGCCCGCGCTGGTTGAGAATTCGTCAGTGGAGGAGCGATCGTTGTCGGAGCTGGCAACACAAGGTGCCCGCCCGGTGGTTGATGTATTGCTGGCGAGCCAGCGTGCGAAGAACTCTCCGGGATTGTTGAAGGCTTTGCAATCCAATCCCAACCTGCGCCCGAACGAACTCACGGAGATGGAGAGCAAGTTGGAAGCTTTCCAGACCATCGCGCCGTCCGCGCCTGGCGCGGAGGAACATGCGCCGGATGAAGTTGTCGAGGGAGTATTGACCCAGTATCTGACCGACAACGCCGCGGAACTCGAAAAAGAAAAAGACAAGCCATTTCAGCCCATCGGGGCAATCCGCGAAATTGGTACGGAGCTTCCGGCTGAGGGCGTGCCCGCGGAACCCACCGCGAGCGCGAGTGTGCTCGAAGCAAAGCACGCGCATGACAAGGCCGCAGCAGCGGCGGCTCTCGCCAAGAAACACGCCCCCGCCACCCCAGACCGGCGCGACAGTACGTTGCAGAAGATTGCCAAGCTTGACGTCAAGGGGAGGATTGCCCTGGCGGTTCGCGGCAGCAAAGAAGAGCGGTCGATTCTGATTCGGGACGGCACGAAGCTGGTGGCGCTGGCAGTGCTCGATTCGCCGAAAGTCACCGATGGCGAAGTGGAGGCGTTCGCGCTCCAGAAGAACGTACTCGAAACCGTATTGCGGGCGATTCCTCTGAAACGGCGCTTCGCGAAAAATTACAGCATCATGCGGAATCTGGTTTTCAATCCCCGGACGCCGATCGATCTCGCACTCGGACTGGTGAAGAACCTGCTTGTACATGACCTGAAAAACCTGTCGGGGAATAAAGAGGTCTCGGAGACCATCCGTAAAGTCGCGCTGCGCATGTTCAAGCAGAAAGTTGAGAAGAGGGGCTAGGTCCGTGATGAGTGATCGGAGATGGGGGCTTCTTAACGCTCCCGAATGCCGACCAAGAGCTCGTTCTCAAGTTGCACTCTCACAGCAAGCGTGAGGAAAGAGAGATATTTGAACCAGAGAGATCCCATTTACGAATTGTTAGCGCGCGTGAAAACTATTGCCGTTATCGGCCTGTCGGATAGTCCGATGCGGCCGAGCCAGGGCGTCTCAGCGTACATGCAAGCGCAGGGGTATCGGATTATTCCGGTGAATCCGCAGGTGGCCGAGGCGCTTGGCGAGAAGTCGTATCCATCGCTGCTTGACGTGCCGGCAGAACTCGCAAGGCAGATCGACCTGGTGGATGTTTTCCGGCGGCCTGAGTTTGTGGAAGAGATCGTCGATCAGGCGATTCAGTTGAAGATCCCGGCAATCTGGCTGCAGGAAGGCGTAATCAACGAGCTGGCCGCGGAAAAGGCGCGCCAAGCCGGGATTTTCGTCCTGATGGACCGGTGCATTTTGAAGGAGCACCGGGCGAGGTTTGGGTAGGGCGTCTGACTGGCATACCAGAGTCCTTGCGCTCTGAGCGTTGCCAAAGGTTTTTTTTGAGCTGGAGGGCGCGATCCTCAGGGGCTAAGGCCCACATTTTTCAAGGCCCTAAACGGCACGGCTAAAGCCGTGCCCTACCCAAAACCGACTTATGAGAAAGCCGCTTTCGACAATTTTGTGGCTAGACTCTCTCACTGCGCGCCCCCACCAGGATCACAGTCGCATCATCGCGTAGTCCGGCTCCGTTGGCGAATTTCTTGACGTCCGCGAGCAAGTTCTCGGGTGAGAAGTCGGGCGACTGCAATTGGGCGATCAGGCGCTCGGCGCCGTATTCCTCTCCCGAATCGACTTCGGCTTCGGTAATGCCGTCCGAATAGAATGCAACGCGCGAGTTTGGCTTCAACTCGATTTCGGCTTCGGAGTACCGTGAAGCGGCGATCCCGAGCGGCAGTCCTTGCTCGCTTTGAATCCAGCAATGACTGGATGGATCCCCGAGTTCAACCAGCAGTGGCGACAAATGACCGGCATTTGCAAGCCGCAGCACGCGCTTTTTCGGATCAAGTTCGGCGTAGACCATGGTGACGAAGCGTCCGTCCGGAAAGTCTTCGAGCAGCATGTTGTTCAGGCGAGTCAGGACCTCGGCCGGTCCGGAGGAGATGGGTGCGAGCGAGCGCACCATGCCGCGGGTGGCAGACATGAGAAGCGCAGCCGCCGTTCCCTTGCCGGAAACATCGGCCAACACCAAACCCCAGCGCCCGCCTGAAAGAGGAATGAAGTCGTACCAGTCGCCGCCGACGGCGCCGGCGGGAATCGACAGTCCGGAGACGACAAATCCGGGAATCAAAGGCGATGTGCGCGGTAAAAGCGCCTGCTGGATGATGCGCGCCTCTTCGGCTTCGCGCGTCATCTTTTCGCGCTGCTTCTGTTCGACGTGAAAGCGACGCGCGTTCTGAACCGCGACGGCGACGTGCGAACAGAGTCCCTGGAGCAGGCGGAGTTGCTTTTCGCAGAAGGCGTCGAGATCGTGATGCGAAGCGGTGAAGACGCCGACCAGTTCGCCATCGACCTCGAGCGGAATGGCCACTTCGGAACGAGTCGCAGGCTCGCACGAAACGTAATACGGGTCGCGGCTGACGTCAGGCGCATAGTGCATCTGGCGGGTAAACGCGACATGGCCGGACATGCCCTGCCCGCGATCCTGCTGGCCAACCTTGAAGCGGTGGCCTTTGCCGTGAACCGTGCATCCACGGACGCCAGTCAGCACGAGTTCGCTCTGCGCGGGGTCGTGCAGGTAAAGATTGATCTCGACGCAATCGAGTGAATCGGAGACCTCCCTTACTACACGCTCGATGATTTCATCGAGATTGAGGGTCGAAGTGATGCGCTGGGCAGATTTCTGCAGGCGAATGAGTTCGGCAATCCTCAGATCGCCAGGGGTCGCGAGAGAAAACTGGCTGGGAAGGGCGAAATCCGGGCGGGGAACGGTAGCCACGACAAGAGCCTCCTGAGCAGGCGATGACCGGCGAACTCCCTAAATGAGATTACGAAAATCAGCTCTCCGATTCTCTTTTTGTTCGATGAACCGGCGGTCGTTTGAGGCGTTTAATCTCTTCCAGCCTCTCGCGGATCCTTTTTTCCACACCCTCGTTCGTAGGTTGGTAATAGACGCGATTACGAAGGCTATCGGGCAGGCACTGCATATCGGCGACTTTTTCTTCCGCGTCATGGGCATACTGGTAGCCTTTGCCGTATCCCAGATCCTTCATCAGAGTTGAGGGCGCGTTGCGCAGATGGAGCGGGACTGGTTCGGCGGCGGTTTGCTCGACATCCTGCAAAACGGCTCCATAGGCGGTGTAAAGTGCGTTGGATTTGGGCGCGGCGCTCAGGTAGACGATGGCCTGCGCGAGCGCGAGATTGCCCTCGGGCATGCCGATGAAGTCGACGGCATCGCGGGCGGCCATGCAGAGCGCGAGGGCGTTGGGCTCGGCGAGTCCGATATCTTCGACCGCCATACGGACGACGCGGCGGGCAATGTAGAGTGGATCTTCTCCGGCTTCGAGCATGCGGCCGAGCCAGTAAAGTGCGGCGTCGGGATCGCTGTTGCGTACCGATTTGTGCAGCGCGGAGATGAGGTTGTAGTGCTCCTCTCCACTCTTGTCGTAGAGGAGAACGCGCTTCTGGAGCGCCTCGTGGACGATTTCGTCGGTGATCGTGCCACTGGCCGGAAACGCAGCGAGCTGCGTCCCTAGGGATAGAGATGCGGCAACTTCGAGCGCGTTGTAGGCGCTGCGGGCGTCGCCACTGGAATAGGCAGCGATCTTGCCAAGGACTTCATCGGAC
>Ga0116121_1000218_pt1 | contig 32745 bp, 30 predicted proteins | sample June2015DPH_13_1_FD_89725 | JGI IMG/M metagenome (GOLD analysis project Ga0116121, IMG submission 89725) | Peatland microbial communities from SPRUCE experiment site at the Marcell Experimental Forest, Minnesota, USA - June2015DPH_13_10 | ecosystem: Environmental > Terrestrial > Soil > Wetlands...
GACGGCTGATAAAGCCATAGCCTTTGGCGTCGTTAAACCACTTCACTGTTCCTTGTTCTGCCATTGATAGTCCTATTCCTGTTTCTTGAAATGTGCTATGGAAGATTCGCTGCTAGTGAGGGGGTGACGCTGGTTGGCGATACCGACCTTCAATTGCTTGTGAGTCAAACTTAGCTGAACTCAATTATACACGATGTCCCAAAATTGCACACAAAAAAGTTCCAGTGAACATAGGGATGGCCGGAAGGCGCTGAAAAGCGGCGTAGGATGGAAGCCATTCGGTTGCTCCGGCGAACCGGATCCGAGTCATTTGGACGTAATTCCATGGGGAATTTCTATACCGACGTGATCTCCGGGACGCGAGGTTTGAGTCGGTCAAATCGAGTCAGCGACCCTTCCCTGCTGGAGCCCTCTACGCGACAACTCGTCATGAGCATCATTTCCCCACCTCACGGGATGGCCATCAAACTAGTGATCCACGAAAACCTATCGCAGCCGGGATCGCCAGCAGGAACTGTTCAACCAGGGCGCCACGAAACTTCGGACGGTCGGAGTCCACCACTATGGCTGAGCATGTGACGTCGTGCGTGTAGTCGCGGACGAACCTTCGTGGAACGGCGATTTTTCTTTTCTAGGATAGCTTGCTCAGAGTGGTGGAATGATCTGGGGCGGGGATTGGGGAGCACCCGACATTAAGCACAGCTCGTCGACAGCGTGCATGTGCAGCGTCGCACCGTGGCCCGGCAAGGTAATAAGAGGACTTAGCAAACGTTTGAGTTTCCCCGTCCTGACAAGCGCCATCTTGCGGACTTTTGAACCTCGCTGCAGGTTCTATGCCACTGGATTACTATGTTCGTTGCCGTTTGCCATTCTCCAGCCAGCTTAGAGGACTCTGACCTATGGGTCGACGTAAAAACGATCTGACGTGTACCAGAAGTCGCCGGTCATTTCTAAAAACTGCTGTTATCGGCGGTGCGGTTGCAACCTTTACCCCTTGTTATCCCGCGCTGGCGGCGGCTCGCGAGATCGCGCTGCCAGAAACAAGCACCGATATTAAGTCTTACGAACTCGATGAAATTACCATCTCCGACCTGCAAGATGGGATGCAGTCCGGCAAGTTCACCGCCCGTTCTTTGGTGGAAAAATACTCAGCCCGCATCGACCAGATCGACAAGCATGGTCCTGCCATCAACAGCGTGATCGAGTTGAACCCCGACGCTCTCTCGATTGCCGATACCCTCGATCAGGAGCGCAAAGCGAAAGGCCCGCGGGGGCCGCTGCATGGCGTTCCTGTACTGATCAAAGACAATATTGATACCGCCGATCGAATGATGACCACCGCCGGTTCGCTCGCGCTGGTCGGCTCGAAACCGTCGGCGGATTCCTTCGTTGCGCAGAAGCTGCGAGCCGCTGGCGTTGTAATTCTGGGAAAGACGAATCTCAGCGAGTGGGCCAACATCCGCTCCAGCCATTCGACCAGCGGATGGAGCGGCCGGGGCGGGCTCACCAAAAATCCCTATGCGCTTGACCGGAATCCCTGCGGATCGAGCTCAGGTTCCGGCGCGGGAGTGTCGGCGAATCTGTGCGCCGCCGCCATCGGCACGGAGACCGACGGGTCGATCGTCTGTCCTTCGTCGTCGAATGGCCTTGCGGGCATCAAGGCTACGGTCGGCCTGGTGAGCCGCGGCGGCATCGTCCCAATTTCGCACAGCCAGGATGGTGCCGGCCCCATGTGCCGGACGGTGCTTGACGCCGCAATTTTGCTGGGCGCGCTTACTGGAGTCGACCCGCGAGACTCGGCCACCAACGCCAGCCAAGGCAAGTCGTTCGCGGACTACTCTCAGTTCTGCAATCCTAGCGGTCTAAAAGGAGCCCGCATCGGCGTAGCCAGAAAGTACTTCGGCTTCAGCGACTCTGTCGACGCTCTTATGGAGCAGTCTCTAAATGCCATGAAGAACCAGGGAGCCATGCTTATTGATCCAGCAGACATTGAGACTCTGGGTAAGTTCGATGAAAGCGAACTACTGGTCTTCATGTATGAACTTAAGGCCGACTTGAACGCGTATCTCGCAGGTCTCGGCCCGGACTCTCCCGTGCGGACCTTGCAAGACATCATCGAGTTCAACGACCGCAATCGACAAAAGGAGATGCCGTATTTCGGACAGGACTTATTTCTGAAAGCCGAAGCAAAGGGCCCGCTAACTGAAAAAACCTATCTTGATGCGCTCGCGAAGAACCATCAACTTGCCCGCACCGAAGGGATTGACGCCACCATGGACAAGTACCATCTTGACGCGATCGTCGCCCCCACGGGCGGTCCCGCCTGGCTAACGGACCTGGTGAACGGCGATCACGTGGCGGGAGGGAGTTCGAATGCCGCGGCAGTAGCGGGTTATCCCAATATCAACGTCACTGCGGGTTTCATCGCCGGCCTGCCGGTCGGTATCTCGTTCTTCGGTAGAGCCTGGAGCGAACCTACTCTGATCCGGCTGGCCTTCGCTTTTGAGCAAGCTACGAAAGCCCGTCAGGCCCCGCGCTTCTTGTCGACGATCGGAGCCGGATAGAAGTCTCTCTTAATTCATCCCGATTGTAAGAGTAGTCTCGAATTGTCATCGCAGAAGCTCGGCTTCGGTCAAAAATCGCACCGGATATGGGATTGGACGTCACACCCGTGTTAGCCTTAGTCACACAAGGGGGTATCGATGATACTCGACAAAGTAGTTCTTTCCCTGCAGAAGGAGTACTCCCGTCTTGAACAAGAGATGGGAAAAGTGGGGAAGGCGCTGGACGCTCTCGGTCACGCCAGCGGGAAAAAGCTCAAGAAGACAGGCCGTACCTTGAGCAAAGATGCCCGCAGACGAATTGCCGAAGCGCAAAAGCTACGCTGGGCGAAGGTCCGAAAGGCCAATGCCAAGCTAGTGAGGTCGTAGTCGTCGTAATGCTTTCGCAAGCACCGCAGCCGGCCTCGTTCGTAGCCTCAAATTTGCGGACGAGGCCTTAGCTCGGAAGTTATCCCGGTTGAACCAGACTTTCCCAGCCCTTCGATGTAGAACCACCTCTAAGTCCAGCGGAACCACTTCAGCGCTAAAACAAAGGAAACTCCGCCCCATAGAAACATCACGAATAGACGCGGCCACTGACGGATCAAAGGTGTGCCCTCCAGGATGCTGGCCCGCAAGGCATCGTTTAGAGCGGTAAGTGGAAGCGCCTTGATCCAGGGCTGAATCACGGCGGGAAAGCGCTCGTAAGAAAAGAACACTCCAGAAAAAATCCACATGGGCATCATGACAAGATTCATGAGCCCGCTAACGCTCTCGATTTTCTGCGCCCGGCTCGCGGTCAGTAATCCAACTCCGCCAAAGCACATCGCACCCAGGGCTCCGATGAACACGATCGCAAAGATTGATCCCAGCACTTTCATGTGAAACACGAGGACGCCAAGCGTCAGCAGCAATCCGATTTCAATAATCATCAGCACCAGACGGCTCGACATGAGCGCGAGCAGGAAATCTCCCCGGCGCATGGGCGTGCCCACGAAACGCTTTAACAGCTTGCGCTGACGCATATCGACCAGCGCAAACCCGATGCCCCACATTCCGGAGTTCATCAGGTTCATGCCGAGTAATCCAGGAATCAGGAAGTCAATGTAGCGCGAACCCGGCTCGGAAGAAGTAACCGCGGTTGTCGCCACCACGTCTTTGCGGCCGGCGGACGCCTGCAGCGAGCTATCCACTTCGGCTTTTGCCAGGACACTCTCGGGCCGGGCCGGATCGTAGCGATAACGCAGTCCGCCCTTTCCGTCGGGTTCGATTACGAGATCGTACTTCCCCAAACGGAATCCTTTTCGTGCAGCCAACTCGTCTTGCACGTCGACTTCGAAGGATGCGTGCTGTGGAGAGCGTTGCAGTAACTCCTCCGCTTCCTGCGCTCCCGCTCCGGCAACAATTGCAACGGAGGACGCAGCCGCGGGCTTGTTGCGGAAGGCAATTCCGAGACCCGCGGCCAGCAGCAGCGGAAACACGAAAACCCAGAAGACGACCTCCGGTTCGCGCTTCAACTCCAACATGCGCGCCGCCAGCAGATGAAGGTAACCCGACCATCTGCCATTCCGCATGGGCGGGCGATTCCGCGGAGCGGTTGGTTCTGCAACGGAGTTTTGCTGCGCAACACTCATCGGACGATTACCTACCGCGCCTCCGGCTTCCACTTATTCAGGAATTCCAGCAACGTTTCCGGCGTAATGGATCGTGCGTCCTCGAATTCACCATTTTTCTGGCTCACCACCAGCTTGCCATTACTCTCGACAACCGCCAACGCAGGAATACCCTTATTCAGCGGGATAATGAACTGCTTCACCAAGTCGGCATTCTTTTTTTCATCGACTCCCAGGTCGACGTGCACTACCTCATAGCGCGCCATAACCGATGCGAAGTCGGGCCGATGAAACGCCAGATCGAGCACGTGGCAGTCGTAGCACCAGTTGGCGCCAAAAACCAGCAGCACGCGCTTGTGCTGGGTTGCAGCTTTCTCCTCGGCTTCTTTGATCTCCGCATGTGCGTCCGCATCCGCCGGATAGATGTTTTTGTTCATGTCGGACGGCTGTTTCAGGTGGGGCGCATCCGCTCGTTCCGAGCTTATCAATCGCCATTGCTCGCCCTGCTTTTTCCACCCTTGGCCATCGGTTATGTTCAGAGTCTGGCCATTCCGCAAGTGCACCTCGGCTTTGAAAACAATACTCGTACCCCAAGGCCGGTCGATCACGGCAACCGTTTCTAATTTCATGCTTCGCGCCTTCAGGCCCAGCCAGAAATTGACGTCCGCATCCGCGCTGGTCACGATGCCGTTCGCTTGAACCTTCGGCACCTCGAGAGCGCTGTAGAGAGACTTTAAGACCACCGCGTCTCGAGCGAGGACCGCGGCCCTCCACAGCTGGAGTGGAGCAAACTCCGCCGGCGGGGCAGTCGCAGGAGTCTGGGTAAAGCCATAGTCTCCGCCAAACATCGCAACCGTCATTGCGACCAATAAAACAACGCAACGAAAATACCTCGTCATACTTGCGTGCATCCTTGAAGACCTCATGTCATTCTTCCCGCAAATGCCGGCCCGTCAGCCGCACGAACACATCTTCCAGACTTGCCTGACGCGTGGTCAGATGCTGGAGCTCACTTCCCCGCTTTCCGACCGCATCCAACAGAGCTGGAATTGCCAAGTGGGGCTCTTTCACATTCAGTGATAACATGCCGTCATCTTCGCGCACAGACTCAACGCTAGGCAGGGCCCGCCAGACATCGAGGGCTGCGCCGTCAGAATTCCCGCTCATGGCAAACTCCACCACATGATGACCGCCCAACCGCTCAATCAAATTCGCGGGCGAGCCCTCCGCGATGATCTGACCATGATCGACGATGGCCAGCCGATCGCAAAGGCGCTCGGCTTCATCCATGTAATGCGTGGTGAGTAGCACAGTGCCGCCGTCGCCTTGAAACTCCCGAATAATGTCCCATAGTTGCCGCCGGCTCTGGGGATCGAGGCCCGTGGTCGGCTCGTCAAGAAAAAGAATTTTCGGGTTGCAAACCAGCGCCGTCGCCACGGCCAGACGCTGCCTCTGCCCGCCGGAAAGCTTCCCCACCCACGCGTCGGCTTTCTCGGTCAGCTGCAACTGCTCAAGCACCTCATCGGAGGAACGCGGCTCGCGATAGAAGCTGGCAAACAATTCCACGGTTTCGCGCACCGTAAGCTTCTCGGACAGTCGCGTCTCCTGCAGGGAAATGCCCAGCCACTCCCGCATCTCGCGAGCATTCTCATGCCAAGAGTGACCGAAGATGGATACCTCGCCCGAAGTCGGCTCCAGCAACCCCTCGAGGATTTCGATGGTCGTGGTCTTCCCTGCTCCGTTGGGACCGAGAAGGCCGAAGCATTCTCCGGCTCGAATCTCGAGGTTCAAGCCGCGCACGGCCTCGACTTTCCCGTCGTAAGTCTTGCGCAGGTCGCGACATTGGATGGCTGCAGCCACGCTGGCATTCTAACGAAATTATTAGAGGGAGGGGTTAATGATCTGCAACCGTTTCGTACCGTACCGGAGGAGAATGCGGATTCACATTTGGCCTGCTAAAATACCGCATCGGCGAATATCGTCCCGGCGTTTTTTTCTCATGCGCATCCCCAAGCGCGGCTTCACTTGACGGCTCACCCACTAAGACACGGGTGTGTCATTCCAGCCATGAGTTCCCCTCCTCTCCCTTGAGAACACGAAAGGAAGCCGCTTATGCTGCGCAAGTTCTGCATATTGTCGTCTGTGCTGTTTGTCCTGACCCTGTCACTCGCCGCCCAGGATTCCCGTCACTTCACATTTCACTACGCCTTTACAGTAAAGGATCTTCCCGCTGGACAAAAGATTCGGATCTGGATTCCCGAAGCGCACTCGGACGCCTATCAAGAAGTAAAGGTCGTCTCTGCCCATGGCGATCTGCCGTTGAAAAAGACCAGCGAATCAAAGTATGGAAACCGGATTTATTATGCCGAAGCGAGTTCTGCGCAGCCGGAGCTGCACTTCGATATCGAATATGACGTGACGCGTCATGAGCGTGTGGCGCTCGGATCGGCGGCCCATGTGGTTGCGGTTTCGCTTTCATCCGCGGAAAAGCGGCAGGACCTGCAGCCCGACGCGCTGGTACCCACAACCGGTCTGCCGGCTGATTTAGCCGCTAAGGTCACTGAAGGCAAAACTCAGGGGCTCGACAAGGCCCGAGCGATCTACGACTATGTGTTCACCACCATGCGCTACGACAAGACCGGAACTGGTTGGGGACATGGCGACGTTCTCTATGCCTGCGATGCGAAGAAGGGCAATTGCACCGACTTCCATTCCCTGTTTATTGCCATGGCTCGCTCTCAGGGCATTCCAGCACGCTTCGAAATCGGGTTTCCCCTTCCGCCCGACAAGCGCTCGGCCGAGATCGCGGGCTACCATTGCTGGTCGGATTTCTATATCGACGGCAAGGGTTGGATCCCAGTTGACATCTCCGAGGCCTGGAAGCACCAGGAAAAACGCGACTACTTCTTCGGTTCGCACGACGTGAATCGGGTGCAGTTCAGCTTGGGCCGCGACCTGCGATTGAATCCACCGCAGGACGGTAAGCCGCTAAATTATTTTGTCTATCCTTATGCGGAAGTCGATGGGCGGGAATATCCGAATGTGTCTTTGGCCTTCTCGTTTGCTGACGTGGACGCAGCAGTCGCGATGAAATAGCTTTCGACGCAAGCTTGGGGATTTGGTCTGAAGGGCGTCTTATCTCGTCGCCACTATCTGCCCGGGGCCGCTGGGAGGCTCGGGCAAGTCTGGCGGCGGCATCATCGGGGGCGGTGCAGCTCCGTTCGCTGGCTTGGGCACGTCCTGCTGATCTTCTCCCGGACGCCTGAGGCTTGGAGCGTTTGTCGGACGCTGCTCCGGCTCCTTTTCTTTCTTGGCTTCTTTCACCGTGTCAGGCTGCAAGACAACTTCTTTTTCGGTGCGTACGATCTTTTCTCCGTCCACTTTCATGGTCTCAACCCGGACTACTTCATCTCCCACGAAGCGAACGAAATCCACGTCGGCCGGGGCCTCACCATAAATCCACTCTTCGTAATTGGTCTCGCCGGCACGTTCCCTCACCTTTTTCGGAGGCTTGCCTTTGGCATGAAGCACCATCTCCTGGTTCATGCCCACGAGCACGTGATGCGCCTGGATCGCCTCCTTCACTTTGGGAGGAACCGAATCCAGATACGCTTGTTCTTTGCTACGGGCGTTGAAGTCGAGCACCGGACGTATTAATTCGCGCAATTGCGCGGCCGTCATCTCGGGAACGTACTTGTCGAAATACACGTCGAGATAGGAGCCATGGGGATTCGATTGCGGCTGGTTCGGTCCAGTCTGCAACGGTCCGTTCGCGCCAGAGACCTGCACTCTCTGATACCACTTCTGTCTGCGAATAGGGCCGCCATTAATTTCGAAGTGAATGTGATCGTTCTTGATCTGAACGAAAGAGATATGCGCGGGATCTCCCGGCTTTACCGCCGGCCCCCAAAGGTTCAGAGCCTGCTGCAATTCCTCGCCGTTGGGGGTGATCACGCCCTGCTTCAGTTGCAGGCCCTTAGTGCCGATCGGGAAAGCGGTACGGGCGTAGACCAGCTGGGTTTCAAAGTCGCGAATGATTTCATAGCGCGTCTGCTTCGCCATACGCGGTGCGTTGGGCGGAATCGGCGCTGGAGCTGCGGGTTGATCGCTAGCGGACTTAGCGGGAGCCGACTGTGAAGTCCGGAGCTGCCCAGGATCACTTGCCTGGCCGTAAAGCAGAGAAAGAGAAGCGGCGGACAGAATCAGGAAGGCAAGAAGGGCTTCACTCCGAAAGCATCGCATACTGCACCCCGAGGCGTGAAGCACATTATATGCGATCCCGGGCTAGGAGGTTGCTGTCTATTCAGGATAAAAGAGGGAGCCTAGACGCTCTCCGGGCCCCGTTTTTTGTGCTGCTGGCACTTGGTCATGATGGCCGAGCGGAGACGGGTGCGGAGATCTTCAGGCAATTCGTAGAGCTGGGAGTCGCGATAGATCTCGATGGTCTTCTTGGTGGTATCGCAGACCACGTAGCAGTTGTGGCACCAGGAAAGATGGTTTTCCAATTCAACCTTTGTGGGTTCGTCGAGGACGCCGTCCAAGTAATTGGTCAGCTCGTGCAAAAAATCAGAGCATTTCACTGTTCGCCATCTCCACTCTCGCGTTTCTGAAAGTAACGTCCCAACCGTTCCCGAAGCTGCAAGCGCGCGCGCAGCAACCTCGATTTGACCGCCGGCACGCTCAATTCCAGAGCCGCCGCAGTCTCCTCGGTGGACAAACCTTCCACGTCCCTGAGTACAAACACGGTCCGAAACCCTGCGGGGAGGCCTTGGATCGTTTTACTTAATATCTCGCGTAATTCCGCCTGCGTAAATTGCTGTTCAGGATTCGGACTCCAATCCGCGATCTCCCGCGGAAGCGAATCGTCTTCCGTCTTTATGTCTTCGTCCAGCGAAACAGTGCGCTCGGGCTTCTTGCGGCGCAACTTCATCAACGCTTCGTTGACGGCAATGCGCACCAGCCAAGTATAAAATTTCGACTGCTCCTGGAACTTTGCCAGGTTGCTGTACGCCTTGAGAAACGCCTCCTGCACCACATCTTCCGCGTCCTCGCGGTTTTGCGTGATGTGTTGCGCGATCCGGAAGACGTTGCGATCGTACCGGCGAACCAACTCTTCAAATGCGGAGTCGTCGCCTTGCTTGGCCGCCCGCACCAGCGTCAGTTCATCACTGACAGGATCTCCTAGTTTGTTTTGGATGGTTCCCATTCTCTCGGCGATGCAGTATTTTGCAGGTAACGAACCGCGGCACTCAAAAGTTAAACTGTTATTCTACTTGGTAACCTGCATATTTGCCCAACCGGATTCCGGTTTCGCAGGGAAATGAGATTTAAGATAGAGTCGAGGGTGAGCGGTACTCGGTCGAACACGTCCTGACGTACTCTGGGACAGTCCCACAAGTGCCGTATAATCAGCAGTTAGGGAAGCTATTTCGACTGCCGCAAGCGGACAGGCGCGATTCTACAGGGAAAACGGTCTTCAAGCATGGCGGAACCGAATCGGAAACAGAACGAGGGGCAGTCAACTGAGCTTGAACAGATCGTAGCGCGCGCCGTGTCTCGAGCCCTTCGGGACCATCTCCCGCAATTAGAAGAACAGATTGCCAAACAAGTGTTGGAGGCGTTGCCCGCTCCGGTTAGCGAAGCTCAGGGTATTCAGCAAGAGGGCTCCGGCACTCTGGTTCATGCAGTTTCGACTATCCATGCCGGATCCACTCAAAAGGAAGTCTTGCGAGCTCTGTTGGACGCTGGAAGTGGGCACTGCGCTCGCATCGCGCTGTTCGTCGTGAAAGCCGGTGCGGCATCCGGATGGCAAGCTCGCGGCTTCGGCGAAGAGGAAGCGGTGAAGGACTTCCCGCTGGATTTGAACGCCGGACCGGTTTCCCACACTTATCACAATCGGGTGGCAACTCCGGGAAACATCGCGGAAATGGGCCGACAATTCGTGGGGCAGTTCGGCAGTCCGGCCAACGAACAGATTCTGGTCCTGCCGCTGGCGCTCAAGGATAAGGTGGCTGCTCTGGTTTACGCGGACGGCGGCGACACCGGCAAGTTGAGCTCCGATGCCCTGGAGTTGCTGGTGCTCGCGACCAGCGCATGGCTGGAAGTAATTTCGCTGCGCAAGCATGCCGCGCCCAAGGACGACGGCGACCTGGCGGCGAGCTCGGTGGAGAGAGCAGCTGCCCAACCGGCGCAAACCGTTTCTTCCTATTCCGATCCCTTCGCAGCTCACCCGCCCAAGCACGTACCCGCGAGCACTCCGGCCGTCCCCGAACCCGCGGAGGTCGTGGAAGTGGCTTCGGCTCATGCCGCTGCAGCCCCCGCGGTGGCGACTGATCCCTTGGCCGGCCTTTCTGCTGAAGATGCCGATGTCCATCGCAAAGCCCAGCGCTTCGCTCGCCTGCTGGTCGATGAAATCAAGCTCTATAACCAGGCGAAAGTGGCCGAGGGCCGGCGTAACAAGGATTTGTACGACCGTCTAAAGGAAGACATCGACAAGAGCCGGGGTACTTTCCAGAAGCGCTATGGCAGCACAGTCGCTGCCAGCGGGGATTATTTTCAGAACGAACTGGTGCGCAGTTTGGCGGAGGATGACCTCTCGATTATGGGGGTAAATTTCCGCCGCTAGTTTTTCCGATTTTTTGGGCAGTTGCCCTTACGCGAAAAGTAAAAAGTGGTTCGATCAGTTTCCAAGGGTTGGTGGGTGCTCGCCGCTGCAGTTCTCTGCAGCTTCTTTGGCGCTCTGCGGACTTCGGCAGAGGCGCCTTCTCCAGTTTTGTCCAGCTCGCTTCAAGATCAAGCCGAGACATTTTCGCCGAAACCAGCTCAAGACGCTCCTACTGCTGGAACCAGCACCACCAAAAAAACTCCGGCAGGAAATGCGGCTACTGCCAAGAAACCAACCACTAAGGGCGCCAAACGCCACTATACCAACACTAGAAAGTCGCGGACCATTTCTCCGCGCATCCGGCGCATGCGTCAGGCGTTTGTGGCCTCGACCAGCCTGCGGCCTATGGCGGAGCAATTATTGCAGGATCGTACGCCCCCCGCTTATGGCGGAGTGCAAGCCTACGCCCACACCCATAGCAAAGAAGACGCGGGAGCCCTCGCCTGGCTAGTACTTGGCTACGCCCATGTGCTGGATAAAGACTATGCGAAAGCGATCGACCCACTGAACCGCGCCAAGATTCATGCCGGGGATCTGGGTGATTATGTCGCCTATTATCTCGGAGTCTCTTACCTGCAAACGGGACACACGGCAGAGGCACTCGCCAACCTGTCAGACTTTGCCAAAGCACATCCCGACTCATTGTTGGTACGTGATTCTCAGGTGAGTTACGCCGATGCGCTGCTGCTCGAGGGGCAAGCAGCGGAGGCAACCTCTTTGTTAGAACGGCTTCGCGCCCCAATCCGCTCGGACGTGGAATTTGCATTGGGGCGCGCTTACGCCGCATCCGGGCAGACGGCAAAAGCCGCTGAGACGCTCGGCAATATTTACTACACCATGCCGGGCAGCGCCGAGGCAGACGCGGCGTATGGGGAGTTGACAAAACTTCCATCCGTTCCCGCACCCACAACTGCTCAACTGAAAACCCGGGCCGAGGGATTGCTGAGCCGTCGGCGCTATGCGGAGGCGGCAGACGAATATCGTAGCTTGGTCAACGCAGCCGGACCTGAAGATCGACCAAGGATGCAACTCGCCTTGGCAGACGCCCTGCATCGCGGCGGCAGGAACCGCGACGCTAAGCAGGTACTCGATTCGCTGAGCGGTGGGAGCGGCGAGGTGAACCCGCAGCGGCTGTACCTGCTGGGTCAAGTCGCCTTCGCCGCGAACGACAATGCCACCTTCTACCGCACTGTCGACGAGCTGCGGCAAGCCGATCCCACGAGCCCGTGGCTTGAGCAAGCATTATTATCGGCGGCCAATTTGCATCTGGTGCATCACGAGTACGATCAGGCCCTCGATGCATTCCGTGAAGCGCAGGTTCGTTTCCCGAATGGACCGCGGGCTTCCTACGTGCATTGGAAAGCTGCGTGGTTGACCTTGCGCCAGGGCCGCAACGAGGATGCCAAGAAGGCTTTCGAGGAACAAATCGCGCTCTATCCTTCGGGCGGAGAGACTCCCGCGGCTCTCTATTGGCGCGCCCGTCTGGCGGAGGAAGACAACCAGTTCGTCATGGCTCGATCGTTTTATCAGAAGCTTTCGGACCGCTATCGCAACTTCTACTACGCAGAATTAGGCAGAGAGCGGTTGAAGCATCTCCTGCCCGCAGGCGACGCGACGACCGAGTATGCCTTGCTCGATCGCGTCCCTCCGCTCGACAGCAGCGGCAAGGTGACTGAGTCAGAACCACCGGCGGATGAACTCCACGTGCAGAAGGCAGAGCTGCTCGGCAATGGTGGACTCATCGATTTTGCCGTGCGCGAACTGCAGGCGGCTGCGGCGAACAATGGTGGAAGCTGGGCGCCCGCGGAGACAGCGCAACTCTACGCGGAAACCGGACACTACGACCGCGCCATCGAGTACATGAAGCACTCCGCGCCCAATTACTTCGCCCTCGACATTCCTGATTTGCCGCGAAAATATTGGGAGGCGCTTTTTCCGAAACCTTACTGGAGCGATCTAAAGCGATTTTCATCCGCCAACGGACTGGATCCTTATCTCGTAGCTTCGTTGATCCGGCAAGAATCTGAATTCAATCCGAATGCGGTTTCCCGGGCCAACGCGGTTGGCCTGATGCAACTGCTGCCCAAGACTGGCAAACTCGTGGCCAAGGAAGAGAAGTTGAAGCGGTATAGTGCTAGCCAGTTGTACACGCCCACGGTGAATATGCAGTTGGGCACGCGTTATTTTCGCGGCATGGTCGACAAGTTTGGCGGATCATTCGAGTACGCGCTCGCCGCCTACAATGCCGGATCCGACCGGGTGGATGAGTGGCTCGCCCAGGGAAAATATCGTGATCCGCAAGAGTTCGTGGAATCGATTCCCTTCACCGAGACGCGCGAGTACGTGCAAGCCATTCTGCGGAATGCCAGCGTGTACAAGCAGCTGTATGGAACACCCTAAGCCTGAGTTCCCGGACCAGAGGCGATAGGAACTGGAGCGCGCGACACGGTGTCCCTATCTAATAAAGCTGAGTTGCAGAGGAGCGCCCACGCCCGGCGCTTGTTTGTCTAAACGTGTGGCAACCGTGGGGGTGCGGGTGGACCCTTGAATACCTATGGCGCTCGACGGACTGGCTGGTTCGCGGCGATGTGGCGCTTCTGTCACTGATGCTGGTTAACACGGTTGCCATCGTCTGCCAACTCTTCTATCACTACCGCGAAGCCCGCAAGCAATCCTGTGCTTTTGTCCGCGACGCCAAACGCGCCTTCCAGCGCCGTCGCCAGACTTTTTCTGCAGCACTGAGACTCGGCCTTGGCACTCTTACCACAATCGCCTCTACCGCCCCTTCCATCGGACTCCTTGGCACCGTGTTTGGCATTTTTGGAGCGTTTAGGGGAGTGGCCATGGCTAGGGCCAGTTTTATAGCCATGGTTGAGTCAGCGCTTGCGCTAGCGCTGGTGACGACTACTATTGGCGTGGCTGTTGCGGTCCCTGCCGTGTGGTGCCGCAACTATCTGTACGACCGCTGGGAAGTCCTCGAGAGTGAAATGGCAAACGCGGCGCTCGAGGCAGCTACTTGTCTCGGAAACTCACTTGCTATGGCGCAACCAGCCGGGATATGCCGAGGACGGGCCTTTTCTAGCGTCACGCGCTTCTGCCTCAGGCTCGCGGGAAGTCCCGTATAACCACCAACGGGCTTTATTGCTAGCAGTAGGATCTTGCGCGTTATACCTTATCTTCGTTCTAGCGCAAGGGATCTACTGGTCGTATATCTGGCAGCGAAACATGCGCAGGCATCTTACAAATGGGAGTACGTCGGAGGACAGACATTGGTCTCGCCCGATCACCGCTATCCTGCCATGGTCCCCGCTTTTGTTCGCTCGGCACCGGATTCTCCCGGCCAGGCCGGAAACGGGCAGTGGTCGTGCCGGATGCCGGAGGTGGCACTAAGAATTGTTCCCCATGACCGGCCCCTTGCCTGGAAGCCTCATCGATGCGGAGAAAAGACCAGGTACGGACTTGAACCCGACGAAGCGCTGCTAACTTGGAACTGCACTGTCCCTATAGTCATGTGGCGCACGAACGATGACTTGTTGGTGCAGTGCACCAACTGTTCCGCCGACAACCTGCAGCGGGTTCAGGTCGATTCATTTCCCCGCACGACCAGTGTATTGGGCCCGAACGGTACCCTCATCGATCCCCAGATCGTGCACCCAGAATTTCGATGCTACGACCAGTAATACTCAGTATTCGCAACCCCACGAATCTCTCTTCTCCTGCGGACATCCAACACAGCTTGCGGAGGCATTCAATGAAGTTAAGAAAATTGGGCCGTTCCGGCCCCGAGGTTTCGGCGCTGGGACTTGGCTGCATGGGGATGTCGGCACTCTACGGTCCGGCGGACGAAAAAGAAAGCTTAGCCACACTGCATGCGGCGCTCGAAGGTGGCATCAATCTGCTCGACACCGGCGACTTCTATGGTATGGGCCATAACGAATCCCTGCTAAAGCAGGCCATCCAGGGCCGGCGTGATAAGGCGTTCGTATGCGTGAAGTTTGGAGCGCAACGATCGCCGGATGGCCGGTTCGTGGGCGTGGATTGCCGTCCCGCATCGGTGAAGAACTTTCTGGCGTACAGCCTGCAGCGATTGGCAACCGACTATGTCGATCTCTATCAGCCCGCGCGCGTGGATCGTTCGGTACCGATCGAAGATACGGTGGGAGCTATCGCCGACCTTGTAAAAGCGGGCTACGTGCGCCACCTCGGCTTATCGGAAGCATCCGCAGAGACCGTACGTCGGGCTACAGCGGTTCATCCGGTCGCAGCCCTGCAGATCGAATATTCCATCATCACTCGCGATATAGAAGACCGCGTATTGCCTGCGTTGCGCGATCTCGGAGTCAGCGTCACCGCCTACGGCGTGCTTTCGCGCGGATTGCTGGCGGGCAAAACCTCGTCGTTCGCCAAGGGAGACTTCCGGGCCCACTTGCCACGCTTCGCCGGCGAGAATCTGCAAGCCAATCTGAAGATCATTGAGGGCTTACGCGGGATTGCAGCCGATCGCGGAATATCTGTGAGCCAGCTCTGCATCGCTTGGGCGTTAAGCCGGGGAGAAGATATCGTTCCTTTAATCGGTGCGCGGACGCGAACTCAGTTGCAAGATGCGCTGGGCGCAATGGAAATTTCTTTGACGGGTGAGGAGCTGGAACGAATCGAGAAAACCGTTCCCGCAAACGCCGTCGCTGGAACCCGGTATGGCGCGGATCAGATGGCAATGCTAAATGGCTAAGCCTCTGCGGACTATGCCTTCACAGATCGGGCCGGAGTGGGATCGTTTTGCGAGTGCGATTTGGCGAACAGGATCTCGACGATCAACAATCCCGCACCCACCACAATGGCGCTATCCGCCAAATTGAAAACCGGCCACTGATACTGCTTCACATAGACCAGCAAAAAATCGATCACTCGCCCACGGGCGAGGCGATCCCAAAGATTCCCTAACGCTCCTCCCATAATCAGGGACAAGCCGACGCCGGTGACAATGTGGGCATGGTGGTTTTTCCAGAGCAAGGCCGAGACAACGACTAATGCGATCGCAGAAAATCCAATCAGCAATTCGGTTTTCCATGGGGCGGTCGAATCGGCAAACAGGCTGAAGGCTGCACCGGTGTTCTCGGTATGGGTGAGGCGAAAAAAACCGGGAATTACCTGAATGTGGGAATAAAGGCGAATACGCTGCGCCACGAGGTGCTTGGTCCAACGGTCAAGTAAGACAACGATAGCGACGATGAAAAGGTAGACGGAGCGCGCGGAGTTTTTGGTCATTCCTAAATAGTTAGCCTGCAACTATCTTACCCTGCTCGAGCCAGGTGCCGCCCGAGTTCACCCAATCGATTCCCTTCCTCTTTTTTTATCAATCTTTCTTCATTTTGATCTATCCCGCGCGTACCGTGTCCATGTATTCTGATGCGGCCTTGGGCTGGACTGCGTGGCGCGGATTGCGGAATGAAGCCCGCCCTCGGTTGTTCTAATTCCTATGTTTGCGAAATGTCCTCATGGGTCTCTTGAAACGTTGGAAAGGCCGAACTGTGCTGTTCCTGGCGGTCGTAGGGCCGGGCATCATCACCGCGAATGTGGACAACGACGCCGGCGGCATCCTGACCTACTCGCAGGCCGGGGCCCAGTACGGATTCCTTCTGCTGTGGACCATGATTCCAATTACGCTGGCCCTGATCGTGGTGCAGGAAATGAGCGCCCGCATGGGGGCGGTGACCGGCAAGGGCCTTAGCGACCTGATCCGGGAAGAGTTTGGCCTTCGCATCACTTTTCTGATGATGCTGGGCATCCTGATTACCAATTTCGGTAACGTAGTCACGGAATTTATTGGCATCGCTACCAGCCTGGAATTGTTCGGGCTCTCTCGGTATGTGACCGTGCCAGTTTGCGCTGTGATCGTTTGGCTGATCGTGGTGAAAGGCCAATACAAGAGCGTGGAGAAAGTCTTCCTCGCTGCTTCGTTCTTCTATATTACTTACATTTTTGCCGGGGCGCTGGCACATCCGCAATGGAAGGAGGCAACGATCGCGACGTTCAAGCCGCCGTTGCTGCATGCCTTCCGCGATCAAGCGTACCTGTTTATGGTGATTGGCGTGGTGGGAACGACCATCGCACCCTGGATGCAGTTCTATCTACAGTCTTCGATTGTGGAGAAGGGCGTGACCCGGCGCGGACTTCAGGCTTCACGCTGGGATGTGATCACGGGCTGCATTTTTACAGACGTAGTTGCGTGGTTCATCATCGTGGCCTGCGCCGCAACTCTATTTGTGCATGGATACCGCGACATTAAGTACGCCGCCGATGCCGCGCAAGCCCTGAAGCCATTGGCCGGGCAGTACGCTTACATTCTGTTCGCCGTTGGATTGTTCAATGCTTCCCTGTTCGCCGCCTCAATTCTGCCGCTTTCCACCGCTTATACAGTGTGCGAAGGAATGGGTTTTGAATCGGGAGTCGACAAGAAGTTTAGTGAAGCTCCGTTTTTTTACTGGCTCTACACTTTGCTGATCGTGGCCGGTGGGGCCGTGCTCTTAATCCCCGGGCTGCCGCTGATAAGGATCGCCGTCTTGTCGCAGGTGGTGAACGGAGTGGTCCTGCCCTTCGTGCTGATTTTCATGCTGCTGCTGATTAACAAGAAGGATTTGATGGGCGAGTACGTGAACACGCATATATTCAACGCCATCGCGTGGGTGACGACAGTGGCGATGATCGGGCTGACGGTTGCGTGGTTCTGGACTTTGCGAGGCGCCGGCTGAAGCTTCAGATTCTGAAGGTCAAGGAAGTCTCCCGGCAGCGAGATCTTTCACCAGGGATGCGTCCGCTTCGAGAAAGTCATACGAGGGCAGAGCCTTGGGGGCCGCCCACTGCAGGTCGCGGAAGATACGATTTTCGAGCTCGCCGTCATATTCACGCACAATGAAAAACCGCAACTCGACCGCAGCACCATTCGGATAGGTATGCTGGACGCGAGCGATCTCATCGCCCACCTTGGCATGAATGCCTAATTCCTCTTCCAACTCACGGCGCAAGGCGTCGCGGGGCTGCTCGCCTTCTTCGATCTTCCCCCCAGGAAATTCCCATTTGAGCGGCATGGTCTGATGCCGGGTGCGTTGGCAAACGAGCAGTTTTCCGTTCTTCTCGATCACCGCTGCGACAACCCGCTTCATAACTTGCGACTCATGACGACGAACAGCGCGCCCGCAACTCCATGCATTTGGAGAGCACCCGCATCGCCCTCTTCAACTCTCACTTAGACTGCTCCAGCTTTTTGCCCACAACTCCGGCGCAGAACTGGACGAGTTCCTGGTCGTCAAGTCCGAACGCGGCTGAGAAGTGGCTATCGATATCGAGTTCGCCTACGACCTGGCCCTTGACGAAAATAGGCACAACAATTTCGGACTTTGTTTCCAGTGAACAGGCAAGATACCGCGGATCTTTGCTGACGTCGTCGACCACAACCGTTTTCCCGGTGGAGGCAGCAGCTCCACAAATTCCTTGATTGAGCGGGATTCGCGTGTGCGGAGTCATTGCCCCCACAAATGCATCCAGCACTAGCGCTGGAGGTTGGGCGCCGGATTCAAGCATGTAAAACCCGACCCAGTTATACTTAAGCATACGGTCATGCAAGAGCCTGCAAACGTCCTGCATCAGACTCCTAGCCGCGGACGACGCTTCCGCAAGCGCTGCGATCTCGTTGCGAACTTCTTCCGTTCTGGTGGTGGCAGGCATCAGCAAATCTTAACTCAAGGCACAGGATTCATGTCGATGGAAGATGGAACGCCGGTAATCCGGCGGACACCTTCCGTGCGGTCAAAGCGCTCGGGATGAATGGCGTAGGCCAAGGCATCCAGCCCATGAAGCAGCGTGGGAGCCGGCGTGTTGAGATACTCATCCCGAATGCAGTAAACCCGGGAAGCGCATGCGGCGCGAGTTCCCTGCCAGCCGCGACCTGCGAGGATTTTGTTGAGGGGTACGCGGTCGCCCGCTCCGCACCAGGCGGCGATCAAGATATCAGGATCCAGGCTGGCGACTTCTTCCGAGGAAATCTGTTTTCCTGGCACGCCCAGAAACTCCCCTCCCGCGGCTTCCACCAGTTCCGCAACCCAGGGCTGCGACGAGATCAAAGGCTTGCCCCATTCTTCGCAAAATACTTTCGGCCGTAGCCCCGAAGCGCGAACACGAACCTCGTCGATTCGTTGCTGCATACGGGTAATTACGGCTTCGCCGCGATCGCCGGCGCCAACCACGCCCGCGATGATGCCGATATCTGTGTAGATGTCCGCCAAAGTCTTCGGAGCGAGGCCGATAAAGCGTGCTCCGGACTTGAGAATTTCAATGACCGCTTTCTCTTGATAAGGCACAGAAGCGATTACGAGGTCGGGATGAACCGCAGCAATCTCTTCGGCATTGGGCGTCCACGAGTCGGCAAGGATCGTACGCGGCTGCGATTTGACTTCAGGGACCACATCCCCGCAATATTTCGTGCACGCGACAACACGATCCAGTTCGCCAATCTCCGCGAGAATCACGGTCGCGCTTGGCTGCAAACAAGCGATTCGGCGTGGGCTGTGGGTGGGCATGAATCTGTACTATGCTTTGAGGCGACTCAGCGCAACTGTGAGAGCCTCCACTGCCAAATGGACAGCGTGGGCTGAGGCTTGAGGCAGGCCGCCGACGGCCGCAGTAATATCCGCACGCCCCACCTTCCTGGCCTCGTCCAACGTCTTCCCCGCAACTAACTCCGTCAACGCCGATCCACAGGCAATCGCCGCGACACATCCCTTAGCTTTGAACTGCACCTGAGTAATCCGGCCCGCGCTGTGCTTCAGAGTTAGTCGTAGCACGTCTCCACATGCGGGATTCTCGATCTCAGTTGCGGCGTCAGCATCGGCAATCTCTCCCCGGTTTCGAGGATTCTGAAAATGATCGAGTAATTGTTCCGAATACATTGCCATGACAATTGTAAACGGAGGACCTTCATCGCAGATCTAACTTCGAGAACGAGTGCCCTCGGGAAAATAAATTCGCCACCCGCGCTCCTTTGCAGTAGCTTCAAGGTCAGGATTCGGATTCACGGCCACAGCATGTTTAGCCATCGCGAGCATATCTGTATCCCAGCGGGAATTGCCAAAGGCAGCGTCGATCTCCTTCTTGACGATTTCACGAAGGGCCTCTGGCTTGCCTGTACCCGAAGGTACGCGGATGAGGCGGTCGGTCAGAGTTGGGCCATCAAGTTCCACCTTAGCCGCGAGGATACGGTTTTCCGGGATGCCGAAATGTTTCATCCCAGCGCTGATCACCCACTCGTTCGAAGAAGAGACCACCCAAATCTCGCAGCCGTTTTCCCGCAGACGCCCCACAAGCTCCCGCATTTCCGGAAAAATCTGCACGACGAAGGACTGATCGAAGAATCGGGCCGCGGCTTCCATGATCCGCGATTCTGCAATCCCCCGGTGCATGGTAACCATTTCCCCGCACATCGTGGTTTCGTCGACCTCGCCGCGCTTATAGGCGGCGTAACGATCTCGCATCGGACGATCGAGGGCAGCGTCGACGACGTCCCCCTGTCTTAGTTCCCAGTCAAAAAAACGCTCCCCGGCATCGCCGGGCCATAGCGTGCCGTCACAGTCAAACGCCGCGACACGCGGCTGAAGACGGAGAATGGAGTCGAGAAATTCGTTGGTCACTGGAAGAAATGTTTCTGCCGCGGGCATCTTACGACGATAACGTGCTTGCCCAGAAATGCGCAACGCAACTTGATCAGGAGGAGCGCGCCAGCAGCCCGGCGTATTCTTCAGGCGTATTGATATTCAAGACTACCAGGGGATCGTCGACTGGCACGTATTGAATGTGCTCTCGATGCTCGTGTTCGACCTCGCGAGCGATGGATGTGGCCGGAACTCGGAGAAATGCCTCCATCATTTCGCGGCCCAGCAGGTAGGGGTGTCCATGCTTGCCCGAGAATTCAGGGATCACCAACCAGACGTTCTGTTCCGAGCTTTCGAAGGCGTCATGCAGAGCCTGGAGAGTCGCGGCTCCGACCGGAGGACGGTCCACCAGGGTTACCATCGCGGCATCGCGGCCACGGTTGAGCACGTCATGCAGACCCACTTGCAGTGAACTGAATTGCCCCCTGGCGGCGTCCGGGTTCACTAGAAGAGACGCGCCCTGAGCATAGACCACAGGCGCAAGTGCGTCGGCATTTTTGCCGGCAACGACAACCACAAATTCCGTGGCGAATGAGAGTGAACGGATCGCCGCCGAAAGAAACGTCTCGTTGGAAGGCAGTTGGCCGGCGATGGAAGGCGGCCACGGCAACAAAGCTTTGTCCCGTCCCATGCGCGAGGAATCCCCCGCAGCGAGAATGATGCCGGCGAAGCTGGCAGCGCGGGTCATGCAGCGAAGATAGCAGGAACCGGAGCAAATTGTTGATCTTTCATTGCCGATTGTCGAGCGGAGAAAAATGTCCGCTACCTCAATATTCAGAATCGGCAATCCGCGATCAAGACTTCACTTGCGTTCATCCAGTGCCGCCTTCGGCACATCGCCTGCTTCGGACGGGGGGCCTTGAGAGTGGAACCAGCTCATGTGAGCCAGATTTGCATCCGCATGCCTGCGCACCGCGATCAACTCCGCCGTGATTGCAACCGCAATCTCCTCGGGTGTGATGGCACCGATGTCGAGTCCGATGGGGGCATGGACACGATCAAACAAATGTGCAGGGATACCCTCGTCCTGCAGCGCCTTGAAAATTGCGATCACCTTGCGCTTGGAGCCGATCATGCCTATATAGCGAGCCCGAGCGTGAACCGCCCAGCGCAGTATGCGCATGTCGTCACGATGTCCCCGCGTAACGATGACGATATAGGAAGTCTCGTTGGGTTCAAACTTCCGCGCGGCCTCGTCAAAGTCCAGCGGATGCACTTCGCGAGCGGCAGGAAATCGTTCCTTGGTAGCGTATGACGTGCGATCGTCGGTAACAATGAGGTCGAAACCAGCCTTAGCCGCAACGTCGCAAAGGCTAATAGCTACATGGCCTGCGCCGAAAACATAAAGTAATGCTGGAGGTAATACCGGTTCGATGAAAACCTCAAGCGTTCCGCCGCAGACCAGTCCGGTATCGTATTTCGGATCCTGGTTCAGATCGAAGGTCAAAGTCCGGGGCTTCTCGGATTCCATCACCTCACGAGCGGCTTGCCAGACGTCGGCCTCGACGCAGCCGCCGCCAATAGTGCCGACAATGGATCCGTCGTCGCGTACCAGCATCTTGGCGGTGCGGAACGAAGGAATCGAGCCGCGCACATTTACGATGGTGGCGACGGCGCCGCGGCGTCCCTCGCGCCGGAGCTGGACGATTTGTTCGTAGATGTCCATGCGCCAGGAAATTGCTGGTTTTGATTATCAGTCGGTGAACAGCTGGAGTCAAACGGGAGCATGCAAAAGCCCCGAATCATCGCTCCGGGGCTTTTGGGATTGAATAGCGAATACGACACGGCTTGCCAAACCACCTCGATCCTGAACCGGTAGACAGTGATTGTCAAGGTGTGCCGCGATATCAAATCGAATGATTCCGGAACCTTCATTTCCGAATTCCGGATTGAATTCTCAATCTGGAGAAGTATGCTTATGTCGGCTCTGTGTTAACAGGAGACTTTTCATGAGAGCAGTCCGCATTCATCAATTTGGCGGTCCCGAAGTTTTGACCTACGAAGACGTTCCCGATCCGGCACTACGCAAAGATCATGTAATGGTTCGCGTGCGAGCCTGCTCGCTGAATCATCTGGATGTATGGGTGCGCAAAGGGCTTCCTGGAGTGAAACTGCCGCACATTCTCGGCAGCGACATCGCTGGCGAAGTAGCGGGGATCGGTGACTACGTCAGCGGATTCAAAACAGGTCAGCGAGTGCTGGTTGCTCCGATGCATTTCTGCGGGCATTGCGAGAAGTGTGTTGAGGGCCTGCAGAATCAGTGTCGCACCTTCACCGTGCTCGGCAATGGCGTGGACGGCGGAAATTGTGAGTTGATCGCGGTCCCTCCGGCGAACGTGATTCCGATTCCTGAGTCCCTCGATTTCGCTCCGGCGGCAAGCGTGCCCCTGGTATTTGTCACGGCCTGGCACATGCTCGTCGGACGAGCGGGTATGCGCCCGGGGCAAACCGTGCTGGTGCTGGGAGCGAGCTCCGGCGTCGGCATCGCGGCGATCCAGATTGCAAAGCTCTTCCACTGTCGCGTGATCACGACCGCGGGTGATGAAGCGAAGCTGGCGAAGGGTAAAGAACTGGGCGCGGACTACGGCATCAACCACTATCAGCAAAAGATTTCCGAGGAGGTGCGAAAGATTACGAATAAGGAGGGCGTCGACATTGTGGTCGAGCACGTGGGCGCGGCGACCTGGGACGAGAGCGTGCGGTCTCTAAAAACGGGTGGCACACTGGTCACCTGCGGAGCCACCACCGGGCCAAATGTGGCGATCGATTTGCGCCATTTATTTGCGCGGCAATTGTCGCTCCTTGGTTCCTACATGGGAACCATGGGGGAACTGCATGAAGTCTTGAAACACTTATTTGGCGGGCGGCTGAAGCCGGTGGTCGACCGCGTGTTTCCCCTCAGCGACATTCGCGCCGCGCATGAGTATTTGGAGAAGAGTCAAATGTTCGGAAAAGTGGTGCTGAGCATTTAGAGTTCAGTGGTCAGCGGTCAGTGGCCAGTATGCGGCATACTGTTCACGCACCACTGCCTTTTCAGCGCTTCTTTTTCGGAAGCTTTGCTCCCTTCCCCGGTTTGCCGCCGCCCGCCGGGCCCGTCACGCTGCCTGAGGCTGACGTCGTTACTGTACTGTTGCCAAGGTTGATCACAAAGCTATCAACCAAGCTAGCCCTGGGTGTTCCACCGGTAACGTAAGGCGCGGAAAGATAGGTCCCTACGATCTGCGTTTTGCTTACTTCGAACCGTAGAAATCCGAAATTTGTCTGGTCATATTGCTCAAGGGTCAGGCCATTAGGGAGCGATAAAGGTACCTTCGGGGCCGCACCGTTCACGGTGTGGAGGTTGCCCAACTTGGTATAGCCGCCGGCGCCAGCCACAAGGTAGGGAATTTGAAGTTGGCCCTTCGGGCCCTTCACTACGCTGGTAAAACGCTGGTAGTTGTGAACGTGCCCCGACAAAATTAGATTTGGATATCGTTGGACAGCCTGAAAACTGCTGGAGAGAACCTGGTCCGCCACGCTGCTCCCGGAGTGCTCAACGTCCCCGGAAAAGGGAGGGTGATGAATGGTCACGATTAAGGCGAGGTTCGGATCAACAGCGGCCAATTCGCCTTTGAACCAGTCAATTTGATCCTGGTGAATTTCCGCTTCGGTTTCGCCCACGTTGGAAAATAATCCGATGATGGTAGCGAACGGAGTGGTGAAAGTCCAATAAACATTCGGCAAATCCATCTGCGTTCGATTCGCCGCGGTTTTCAGCGAACCCAGTTGCGCGGGATTTTTCGACATAAAGTTCTGCACCCAACCATCGAGCGGGACCTTGTTGGGATCCACCGGTCCGTCCTGCGGATCGTCGGGCTGGCAATCGTGATTGCCCGGAATCGAAACGATGAAGCCCGGGTAATCTTTGTAGGTTTCGTAGAAGTAAGCGCCATACTTGTCGATATCGCCGGCGAAGTAAATAACGTCGCCCAGATGGTAGTAAAAGGCCGGTTGTCTGCCGTCCGGCGAATTCTGAACGTCCTGGGTCATAATCGACGCCACCAGATCCTGTGGAGCCGAGTCCCGGTAATCTCCCGTATCACCCACGGTGTGAAACACCATGACGCCGGCTCTCTTGATTTTTGAGATATCGGCGGCGGTGAGCAACTGGGACAGATCAAACCGGTACGGCGCAGGGCCGTTCGGTGTTGGCAGAGGCTGGAAGGGATAATGCGGAAGTTGAAGGGCAGCCGCGGCGCGCGACGCCTGAACTGGAAAGTGAGCTGCAGGGATTGGGGGAACGTGGCTCCGCCGATCGTCAGCGCCCTTTCCTGTGCTGAACGAATGTAGTGGACTCATAAAACCTTCCCTTCGAAGATTGTGGTTCTAGTTCTAACACCTAAATCGCGTGCTCTGTGGTTTAGAATACAAGTATGTCCGGCGAATTGAATTTCGGCCCCTACGTCGATCTCGAGAACGGCAAGAAGGTGGTGAAAGATCTCACCTTCGGCAATCCCACGCCGGAAGGCGTGGTGCTCACCACACTGGATTCAGCGGTGAACTGGATGCGCAAAGGCTCCATTTGGCCGATGACTTTTGGGCTCGCATGTTGCGCCATCGAGATGATGTCGATGGGTGCGGCGCGCTTCGACATTGCTCGCTTCGGTGCGGAAGTGTTTCGTCCCTCGCCGCGCCAGAGTGACCTGATGATTATTGCCGGCCGGGTTTCCAACAAGATGGCTCCAGTGATCCGCCAACTGTGGGAGCAGATGCCTGAGCCCAAGTGGGTAATTTCCATGGGGGCATGTGCTACTTCCGGCGGCGTCTTCAATAATTACGCTCTGGTGCAAAGCGTCAATCAAGTCATTCCTGTCGATATCTATGTTCCGGGCTGCCCCCCGCGTCCCGAGCAACTGATCTACAGCATTACGCTTCTGCAGGAAAAGATTCAGAAAGAGCGCGGAACCATCAAGAAAGCTCTCAACCTGAGCTAGACAGCGGTCCGTTAATCCCCTTCTTGTACAGCTAATGCCTGAGGGTTAGTTCTTTCGGTGACAATCCGATAATTTCTCAACTCGCCTGCAAGCGACTGCCGAAAAAGAACTTGCCCCCACACACGATCCCAAAACCGGGACACACCGCGAACCATGCGAAACCATTCCGCACTTTCTTGAATCTAAGGGATTGAGTGTAGGACATAATGGCAGTCGCGTAGGGACCGACTCAAAAGAGTCCCGCGCGAATCGCTCAGGGTGGAAGGTGCTCCATGGTGGCCAAATTGATTGATGCGATTTTCGGTTGCAGGCACTCCCGTTATAGTTTCCCCGTGACCATCCGCGGAACGGCGCGCCGGCCGCAGGCCAGCGCGTTGACTGGAACCTACGTGGCCTGCCTGAACTGTGGAAGAGAGTTTCCTTATGACTGGCAGGAGATGAAGGTCATCACCTCATCCTCGGAGAGACGGCAATACACGGCCGCACTGGCTACCAAGCAAGCTGCCTGAGTGCGCTCACGGTTGGTGCCGCGTTCAGCTCTAGAAAAACAAACCAGAGCTGCGATGAAAAAAGCTTTGCGCGAGGCAGTCTTCATGGGCAAGGTCGAGCATGCGGTCCTTGGCTTCACACATTGCCAGAGCGGAGAGTTGAGGCAGACTGGAACATCCTGTTAGAGAAATGTCTCTTGGCGGCAGAGAACCTGGAGCGACTTCGTCAAAAGATTCAGAAGCCTGCGTAAAGGAAATCCGCAATCTGGTCACAGCCATTTACAAAAGTGACTTGCGGCCTAAGTCCCTAGCCCGTCGTCAAGGCTGCCGATGTTCGCTTTTCCATGGGAACAAACTCCCGCGCTTCATGCCCGGTGTAGACCTGGCGTGGCCGTGCTATCTTCTGCTCCGGATCTGTGATCAACTCCTGCCACTGCGCCAACCAGCCCGCCGTGCGCGGAATGGCAAAAAGCACGGTGAACATTTCCGGACGGAAGCCCATCGCCTGGTACATGATCCCGGAATAAAAGTCGACATTCGCGTAAAGCTTGCGTTTCACGAAATACTCGTCTTCCAGCGCGATGCGTTCCAGCTCGAGGGCGATGTCCAGTCTCTGGTTGCGTCCCGTAACCTCGAAAACCTGCTCCGCGCACCAGCGAATGATCTTCGCTCGAGGATCGTAATTCTTGTAAATGCGATGGCCGAACCCCATCAACTTGATCCCGCCTTCTTTCACCCTCTTGATATAGGCGGGCACTTTGTCCTTCGTGCCAATCTCGTCGAGCATCTTTAGGACTTCCTCGTTGGCTCCGCCGTGCAACGGTCCCGCCAGGGCGGCCGCCGCCGAAGCCATGGAAAGGTAGGGGTCAGTTTGCGCGCTGCTTACCGAGCGCATCGCGTTGGTGCCGCAATTCTGTTCATGATCCGCATGCAAGATGAATAGGATGTCGAGCGCCCGGGCAATCGCCGGATTGGCCACATACTTCGGCTCGACCATCTTCCACAGCATATTCATGAAATTTTCGGTATAGCTCAAATCATTGTCGGGATACACATACGGAAATCCGACGTTGTGCCGATAGGACATGGCCGCAATCGAAGGCACTTTGCCGATCAATCGCTTGATCTGAAGCAACCGGTTGTCGCCGTCCTGCACATGCTTGGCTTCGGGGTATACGGTAGAGAGCGCTGCCACCGTGCTCACGAACATCCCCATGGGATGCCCGTCATAGCGGAAGCCCTCCATGAACTTCTTTGTACTCTCGTGCAGCATCGTGTGGTGAGTGATGTCATATACCCAATGCTTCAGTTGTGGCTCGGTTGGCAATTCACCAAACAGGAGAAGATAGGCCACTTCCAGGAAGGTACACTTCTCCGCCAGCACTTCGATGGGATAGCCGCGATATCGCAGGATGCCCTGGTCCCCATCGATGTAAGTGATGCTGCTACGGCAGGATGCCGTATTCATGAACGCCGGATCATAGGTCATCAGCCCAAAATCTTCCGGACCCGTCTTGATTTGCCTCAGGTTCATTGCCCGGATGGTGCCATCCTCGATCGGGACGGTGTAGGTCTGACCGGTGCGATTGTCGGTGATGGTGAGTGTGTTCTGTGGCATGGAAGTGGAGCTCCTCTAAATTGCAATGCAGCCAGCGTAGTCTACCCTTACTAGCTTCGACCACAAGCGGCTGTGACCCCGATCACGCGGTTCCGTGACCATACCACATTGCCGGCTGGGCCAGCCCTCATTATCCCCTTTCGCGGACCGCAAACACAAAAACCGGCAGCCATGGCCGCCGGTTCCTAACCCATTCAGCACCTTAGTTCGACGAATCATCCCGCCGTTTCAGGGTCGGCCGATCATCGTCAGGATTGGTGGTGCCTGATTTGCTGTCCCCGCTGGCAGAAGTCCGACGCAGACTGGGTTTGTTCTCGTCTCTCTGATCCAGAACCTTGTGCCGATTCTCGATCGAAGCCAGCCTCGCCTTTACATCGTCGAATTCTGACGTGGTCACAACGTACTCGTTCTTCGCCGGCAGAATCTTTCGAATCTCTTCTTGTGTCTTCTCAATGCGGTCCGGGGTCTGCGGATGGGTATCGAAAGTCTTGGCCAGGGTGCCTGGTTTCTTCTTCTCCATCGCCTGAATCTTCTCGAAGAACGAAACGAACGCAGACGGATCGTAGCCGGCCCGGTACATATATTCGACTCCCAGGTAGTCCGCTTCCGCCTCAAACCCGCGGGAGAATTTCAGAAAGCCGAGCATCGCCGCCGGTCCCGCCGCTTCATAGGCTCCGTACCCAATTCCCCCGCCCACAAAAATGAGCGGTATGGTGGCGAGTTGCATCAATGTGCCACGCGTCTGCTCGCGGGCCAGGTGGCAGGCCGCCACGTGCGCAATCTCGTGCGCCATCACGCCCGCCATTTCGGCTTCTTCGTCCGCCGCCAGAATCAATCCGGAATTCACGTAGAAGAATCCACCCGGCAGCGCCATGGCATTCACCACGTCGGAGTCGATCACTTTGATGATGAACGGCACCTGCGCATCAGAGTTCCGCACCAGATTCTGCCCGATCCGATTGACGTACTCCGTAACCACAGGATCATTCACCAGTTTGATTTGCGATTCAATCTGCTGCGCATAGGTGCGGCCCATCGCCACTTGCTTCTCTATGCTGTACCAGTTGCCCACGCCGCGGCCGCAACCCACGTTGCGGTTCCCCACCGCATCCACGTCCGTCTTCGTGCCATCGTGCTTGATCTGGCTATCGTCCTGCGTTGGCAGGTTAGCCGGGGGCTGCGCCGGGGCATTTTGCACGTCACTGGCTTTCGGCTGGCCTTTGTCTTGATCTGGAACCGGAGCTGGAGTTTGGGTTTGGCCAGGATTCTGCGTCGCACCGGGATTCTGACCAGGCTGCTGTGTTTGCGCCGTCGTCCAGGGCACCGCGCTGAACGCCGCCAATCCCACTGCGATTGCCAAGCAACGCAACTTCATAGGAACTCCTTTGCCACCCACTCTTAGCGGAATTATACGCCCCACGCGCACAGTCTCAGCCAGAACTTCCCCGTTTCCTTAGACGCCCCCTTTCCCCCGTGGGTTATCCGGTTTAAAGATAAGGAACGTGCCGTTTGGACTCGGCGGATTCCACGCCCCCGACCACCCTTGCCCCGGGCCCAGCACAGTCGTAGCATTGGGGCTTCGTCTTTTCTGTCGGCAGGAGATACCCTGTGCTCGATCGCCGCCGTTTCCTGTCCACCGCCGCCGCCGGCCTCGCCACTGCGACTGCACTGCGCGCGAGTTTGCTCGCCCAACTTGCCGAGGTCCCGGCCAAGCTTCCGGATTCCGCCCTCTTCGACAAGAACGAGGATGCTTACTGGGCTGAGATGCGCGCACAATTCCTCATCCCCAAAGACGAAATTTACCTGAACAATGGCACCGTTGGTTCCAGTCCCGCGCCCGTGCTGCGCGCCATTTTCGACGGTTATACCAGCACTGAAAGAATGGACCAGCACGATCCCGAAGACTATCCCATCTGGGGATATGCCGCATGGAACGAATTCCGCGATCCTCTGGCCGCTTTCGTCGGCTGCCATCGCGACGAGATTGCTCTGCTCCGTAATGCCACCGAGGCTAATAGCTATATCGCCAATGGCATCGACCTGAGGCCGGGCGATGAAGTGCTCATGACCGACCAGGAGCATCCCGGCGGGGAGCATCCCTGGAACCTGAAAGCCAAGCGCTACGGCATCGTGGTGAAGCGAGTAACCCTGCCACGCCCGGTAAAGAACGCCGCCCAGGTTCTCAACCTTTTCAACGACGCCATCACCCCACGCACTCGCGTCATCTTCTTCAGCCACATCACCACATTCTCCGGCGTCGTGCTGCCGGCGAAAGAACTCAGCACGTTGGCGCATTCGAAGGGGATCCTCTGCGCAGTCGATGGCGCTCACGTCCCGGGAATGATGCGTCTCGACATACACGAGCTCGGCTGCGACATGTACTCTTCCAGCCCGCACAAATGGCTGCAGGCTCCCAAAGGCTCGGGCTTCCTCTACGTGCGCGACGAAGTCATCGACCGGCTCTGGAACACCATCGTCACCGAAGGCTGGGACGAGCCCCAACTCCGCGCCGAGCGCTTCCAGCGCATCGGCAGCTCGAACGTACCGGCGCTCTGGGGCCTGCGTGCCTCCATCCAACTCGCGAACGACATTGGCATGGAGCGCATCGAGCGCCGCCATCGCAGGCTCGCCGACTATACGTTGGATGAAATGAAAAAACGCGGCGCCGACTCCTGGACTTCACCCGACCCCGCCCTGCGCTGCGCCATCGTCACGGTTAACGTCCCTCCTATTCCCCGCCTGGACTTGGAAAACTGGATGTGGAAGACGCACAGAATCCGCATCCGCGGCGGCGATCCGAACAAGCTGAGGTTGTCGACCCCGTATTATTTGCAGAAGAAAGACATCGAGCGGTTTCTGGAGAAGTTTGACGAGTACAAGAAGATGAACCACATCGCGTAAGTGGATCGAAACCGATGGACTACCAAATCGAGCGGACGAGCGGGCTGGCGAGAATTCTCTCATCCTGCGTGATCAATGTGATTCCTCGTGCTCGCGCGGTTGCGCCGATTAAACGATCCTCCGGATCTTTGGGATAGGGCTCCGGGAACGCCATGGCCAGCCCTGCGATGTCGGAAGGGATTTCAAGCACGCTCACTTCGGCGCTGTCCACGATCTCGCGGATCGAGCCTTCAACCGTGCCGGAGGCTCTCAGGCGGCCTTTGGCACGGCCAACGCCCAAAGGCTTGATGGAAGCGATGGCGCAGCCGCCTTCGCGTTGGGCTTTGCGAATCTCGCGCGTTGCGGCTCGCGAAAGGAGTTCGCTGGGACTCGAAACCATCCACACCAAAACATGCGTGTCCAGCAGAATCACTTCAAGCCCTCCCAGTCCTCCGGGGGAGTTATCGGCGAAACCAGGTCTCCGAGAATCTCAATCTTCCCGGCCAGACGTCCCCCAGGATGTCGGGAGGCTTGTCGTCGGGAGGAGCCAGTTTGGCCAGCGGCTTGCCCCGTTTCGTAATCAGCACAGGAGTGCGTTTCGTCCGCACGTCTTCCATGATTCGCAGACATCGTGCCTTGAATTCGCCGGCGGCGATGGTCTTCATGATGGTCTCCTGATAACCATAGTTACATTCTCATGGTCGGACCGGCGCGACGATAGTACAGAGGCCATTCCGGGATGGGTTCATTTTCGCAGCGCTGGCGGACGTGGAACGGAAACCGGGCTCAGCCGTGATCGTGTTCCGGCCCTATCTAATCGCGGTCACCGTTGCCATTTTGCTGGGGAAAGTGGTTTTACATTGCTCGACAAGCTGTGCACAATTATCCAGAGTTGAATGCGGTTTCCGCAGCCGTTCAATTCTCGTGGGGGGTTCCCGCCGCAAACCATCAGTCGTAATACTCCAACCCCAGATGCGTGATCAGTTCTTCGCCCTTCAAATGCCGCAGCGTGTTTTTCAACTTCATCAACTGAATGAACAAATCATGCTCCGGATACAGACCCGGCACGGTCATGGGAGACTTAAAGTAAAAGCTTAACCATTCCTGAATTCCCAGCCCACGCAGTTCCGAGCACCGTTTCGCCAGATCCATCAGCAGCACGAGATCGAGCACAATGGGCGCCGCCAGGATGGAATCGCGGCACAGGAAGTCGACCTTGATCTGCATCGGATAGCCCAGCCATCCGAAGATATCAATATTGTCCCAACCCTCTTTATTGTCACCGCGGGGTGGGTAATAGTTAATGCGAACCTTGTGACACATATTGCCGTACAGTTCGGGGTAAAGTTCGGGCTGCAGGATGTGCTCCAGAACCGAAAGCTTGGACTCCTCCTTGGTCTTGAACGACCCCGGATCGTCCAGCACTTCGCCATCGCGGTTGCCCAGGATGTTGGTCGAGAACCATCCACTCAAACCCAGCATGCGTGCCTTGAACCCGGGGGCAAGAATCGTCTTCATCAACGTCTGCCCGGTCTTGAAGTCCTTGCCGCAAATAGGCGCTTCGTTCTGCCGCGACAACTCGAGCATCACGGGCAGATCCACCGTCAAATTCGGCGCGCCATTGGCGAACGGAACACCTTCCATTAACGAGGCGTAGGCATAGACCATCGACGGCGCAATCAGTTCATCGTTCTCGCGCAAGGCTTTCTCGAACGCCTTCACCGACTGGTGCGCTTGGGTGGCCTCAATATAAGACTCCGTCGATCCGCACCACATCGTGACCAGACGGCTCGCCCCGCTGGTCTTTTTGAATTCCCGGATGTCGTCGCGCAACTGCTCGGCAAGATCCATCTTCGTCTTGCCCTTCTTCACATTGGGCCCGTCAATCCTCTTTACATAATTGTGATCGAATACCGCCGCGCGTGGTGTCACCGACGAAAGAAATGGCTTCAACTGGTCGAGCAGCCTCTGATCGAGCACGCCCGCATTCGAGGCCGCTTCGTACATGTTGTCCTCGAAAATATCCCAGCCCGTGAATACCAGGTCGTCGAGACCGGCCAAAGGCACAAACTCTTTAAGCTTCGGGGAGCGGCCGTCGGTACGCCTGCCCAGCCGCACCGTGCCCATCTGCGTTAGCGACCCGATCGGTTTCGCCAAGCCTTTGCGAATCGCCTCCACGCCGGCAACAAACGTCGTCGCCACGGCGCCCATGCCGGGAATCATCCCTCCGAGCTTTCCCTTCGCGGGCTGGATCGTACCGTTATTCGA
>Ga0116121_1000220_pt1 | contig 32698 bp, 24 predicted proteins | sample June2015DPH_13_1_FD_89725 | JGI IMG/M metagenome (GOLD analysis project Ga0116121, IMG submission 89725) | Peatland microbial communities from SPRUCE experiment site at the Marcell Experimental Forest, Minnesota, USA - June2015DPH_13_10 | ecosystem: Environmental > Terrestrial > Soil > Wetlands...
ACAGTAAACATGCGGGTTTGGCCCTAACCGTATGAAAAGCAAGAGGGGACGTAGTTCAGTTGGTTAGAACGCTGCCCTGTCACCGGCTTTTCACGCCGTTCCTCTACCAGCAAAACAATCAATACGTCAGAAAAACACAGTAAGTCTCACCACACCAACCAACCGACTGACTGTCGGTAAGCCGAGATTTCAACGACTCACAGACTTCGTGATTTCCCGTGTGCCTTTGGTGTGCGACTTCTCTTCCGGCGATGGCACGCTCGCTATTCCAAGGGTTTCTTCCACGTCTGCGTGCCCGGCGCGAATCAAAAAATTCAATGGGCGTGCGAGCTGCTCATGACCGTAGTTCAGGCTGGGCAGAATGAGTGTCAGCGGATTGACACATCCCGAGAGATTCGAGGTCAGTCACGGTCAGTAAGGTGGCGCGTCCGCGGACCGCGGGCGACGGGTTCAAATCAATGGTCATTTTGGCAGAAAAACGCAACCGGCACTCAGCCACTGCATCACAGCACCATATGACAATGCACTCGGAACACGAACCGCCGTTGCAGTCCCGCCTCTGACAAACGAATCGTTCCACTGCGAAGGCGGTTTGGGTTCCGATGCACCAGCCGCCAAGCTCTTTGCGATTTGGGTCGGCGGTTCAGAGAGGATTGCATTGCGTCCAGGAGGACTTGGTGAAGCAGTTACGGACTGAGAGGCGTGGCTCCCGACCAAAGCCCCTGGTGCTGATCGCACTACTATGCGGTACGTTCCATTTGGCACGTTCGGCCGAGGTTCCGCTTGCGACTTCTGGCATTACCAGTACGAGCATGCCGGATCTCAGTTCCCAAAGTCAGGTCTGGCTCCGAGCAGCCATTAACGCCGGCAGTTTCCCGGATTTGCGTTGGCCTGACTTCAGCGACTACAGCAAACATGTCGAGAAGTTCTACGAGCTCAACGGCGGTTCCTTGTGGTGGGTCAAAGGAATGGAGCCAATCCCACAGGCACGGCAGGTGATCGCGCTGATGCTGCAAGCCGACCAAAAGGGGCTTTCCCCAGATGACTACGACGGGCCGCGATGGAACGATCGGCTGGCAAAGCTCAAACCCGCGACGCGGCAACCGACGGAGGCGGATGCCGTGAAATTCGATCTCGCGCTTACCGTTTGCGCGATGAGATATGCCTCCGACCTCCACATTGGCAAAGTTAACCCGAAGCACTTTACCTTTGCCCTGGATGATGAATCCAAGAGATACGATCTGGCCGAATTTCTTAAAGACCACGTTGTCAACGCAGGCGACGTAGCCAGCGCCCTGATGCAAGTGGAGCCGCCGTATCCCGGCTACCGGCGTACGATTCAGGCCCTGCATACTTATGTCGAGCTGGCGAAAAAAGATGACGGCGAACAACTTTCGGCCGTAAAGAAAGCGATTGTCCCGGGCGACACCTATCCCGGCGTCCCGCGGCTCACGCAACTGCTCCGCTTGGTTGGCGACCTACCAGCGGATGCCAATGTTCCGGCGGATCGACTGATTTACGACGGCGCGCTGGTGGATGCTGTAAAGAACTTCCAACGTCGATGTGGCCGGGATCCGAATGGGCGAATCGACGCTCCAACCTTGGCCGACCTGAACGTTCCCCTGAGCCGCCGGGTCCGGCAAATGCAGCTCACACTCGAACGCTGGCGGTGGATGCCGGACTCGTATCAAAAGGCGCCGATCGTGGTCAACATTCCCGAGTTCCGGCTGCGCGCCTATGACAAGGACTTCAAAATCGGGGTGACGATGAACGTCGTCGTGGGCAAAGCTTACGGCGGCCATAACACCCCGGTGTTCAACGACACCATGGAGTATGTCATCTTTCGCCCTTATTGGGAGGTGCCCCCTTCGATTATCAGAGGGGAGATGATCCCGCACATTGTTCGCGACCCCGACTATCTGGCGAGCAAGGGATTCGAAGTTGTGGACAGCAAGCAGAACCTGGTCTCAGACGGAACGGTTACGCCCGAGGTGCTCGCCCAACTCCGAGCGGGTAAGCTTTTTGTCCGGCAGAAGCCGGGTCCAAAGAACGCGCTCGGACTGGCGAAGTTTATCTTTCCCAACAGCTACAACGTCTACCTGCACTCGAGCGATTAGATGACGAATCGTGAAACGTACCAGGCTCCGGCTTTAATGCTGTCCAGCGCCAGGCGCTGTTGCGACCCCGTAACTGTATTGTGCAGGTTCACCGCGCACGGGGACTGCGGCAATGCCTAAAGCGGAGGCCCCGCTGATTTCAAAGTAGCGCACTGCCCCCGTGTTTGCTACCTGATTCCTCAAGGGCGCGAGGGACCGATTGCCTTTTTCAAGCTGACAACACAGGGGGACACGGACAATTCCATTCGCTTTGGTGGCAGGCGCTGGGGCGCATATTTGCGGAGGAACATTCGAACATATTCCTCTATGAGCCGGGAGGTGTTGTCGGCTCTCAGGATCACGCATGTTTTGAAGCACAACGATGCATCGGAAAGCGGCTTTACGACCACACCGTCAGGATGAAAGCCTGGCGCAGTGGGCTGCGTGAGGATAGCGACGCCTACGTGCTCCAATACTAGGTCCACTGCCTGCTGTGGCGCGATGGCATCGTGAGCGTGCTTGGGAGCGATGGACCCCTGTTGTGCTGCATCCATGATTGCCTCAAAGACTATCGGATCAAAACGTTTCGGGAACAAAATCCACTCGTCCTTGGCAAGATCCTGGAGAACAAGGCGTTCTTTGTGGGCGGCGGGGTGGTTCTCTGGCAGTACAGCATAGAGCGGAGCCGGAGCAAACGGCACAGCCGTGATCTGGGCATCCTGCGGTGGCGCCGTCACCAAGGCGAGGTTGACTTCTCCAACAAGGACGCTATGGACCGACTCCATCACAAACTGAGTCTTTAGTCGAATTTCGAGTCTCGGATACAAAGGAAGCCGGATCGCAAACATCGCGGAGACCCAGTCGTGATCGGCATAAGGTGAGCGTCCAATCGTCAGAATGCTATCGGACCCGTCGTGCGCAGCACGAGCGAGATGCACCGCCCGCTCCGTATGCGAGAGCGCAGAGCGGGCCTCTTGAACGAAGACACGCCCTGCATCGGTGAGTTCCACAATCCGTCGCTTGTTTCGAGTGAACAGGTGAAAGCGATGCTCTGCTTCGAGGTCGGTAATCTGTTTACTGAGCGCAGGCTGGGTTATATGCAATCTGTCCGCGGCCCGCCTGAAGTTCAGCTCTTCGGCCAAGGCAATGACTGCAAGCAGGTGACGTATTTCGACACTGGGGAACACTGCTCCAAGCCCCGTTTAAGAGTTCGGTGACACCAGGTGTTTCGTCCTGCCATTTGCATGTGAAGCGACGAGTGGTTATGAACTTGGAACCCGGCAAGCTCCGAAAAGTTTCCCGATGAGTCAACATTTTTTTGAATCAGTCGCAGCTGAAACCAGCCCCAGACCGAGGTTCTAGGGCATTGCGTCCTACAGACTGGCTTTGGGCCGGAATGTTATGTCTGATATGAGCGCAGTCGGCTCGCCAACGAGTTACTTTGAACCGGGTGAGACCGGTTGGCAGCGATAGGCATAGGCCTTCGATTTCGTCACTTCAGCGCGAGCTGTATTTGGAGCCTGAAGATCGAGACCAACTCCCTTCACTCCGATTTTTGCTCCAGACAGCCCGGGGGTTCCTGATACTTCAGCAGAGGAAGTGGCATCAAGCACCGCCCCACCATGCGAATCCGTCTGCTGGACAACTGCCGTTGCGATGAAATCCACATCGTTCGACTTGTCGCTGGCGCTCTACCGGAAAGCAAACGCATTCCGTGCCGACCGCTTGGCAATCAATGGAGCCCCTCGCCGAGGCTTTGGCGGATCTTTCATGAGGATTGAAGGAATACCACGCACTACTTATGCCGACGGCGGACGCCGTGCTGGAAACGCTGCTAGAATCTGCCGCGATCGACCCACTAAGTGCCCACTGATAGTAGGTCCCGATCCCGAAAACCCAGGCGGTTTGGCCGCTGGCGCCAGTCTTTGAATATGACACGGGCCCGGAGTCTGAGCTTACAAGTTCCGGCCGACATTGGATTGATGTGGGCGGATGCACCACAACTGGCTCAACCCTCACGGTGACCATTGTCGGCCGAACAAGTAGCGCGATAATCTTGGCCCCAGGGAGAGCAACCATGACTGCTCCCACCAAGAGAAGCCGGCGATTTACCTGTCGGAATCGATTTCTGGAGTCCAGAAAAGCGGCGAACACACTCGCCAAGGCGAACGCCCAGAAGCCAATCATAACGCCGCCGAGCTGACTCAACGGTACCCCGGTAGCCGAGCCGTAAACGAGCCCAGCGATCGGGACAATGAACGCGAGGGCGAGCGAGACCCAACTTACTCGCTCGAATGACCATCCGGTTTGCTGCTCAACTTCCATCGCATCCGACTCGTCACGTAAGCCAGCGATCTGAGAGGATAGCTCTCTGCGAGTACGCTAAACAGCCAATCCAACTCACTCTTCCCGGAGCAAGTGCCGGAACGAATAGAATGAATCGGTTGTGTGGAGAGAAGTTACTTTAACGATGCCAGGCTGGGCTCGATCCACGATAACAGGAAGTCCGCAACTCCTGGGAATACGGTGGCCAACAGACCGAGCACCGGGCCGAGCCCTAAACCAACTAGTTTGAACCAGAAGTCACCACCCAATTCGCCGGGGTTCGTGTTGGTTATATGGCTCAGAGTGGAATTGCGATGCATGTCGGCATAGACATAACAGATGACTGCGCCGAGCACGATGAACAAAAGAATCATTACTCCCCCAATTAAGTTTCGCGGATCGAAGGGGTAGAAAGCGAGCGCCAAAGTCGCCGATACAAAAAGGGAGATGATGCCCAGAACCAGAGTGCGTATCCTTCCCAGCATGTTTTGAACGAAACCTAGATAGGGGAGGCAGACCAGTTCTTCGGCGTTGCGCACATGCTCCGGAACGTCTCCATACAAATTAACGGATTTTTTCGAAGAGTCGTCGTCAAAATCCGCGCCCTCCATGATCAACGAACGCGACTCGTTGTGCCAGGCAGGAAGCAGAATGTCGGTTAGCAGGCTTCCGGATAGAGTCGCGATGCTGGTCTGAAAGTTGTCTAAACTTTCAAGGTTGCCGGCGTTCGGATCGCGATAGTTTTCCGAGTACCATGCAGCGAATAGCTTGAGGGTCTTTCGCGTATTATCGAGGGCGGTGATGCACTTGTTCGCGGCAAGCGTATCGGCATCACCAGCCAGGCGAGGCAGATCGTCCAGTGACTTTCGCAAGTGATTGAGGCTCTCCACCTGCCGCGACAAGAGCTTATAGCGTACCTCCAGAACGTTGCCGCCCATCTTCCAGATCGATCCCCAGGAAAAACCGTGCAGGGCTTGCAAGGTTCGGCGAAGCGGCAGGCGATCGAGAAAGACCAGAACCTGCCTCAGAATGCTCCAGATTTTTAAAAGTTGCCACGCCTCCGCCAACATAACGCTGAAGCACAACCCCAGCCAGCCACAGAAAACGGTCGCGTAGGCTCTAGTTCCCGAACTTCGAATTGGGGTTCCGAACTCAAGAAGGAGTACGACAATCACGAAGAAAATGACGGCAGCAACGATCGCAGGGTAGAGGGATCCCGGCAACGCAAACCGCTCAGCACGATCGGCGGCATCCTCTTGGCTGAACATTCGGAGCACGACGGTGGGTTTGGAATTTTCCCTCTTTTCGACATCTTCATCCTGCGGCCGCGTCTCTTCTTGCGTCCGCAACTCCGAACACTGGGGAAGCCGAGGCCGATCTGGACCAAAAAGCGCCAGACCGTGCAGGGAATACCAGAACCAAACGTATAAGCCTCCCAGTAAGCACAGAAAAGGAACAATCGGCGAAACCCCGCTGGTTACGTTCATCGCCCGCCAGTAGGCGGAAACCACTCGTATTGCAGCGAGCTCCGCTTCCAGAGTCCAAGCGTAGAGCACGAAGGACAAAACCATCACGCCTATGCAAATAAGAACTGGAACAGTGGCATCCCGAGTCAGCCAATCCATGGACGCATTTCGGAGCTTGTCGAACCAGGTTTTCTCCTGGGGATCGCTCTCATTTTTGTCACGAACCTTTCCAAGCCTTAGCGCCGCGCCATGATTGGCAAAGACCGCGCAGAGTGCGACCAGCGAGGTGACTAGAACGCAGCCCTCAGTCCAGGATTGATGAAGAAATGGCACGGGAGTTTTGGGAAAAGCTCCAGTGCCCAAGGCGCAAACAATGCCCACCGTTCCTGTAAGACCTGATCCGATGGCAATCAGGACGCGATGGCGCCAGGCGCTGCCAGATGGATCGGTTGCCAAAGCGAAGTGGGCACGGAATGCGGGTTTGGCAGTGAATGACGCCCAGTGGCAGCAAGCGGCGTGGAACAGAACAAGAGCAAACACCACCAGCCAAGAGAAGATCATCGACAGGGGGAATGTCCACGGCTGCCGGGGTTCTGCCTTGGGTTTGTCATTCAGCGCCGACCCGTCTCGATCGCTGTTCACGAATGCACTCACTGGGTAAAAACTGTCCCTTCCTAAAACCGAGAGCCACACGGCAGGCCGCAAGTACTTGTCACAGAATCGATCTGTCGGGCGATTCCGTATCGGATCCGACGGCGCAGGACTCGCGACGGCCGCGCAGCTTTTTGGAGCGAGCCAGAACGGAGCAGCATAGTCCGGGATATTGAAATCAGCTGGAGAAGGATTCGGCGGCAGAAATGCTCCACTCGTAGAATCGAGAGATTTTATCTCCGGCTCGGAAAATGAGGACATTAATGAATGGAGCAAGAAGCGGGCGGCAGTGTAGGTTCCCTCGACCGAGTCTGCGCCAAAAACGCGATGAATGTGCGTTGCATTTACGTTCTGTGCGCCCGCGGGACCGGGCCACATTGCCCAGTCCTGGCCCCACGGCATTAAGGGGTAAGTGGACAGCATCGTAATACCACTGATTCCTGTTGAGCCGTGTTCCCGCAGAAACAGAAGATCGGAGCCGACGATCACAACTCTCCCTTGCGGATACATGCGTCGAAAAAACTCACTCAGGAAAAGAGAATCCAGCGTGCTGCTGCATCGCAGAACCAGATATTCCGAGTGGTGGGCTTTGAGAGCGCCCACAATGCCAATAAGAACGGACTCTTCCGAAAGCGGAGTTTGACCTCCGCCGAAGGAAGGGATGGTGTCGTGGACTTGATTGTTGGGATCTGCCAAATTGCTCGGCAAATTCCATCTCGATCGCTCTGCAGGCTGCGGTGATTCAGAGTTGAAAATAGATTGCGATTGGTATGCGGACCGCAGCGCGGAAATGTCACGAGGATAGTAGAGACGGAGGACACGCGGACACACCGGAACATTTTCCGGACTTTCTGCAGACTTGTACGAGCCATACGCCGTCTCGTCTTCTGAAATGAATGCAACCTTCGCATCCTTGTAAGAGGTGGAGTTCAGATACCAGCAGTAGTCCCCGAGAACCTCGTCGTCGCTGGCTACGAAACTGTGAAAGGAGATGTTCCAGTTCGTCAGGCCACCCCTCTTCTGACTCGGGTCATCGTTTTCTTGGTTCGAAAGTTGAGTAAACCAATCCACGGCCGTATTACTCGTGGCGCTCCCACTGAAGATTCTTAAAGACCTGGGCTTATACGCGCCGTAGTTCAAATCGCGGTGAACTTTGTCGCTTTCAAGTAGCTCAACCAGTGACGCGAAGGACCCGGAAAACGATGGTCCAAGAATTGACATTGACGATCCCCCTAACTTGGAGATCCATTCTATTGCGTGTTCAAATTGCTGCCGATGTATGCCACTGGTAGCCTCCTCGCCCACGATAAAGACTGCCAGACCATCCTTAAATCCAAGCTGGCCTCCTGGAGAAACAGTTGTACTTGCTGTGTCATCCTTTCGAAACAGAATCACACCTGGCTGGTCCTCACGGGATTCCTTGCGGTCGTCAGCTTCGTCCTGATCGCTCAGATGAGTGAAGCTCTGTTCTTCAGCCTGCCATGGAAGCCAGGAAGAGTCGTAAGCGAACCCTTCATCTTGTGCGGCTTGCTGGATGGCCTCGGCAAAACGATCAAACTGCAGTGCGAAATGCGTATGTAAGGGGTCGGGAACTGTGGCGATGATGAACTTCAGACCAGATGTTTTTTGTCTAAGCGCGCTATTGACGTTAGTGGGCGGTCCCGAACCTTTCGTATAGCAGGAGTCTGGCGCGGCGAAGTGATCCGCATCTTCTGCCAGAAAGGCGCGAAATAAGTCCTCCAGATCGGTACACACCCCCGGCTTCAGGGCTTGCTTGGTGAGGGAAACCGGCGTGCCTTTGCGGATTGCATCTTCGTGCATACCGCCTTCCCGGCTTGTGTTCGGAGCATGGCCCGAAATCCCAATTGCTGCCAATGCGGCGATCACGGCGGCGGTTCCCCAGGTGGCTTCTCGCTTCAAGATCGAATCCTCGTTTCAGCGCCGGCGGACCTGAAAACACTCGTCGCTTCTAACCATTCAAAACGAGAAAAGCTCCCGTTTCCCTTTAGTGATTCTGGAGCTGTGTTCGTATCAAGCCCGAGAGCGCGATCCACGAGCTTCAGCCTTCCGCGTTTTCCCGTTTGCAGCTTGGGGTTCGGGCACGGAGTGCGGTAAAATCCCGCGAACCCGCGCGGGCCGAATTTTCCTGCTTATCCGTTGCCGCTTATGTCCTTGGACGAACTTATTCAGGCATGTGCCGAGGGCAACGACCCAGCGGCTTGGGAGGAATTTATTCGGCGTTTCCACCCCCTCATCGCATCGGTCGTCAGGCGAACCGCCCGACGATGGGGTAACGATTCTCCGGAACTAGTGGATGACTTGATCCAGGAGGCCTTTCTCAAGATCTACGGCGGCCGCCGAAGGGTACTTAGTGGATTCAAGCCGCACCATCCCGAGGCGTTCTCCGGATTTCTGGCGGTGATAACCGCCAATTTAGTGAACGATTACTTTCGCACCCGCCATTCGCAGAAGCATGGGTCGGGCCAGCCGGAAGGTTCGATCGACGATAGCCCGGCGGTTGCGGATGCCGCTGCAACCAATCGTCCTGCGGAACATGTCTTTCGAAATCTCCAGATTGGTGAAGTCGAGCGGGCGCTCTCTTCCTGCGTCGGAGGCGCGGAGCCGGAACGGGATCTCACGATATTCTGGCTCTATTATAAGGAGGGTGTAAGCGCGGCGGCGATTGCACGGCTGCCATCCATCCTGCTGAACGTAAAGGGGGTCGAGAGCGTCATCCATCGGCTGACGCGCTGCGTGCGCGAGCGGCTGTGCGGCGAGCATTGACCGAAGCGGGCCGCGGAAAGGCATTGCGCCGAAAAAAACGTTATAGGAGGTAAGAGCACAAGTTGTCGAGAGATCCACAGAGCCACCTCAGCCCGGATGAGTTAGCAGGCTTGGCCGAGGAAACGGAGTCCGCGTGGCACTCCGCCGGCGCCGACCCCAACCGGGATCAGGCCAAGGCGCATGCCGAAGGCTGCGCTGTGTGTGGGCCTCGATTGCGCGACCACCGTTCTGTGCAGGCCCGACTTCGGAGCATGGTGAGTCCCGTGGTAGCAGAGCGCAAGTCCGACTGCCCGTCAGAAGAAGAATGGACCGCTATAGCCGGCGGTGTCGCGCCAGCGGCGGAGGCCAAACCCATGCTGGAACATGCTTCCCGCTGTGACCACTGCGGTCCATTGTTGCGAGCAGCCACCGAAGATTTGAATCCCGAAATTTCCGCCGAAGAGGAAGATTTTATTCGTAGCTTGCCGAGTGCGAGCCCCGAGTGGCAGCGCGCCTTGGCCCACAAGATGACCGGGGCGTCGGCGACCGCACAGCCGGCCGCGAGCGTTGCGGTTCCGGTAGCTGCGGCGTCGCGGGTAGGTGCTGAATGGGAGACTCGTTCTTCTCGGCTTGCGTCTGTCTGGCGTTTCGCGAACTGGACACGCTGGGCCATCCCGCTCGGCGCGGCGGCGGTTGTTGTCGTGGGTGCTGGAGTGGTCATGCAATATTCGCCGCCGTCTTTATCGTCGACAAATAAGATGATCGCGCAAGCCTATACCGAACAGCGGCCTTTCGAACTTCGTTTCCCCGGAGCCGGCTACGGCCCGGTGCGGCAGGAGCGCGGGGAGAGCGGCCCCAGCCATTCGCGAATGGATGAACCCGCAGAGTTGCTGGAAGCGGAAACGCAGATCGCGCGGGGTTTGGCGCGGCATCCGCAAGATGCGGGATGGTTGCAAGCCAAGGCTCGGGCGGAGTTGTTTGAAGGGCATTACCAGTCTGCGATCGAGGCCTTGCAGAAAGCGGAGAGCGTGCGGCCGGATGATGCTTCGATCAAGATCGATTTGGCTGCGGCTTACTTTGAACGCGCCGGCACCAGGCGTGACCCTGCGGAACAGGCCGCTGACTACGATCTCGCCTTGCAGTCTTTGAGCGAGGTGTTGAGCAAGAATCCGAACGATCTTGTGGCGCTGTTCAACCGAGCGTTGTCTTATGAACAGCTGAAGAGACATTCGGAGGCGACGGCTGACTGGCAACGCTATCTGCGACTTGATGCTACTGGGCCTTGGGCGGATGCGGCAAGACGGAATCAGGCGGAAGGGATGAAGCAGGGCCATTAAAGCTGGGGCCAAGGCCCCAGCTTCTTGAGGCAAGCAACCCGCAAGCATCTTAGTCAAACGTGAACCAGCATGAGTATTGCGCCGCAATCGTTGTACTTTGCATGCTCGGTTTGTATTCCGCCCGAGCAAGGCTGCATGTACCGATCCCTGCCAACCATCCTCGCCATGTTTCGATAGGCCATTCTGGCGTGGTCGTCAGTCACCGGCGTCTCCTTCGGCTGCATTCCAAGGTTTAAGACCGCAACCCCATCGATGGGCGTGAGTTCGGGGTACGTAGGGACGGAACTGCCTTCGGAATTCCATGCTATCTGCGGGAAGAGTTTTACCTTCGCGAGATCGACGTTTTGGAATACTAGAACTGCTTTGGTTGCTAAAGGAGTAGTAGCAGGAGGATCTTTTGGCCTAGGGTCTTCTGGTGATGCGATCATCGACGAGTTCGGAGCCATTCCTTGAATGTAATCCGGCCTCCGAACCTTGATGACGGCGTAGGCATTAGAACTCGCCGGCCGTGGGTGTTTGAACTCGTCGAACTTGCTACCCACGACAGTTACAGGGTCTCTGCTGTATGCCCTCGGAGGTTTGCCGACATCGAGGATCCATATCCCATTCTCAAGCTCCACAGCATCGTCTGAAGCGGTGAAGCCGGGTTTGAAATGTGAATCCAGTAGGTCTGGGATGAGGATGCGGAAGTAGTCGTCGTCCTTGTCGTCCCTAAAAACGAAGGGCCCCGACAAGAAAATGTGCAGGTTCGCTACGGTGTCATCAGACATTTCGTTCTCCTTGGAATTGAACTATGGGCTACCAAAAGCATCGAATCCAGCCCAATAGTAAGGGTGGGGTTCAATCTGTCGGACGCGGGCTTGGGCGAGTGCCACAGATTCGGGCACCGTTCGGCCAGATACTAGCGCGTCATAAAATCTCCTTACGAACATCCGGTCGGCAGCCGAATCGACGTTCCAGCGTGTGGCGACTACGTGTGAAACACCTGCTCGGAGGAAGGAGCGTGCCAGACTCTCGGGAGCCAACACTCGACCATCGCCACCGTTTTCCGTGGAACACGCGGAAAGCACTACTATGCGGAGATTTTTTAGGGAGATTTGCGCCAGGGCCGCCGAATCTAAGAGAGTCAATTTTCGTTCGGAACCCAAAGAATTGAGCAAAAGGCCTCTTTTTCCACCCAAGGTGCTGGCGTGGCCTACAAAGTGGAACATGGTGGCGCGGGGAAGCTCTGCCGCTATGTTAGAAAGTGACGCCTCATCGTCGATCAATTGCCTGGATTGCGGAAAACGGCTCGCAACCTCGTGAGCCTCGGCCACCGCGTCCGACAAGGCGGGAAGCTCCGATCCGGCAGCCGCCGGAACGCCCACCACCAAGGCCTTCATCTCCGCGGGTAATTGCGGCAAGTTTCGGTCTGAGGCAGTCAGGTATCGAAGGCCCTGCGAGTAAACGATTGGGTGCAGGTCCGCAAGGTAGCGTCCGGAATGATCGACCAGCACTTGAAAGGGAACATCGGAAAGCTTTGCGTCGGCTTCGATCACAATCGACCGGCCCGGAGAGATCCGATCCTCTATCGCAGCAAACAGAATGTCGTAGAGTTGGTGCGCGACGGATTGAATCCCAACTGCCGAGGAAGTAGGCGCGGCACATAGCTCCGCCAGTCGGGCAGATAACATCCGAACATACGCGGGATCGACCTGGATAAATTGGCCACTGAGCCCTCGGTCGTCATAACTCCAAAGATATATTCCTTTGGAAAGCGTGACATACACCAGCGCAGAATAGTCGCCCTGGGCTGCGTGGATTTGGCTTAAAGTTTGTGTCTCTTCAGCGATCACCCGACGGATTTCCGTGGCCTGCGAGTCAATGCGGTTAGGATCAAGAGAAACATTGCCTGCTTCGAACTGACGTGAAGCAACATCCTCATACAGCTCCCAAACGGCCAGCGCGCCCACGATGTCGTTGGAGTTGATCTTCGCCTCCACGAGCGCTCGATATGATTCCACGGACTGTTGATTCCAGTTGGCTCGATCTTCGTCGGAATGTAGAGACGATCGCTGTCGCTCCGTCAGGGCAACGGCACTTTCAAAGGATTCTTCGGCACTCTGGCCATGACCAGCAGATTCCTCGAGTTGGCCGATGGCCCGGAAGTAATCGCTAGCAACGTAAAAATTCGAAATCCTTTTAAGCTGGGGACTCATGGATTGGAGGCGATCCAGAACAGCCTGGGCAGGCTCCCGTGGGCGAGGAATCTCGGCCACTTCGACCTCGGTGCCGAAGCGCACATTGGCTGCGAATTCAGACTTAGGGGCAATTTCGAAGAGCCGGTTGGATGCCTCAAGACTGTTTTCAGCGAGCTGCGGCATGTTCGCTCGTGTTGCCATTTTTGCAAGTCGGCTATGTTCGAAGGCGGCCCAAAGTGGATATTGTCGAGCCGGCAACAAACCTATCGCTTGCTGGCCGATCGCCACCTCTAGGAACCAAGGCTCCGCCTCCGCGGCCAGTTGATCCATGAATGTGTACAGGTTGTAACCTGGAATTGGTGGTGTCGAGTTTGTCCAATATTGTTGCAATGCTTTCTTGCAAATTCTCCAAGCGTCGTGCTTCTGACCGGTTTCTCCTAGATCGGCGGCCCAAAATCCCCCTGCGCGCAAGGCGAGGGACGGATAGGCGGCCGCCGTCGCCTTTCGAAAAGCATCCGATGTTATTGCCGGAGAATTCCCTAGGATTCCGTTCATTTCCAAGCAAACCGACCGTTCAAGTTGCAACTGAATCTGCAGCCACCGGTAGGAAACGGTGGATAACTCGGGCGCGATATTGCCGATCGCTTCCAGGCACTCGGACGCTGCGTCTGCGAAGTGCAGAGCATAGATCCTTTCAAACTCAGCTCGCATGCGGCCAGCAGGATTTTGCGAGCTGGTAAGGAGCCTCAGCGCTCGTTCCGATTGGATTCGCCCGTGCGTATAGTCTTGTCCTTCATCATCCAGTACTGCGGCTGCCAGCGCAGCTGCACCCTGCCTGAAGGCCACCGAGTCCTTTGCAGAAATAAAGTTCTCCAGCCACGTATCGCCGTGATTTTCTGTCAGTAAGACCGCAAGCGTCTCCAACGCTCGTTTGCTATCCACCGACTCTGCAACCTTCGTATCCACTGGAAACGCTGACGGCAGCCACTCCTTAATGGCGAGGGAGAGATAATCTTCGATTCTTGTCTCAACTGCGTCCCAGGTTTTGGGGTCGGCGGGATCTACCTTCCGGACGAATTCAGCAGGAGTTAATAATGGGGCCTTCGTTCTCTGATCGTGGGCGTCTACGATTTCTTGGACTTCGTTTAGATGCTGCTTGGCTTCGTCAGACCACTCTCCGGATGCGTCAAGAGTAAGGTAGCGGTGCCAGTCCTCGATGCTCTGTTTGTAGAGATAGAGGCGTGCGGCGGTGATCGCGCGGTTGAAGAGAATAATCGCGTTATCGGGTGATTGCTGCAGGGCGCGGCTCTGGAGTTCGAAGGCGGTGCCGTAGTCGTCGAAGCGGTCTTCGGCCTCGGCGCGTTCGAAGTAAGCCGCAGCCAGACCGCCCAGGACCGCTGCCGACTTGGGTTGCGTATCGAGAGCTTCTTGCATGTCGGTGATCGCGGCTTCGTAAGACCACTCCAGAAGGTTGGCTTGGCCGCGGGCCATCAGGAGTGAGCCATCTTCCGGAGCTGTTCGTAGGCCGCGCGTGATTGCCGCCTCAGCATCAAGCAGGCTCTCGGGGCGGTTCATCTGCGAAGTCTGCGGTCCGCGCTGCATGCGAATGGGAGAATGCTGTGCTTTGCCTATCCTGAGCTCTAAGGTCCGCTGTTCTGCGTAAGCTTTCGCCAGTTGCTGAGTCGGCGATGTAGAAGCGATTGAGAGCCATACGAAGTAGCAACCCGCAAACACTCCAAGGAGCGGGAGCACTATCAACAACAAGCGGTGTGATCTAGATATCCCCACAATGATCAAGGAGTAACTCTGACCGAGGCATCTTACACTGTTGTCCCGGCCCTCCATAATTGTTGTTAGCGAGTTCTGTACGGCCCAATATTAAAGAACGGAATTTAAACGAAAACACCTTCCGCAACCATGTCTTCCGGAAAAATCTGTATATTCCTCCTGGCAACTCAAAGGTAATTGGCGAGGGTTCTCGTTATTGTCAATTAGAAGCTGTCATAACAAGGAAATTCGTGGAAATGACACTCCGAATCGCTTTTGACTGGATGATCGCCACTCGCTAGAAGAGTAATAAACAAGGAGTTCTGCCTATGCCCGACATACAAGTTACGGATCAACTCGGCCAACCGGTCCCGTCCATAAAGATAGATATGAATCATCCTTCCTCGTTGGTCAAATACCTTAAAACCGAACTGCTGCACCTGGCGGTGCTGCCTGATTTCCTGGCCAAGAAAGACACGCCTCTAAGCCAAGTCGCCAAGAATCCGATTCAGTTCCAGGCGAAGGCGGGAAATAAATTTCAACTCGGCAATACGAAACCCGAAATCAACGTGACACCGGAGGCGCAGGTTACGATCCGAGCCAACGCCAAAACGGAGAGCAATTTATTCGACGGCGATCCTTTCCACGTGGCTGCCAAGGTGCCGGCGAACACAGGCTATGTTTCGGTGGGATTCCAGGGATCGCTCGATCTCGGCGTGAGTGGCAGCGATGGCGACCTAACATTCGGCCTCGATAAAAGCAGCACTGTAAGTCTGGAATACTTAAAAGCATTTCCGTTGGGTGACGGCGTCAAGTTAGGGGACGCTCTCGGGCTAACGATATCATCCTATGTGATACCCGCAGATCTCTCCGACCTAGCTAGTCTGGCGGTCAACGACATCTCCACCGTTTCCGGGTCGGGCAGTCTCAAGGTGTCCGGTGGAATTAAAGTCAGCTTATCTCCGAATCCACTGGCCTCGGTGGATTTGCCGTTGGGGGCTGGGGAAGTCGCGGTGAGTGCGGGCGCGGCGATCGGGCAGTCGGCTAGTTTCACAATCTCAGGCTCCTACCAGATCAGGACACGCCGCCTCGATGCCGACACCATCGAACTAAGCTTTTTACGCGAGTCAGGCACCACGTTGAAGGCCGATCTTTCGGCCTCCGCTGGAATCACGGCGAAGCTCGGAGATACGGATCTTATTGCCAGTGTCCTGGGCGCAATCAGCACGGATCCCACGGGCGATAAGAAGCTGCTTGCTGATTTGCAGCCAGCGGAACTAAAAACACTGCACGACGCCGTCAAAAGCGGGTTGGGTCATAGCCTGCAAGCGTCCCTTGACGTGATTCTCTCTGCGGCGACAGATGATCAGGCTGCTTTTCAGTACCGGATCAAACCTTCGCAATTAACCGGGAATGCGAATCTCGCGGTACACAAAGCGCTGGACGGTGACCTCACCCTGCTGACCGCGATGGAAGAGAATATGAAAGCCGACGGCATCCTGGCTCCGGGAATCCAGATGCTAAATAGCGTGCTCTCGAAGACTCGCGACCGTGGGTTGACTCTCAAGATTAATTTGCTGGGGATTCTGAACTATCTCACGGTCTCGGAATTGATCAGCAAGAGCGAAATTCTAACGGACGACGTGAGCGGCGACATCACGATCAAGGAGACGGTTACAGGAAACCGCATCACGGCCATTGTTGAGCCCATGGCGCGCAATGAGGCGCTGCGCAAAGCCATTTTCAATTCACTCCTGGCGACAACTACCTATCGAGCCGGAAATGCCGTTGCCTTGCCCAACCTGACTAGTGAGCAGATGCACTTCGCTCTAAATCAAAAAACCAACCAACAAATTATGGGCGACTATCTGAACTGGTTTGCGGCTCTAAGGCTCATCGCGACGGATGAGAAGAAGTCAATCCTTGGAGGGTTTACGCCCGGAGGAGCTTCCACCTGTGTGCTGCGAACGTTGTTCGGCGACGCCGACTGCACAGCCATGTTTTTCGACGGGGCCGGTACTCTTCGCGCGGCGCCTTATTACCAGGAGATTGGCAGGCAGGCGCTGCGAGCGCTGCTCGATCCCGAGCATCAGCCCACTGACGCACTTCGCTACAAGATCGTGGATGACGGTCTTTGGCCGAAGGCGGTCGATATTGGACCAACTCCAGGCCTTGCTGCGTTGGTCGGTATCAGCCAAGACGATGCCCGCGTAGGGGTTTTGATCGGCGACGTGTTTGTGATTTTGCAATGGGCAAAAGCCATGGTGGCGGCGGGCAAGCTGGTTCAGGACGTGAAGACATTCGTCGGCAAGAGAGATTTGAAGATCCTGTACCAGGACAATGATTTCAAGGCGAAGTGTGATGCGCTCCAGAAGAAAATGGCGGCCATGGTGAAGGCGAGCACGATTCGCTTCGACGAGCCATGGGGCATGGTAGCGCTGTTCTGGGCCGCAGGTTCGCCGCACAGCGCTTACGCCAAGGCGGTCACACAAAAGCTCACCGTGGAGCGAGGGACGCCGCCGGCTCTCCCGCAAGCGAACGTTTGAAAGTTCACCAAAAAAGGAAGGAGGATTGGGGTCATGAATCTAAAGTCTTTTGCTAAGTCCAATTGGGCACTGCTGCTCTCGGGAGTCATCGTTCTGGCCGGCGTAATCATTTTCAGGCTATGGATAAATTGGGACGGGGTAAAACTCACAGTGAAGGTGGAAGATCTGGCCGGCTTGCTGGCGCCCCTGGCGTTTGCCGCCACTGTAATCGAGCGTGGGGTCGAAATCTTGATCAGTCCCTGGCGGGATGCGGGAGCAAGTAAGCTCCAAAAGGCAGTCGAGGCGATCAAGGCCAGGCCTGCCGATCCTGCAACGGCTCAGCAGAATGCTCTGGATCTGAAAGCTGCTTCGGACGCCCTCGACGAGTATCGCGGAGTTACGCAACAGTACGCTTTCGCGGTCTCGCTGACGCTCGCTCTCTTGGTGAGCATAGCTGGGGTGCGGGCTCTCGGCCCTTTTTTAGACAAGGATTTCAAGTTCGCGATCGACAAACAGCGCTTATTCTTCGGCTCGGTGGATGTCATATTGTCCACCGCGATGCTTGCGGGCGGTGCGGATGGAGTGCACTCGGTAGTGAATGCCGTCACCTCTTTCTTTAACACCACGGCTGACAAGTCGAAGCAACAAGCAGCGGCAGCGTAGGTATTTCATCGACAAACTTGTTTCCGATTCAGAGGACATTGGGGGGGCACATGCCTGCGGCTATTAATCATCTTGTTGTTCTTATGATGGAAAACCGTTCATTCGACCACATGCTTGGCTTTGCGAAGAGCAATGCGTGGCCCATCGACGGTCTCACCGGGACCGAGACCTGTGACAGTCCCGGCGGCGGGCCGGATGTACCGGTTACAAAGGATGCCCGCTATTCCGGTGACTACAACACAGATCCAGGACATGCTTTTCTGCACGTCAATACGCAGATCTTCGGCAACAGCAGCGGCACGCCAAACGGGCCGCTGATGCGTGGGTTCGTTAAGGATTACGCCCTGATGAGTAACAGCAATAGCGAGGCGCCGAACGTCATGAAGTGCTTTACTCCGCCACGCTTGCCCGTGCTGACAACTCTGGCCCAGCAATACGCGGTGTGTAATCGCTGGTTTTCTTCGGTTCCGGGCCCCACGATTCCAAACCGGATGTTCGGCCACGGTGCATCCTCTGTCGGATCTGTCGATCAGGATGCGCTAGCCTCGCCGTTCATGCTGAAGACGATCTTCGAGGTCTTGGATAAGTCTTCGACCGGAGCCAGCTACGGGATTTACGTCAGCGACAGCTCGATCCTGTCTTTCAATTCCTATCTGGTCCACAATCAGGATGCGTTCCGCAACTACTCCGATTTCGACACTGACTGCAAGCACGGCGACCTGCCGTCCTATTGCTTCATCGAGCCTAGATATTCCGACAGCACTTCGCAGCAGGCTCTCGCCAACAGTCAACATCCTGACTACGGGGTTGATCAGGGCGAGGCGATGATTGCCGATGTATATCGCTCCCTAACGCAGAATCCCGACGTGTGGAACAGCAGTCTCCTGCTGATCGTCTACGACGAACATGGAGGGCTCTATGATCACGTTCCACCTCCGGTGCTTGTGCCAGATCCAAGCGCGCCGGTTAAGCCGTCGACCGACCCGGTTTTCGACTTTAGCCGCCTCGGGGTACGAGTGCCGGCCGTGCTGGTTTCTCCCCTGATTGATCCCAACACGATCGTTCCTCAACAATTCGATCACTGCTCGATCGTGTCGACGGTGCGTAAGCTCTTCTGCGATGCCACGCAGCAAACACCGTTCAACTGGCGCGAGGCTGCAGCAGCCACATTCGATGCCGTTTTGAATCGGACGACACCACGCACTGACGTTGTGAACTTCCCGGCACCACAACCCGAGATCGAGGAACACATCTCGCTGGCTGCGGCCGCGGACTCTGTGTATACAAGAGCGCTGCCTCCGAATGATCCTCCAGTGACGCGCAAGCCTTCCGATCTTGTCATGGCGATGGTGAGGAATGCGGAATATGCGCTGAAGGCTCTGGGCCTGCCTTCGGTCGGAACATCGAGCACAGTCTATTCCGCAGAAGATGCTAACGAATATCTGGCAAGGGCCAATGCTTTACTGCGCGAAAGGGGAAATTATGCCTCGCATTAGCGGGCGGATGGCCGTCTTGCTCGGCTGCCTTTACATTTGCCTCACGGCTGGTCCGCTGCTCGGTCAGGATCGGGCCACATGTCTTCATTTTTTTGGACAAACCAGCACGCCCGAGCGCTTCGAATGCATCAGTGCGCTGTTTTCGCAAGCGCCCATTCACGCAACGCTGGGGAATATCGCACCCTCAAACGGGTTTCCAATCGGGCTCGTTCTAGAAAGGGAATACAACGATACAAACAAACAAACTGGAGCTTCGCAGAGCGTTAGCCCCAGCCTCACATTTGTTGGATCAACCAACGGCTCTTGGGGAGTGCACGGCGAGGTCGACTGGTTTCCGCCTGCGGTGGTCAGTGAGAAAAAGAGTCCGCACTGTTACCAGTTCCTGCATCACTGCACGACCGATCCGCCCTTGTTCATCCTCAGCGGTAATTATGAGAGCATTCAGACGCTTGATTTTTACGGTATCGGTCCGGTGAGTCCTTCTACGCAATTTCAGTATGGAGAAAATCAGTTGGTCGCCGGAGTCCATGCCGATATTCCACTCACGAACTACCTGCATTTCATTGGTAGCACCGAAGGATTGAAGACGCAGCTCAAGGAAGAGACTAGTGCTTCCTCGGTGAATCTGAATTTCACAGAAGGCACGGCGCCCGGCCTTGCGCTACAGCCGGCTTACGTACATTCGACGGCGGGTCTGCGTTTCAAAACCGTGTATGTTCATGAGGCGCAGGACGGCTCTGTCGCGATCAAGCCGCGGCTGACGGTCAGCTGGAACGGCAAAGCTTTGTACAACTGGTATTCCGATGTGGGACACGGCGCCTATTCATTTCAACAATTCACGTTCAACAGCACGGGCGGCGATGCACTGGTGTTCCAGTTCGGGGGGATCAACAAGAAGCCCGGAGATTCCTTCGCCAACAAGTTCTTCTGCGGCCAGAAGAAGGAAGATCGATGCGATTTCGGCAAGCTCAGCCTTGGAACTATGCTGGTTCTCTCTCGCACGACGGGGGCTAACATGGTTCCGTTTTACAATCAGCCCACGCTGGGAGGGTCGGACATTAACTCGCTGCAGTCCTTGCGCGGATATGACAACTATCGCTTCCGTGGTCCTGATGCGGCGCTAGTCCAGGTGGATTACGCGCTCACGCTCCGCAAGCCGAAAACCGACTGGACTCTGGTCGGGCCTTATATTTTCTACGACGCGGGCATAGTAGGCGTTGAAGCCGCAGATCTCTCGATCGAGCACTGGCGCCAGGATGCCGGCACCGGGTTGTTTCTGAAGTTCGTTGGGAACATTGTTGCCGAGGCGTATGTCGCCGGTGGGGCCGGCCACGGCGCACACTTCGGATACTCGCTGAATCGATTTTTCTAGTTGGTCACGAGCCCGCTGCTTGAATTGAGGCCGGGGCCGAAGTGCGACGACAATCCGAACTCTGAATCGGATGTGTTCAGTTCCTTCTGCTGCCAAACACGAAGCGGTTTCTTGCGTCTTCCGCTTGAGTGCGTGTGGGCGCAAATTCCACAAGTGAGGTTTCGACGTGCCGCAAATTTAACGCAGAACTGGGATTGGCTCAGGCCCAATTGAATGAGCTCTTAGGACTCGTCGACATATACAGGAATCTCGGTGGAGGGTGGCAGACATAAGCCACGTCGGATGGGACGAGCTGTTACGACAGCAGCTTTTCATTACTCTCATTAGCCATGAATATCGATTACTGATAAGGAGATCATCATGATTACATGCAGCAGCGCCGCCAGCCTATTCTCAGAGCTGAAAACCAGAATTGATACTCGCCAAGCGCGGGTAGGCGTGATAGGTCTCGGTTATGTGGGCCTGCTCGCGGCACGCTCGCGGTATCGGCCTCTCCAATCGTTTGTTAGAAGCAGGCGGACATCTGTGCTGAGACTCAACACTTTGAATCAGCCAAATATTTTTCCATCCATACCGTCCATACCGTGATCGGGGCAATTCGAGTGAATCAACGTTTCTTTTGTGACTCATGTTCCAGATGTGATAAAAGGTAAGTAACGGTAAAGACGTCGGTTTTTGACATCTTATTGAACGCAAAGAGTCTGTCCGAAAGAGCCTTTTCGAATCCCACTCTCTCCGCCAGTTTCTTTAATCGATGTTACCCCATTTAGCTCGCGGGTCAATCACGTGGCGAACGACGACGGAGTGCTCGCGACCAGCGGAACTCGTTCAGACTCTAGATCGGCTATTCTCGTAGCACCATGACCAATGACGAACGCACGCAGCGTCCACCCTGATCGCCACCATCAGAAGGGAACTCCCCGAGTTCGCAAAAGCGTGCGCGGATGACACGGAACTGGTTGCTCCACCAAGATGCCTTTGCCGCCGGCTACCAAGACGGCGAATACATGCTCCTCGGCATGGCTATCAAGTATGCAGGTCTGCGTGGAAAGGAAGTCCGCGTGATTGGAAAGAACGGGAGCACTGTCGGCGAACCTGAAGGCACAATTCATTGAGGGAGATACCGGCTAACTGGATCGTGACTTGAATCCGCCATAGGTCAGGTAGACGCCGAGGACGAGCGAAATAGCTGTGTACATGTAGAAGAGTTGTCGGTAGTGAAGTTGCCCAAGGAAAAATCCCGCTTCCATCTCAGGCGGCAGGAACAAGAAGAACAGACTCTTGATCAGCGTCATCCAACCGACGAGGGTGACGATCACCGCTAGCACACCCCCCGACCAGATATTGTGCGCGAGGACCATCGCCAGCCCAGCGACCAACATGATTGCGCCAAGGACGAACATCATTGATGGATCGCGAAGAACTGCTCTCACCGACTCCAAAGTCGCTTGTTTGCGGGTGACCATGGATAGCGCGACGAGAATACAGTACAGCCCAATCAGCCTGCTAAGAAAAAGTGTACGCGACGACATGGTGCCCTCCAAACGAATCAGGGATTTGTCTGCCAAAGATATAGTGAGCAACGCAAATTGTCCCTCTCGGATTGACATGCGCGCCTAGCGCGTCCTGGGCCATCAATTCTTTGGCGACCTTTTTCGCGAGCGCAGGATCTATCCCGCGAGCGACCTAGATGGCCATCAGTTCCTTGTGCTCGCCCTTGTCGTCTGCTTGGAGTTCCGCACGTTCAAGCGCGAGGTGTACAAAGGGGATCGCCTTTCCCACTAATGCCTGGGAACGTTCCGTACGGCAATGAGCGAAACCTGCTCCAAGTCTGGGTAGTGTTCCTCTTTGTCGGGGCTGCGGTCCGCTGGTGCGATCTGCTGGATGGTCGTTTGCGCAGGCAGTTTACCCTTGAAATATTTCCCGTACACTTCGTCAAACGCAGGTATGTCCGCTAAATTGTCGAGGTATACAACCGTCGACACGACCTGATCGAAATCCATACCGGCTTCGTCAAGGTTGTCCATCTGGTTGCGCATCGTCTGGCGGAGCTGAAGGGCAGTGGTCGAACCATAAACTCCTTCGTTCGGTCCGGGGATAAAGCCGCTCTTCGCCGAACAATACAACGTATCGCCGGCAAAGACGCAGGGGCTCGCCGTAGGACTGGGTGGCATGTTCTTGGGACGTACGGCCCGCCGTTCCTTCAGATCACGGACCGCAACGCCTGTGTATTCGATTTGTGCGCCGTTGGGCAGGCTCGAAACTTCGATTGTGGCCCGCGCCGGGGTATTGCCGAACTCGAAGCGACGCGCATAGCGCTCGTTCATCACTCGCATCGGGATCTGCTCAGTCAAGTAGGGATTGACGAAAACCATGTGGCTGAGCTTCAGCCCAGCCGCTTCCACTATTGCTTTCATTCGGTCAAGCGCGAAGTCCACCTGAGTGGCATCGTCTGACACTTTGCCACCGGATGGGCCGGGCCCAGGCATGGCAGAAACGAACAAACGATCGTGGGTGAGAATGCCTGGTGAAAAAGGCTCGTCCGATTTGTAGTTCGGCGGATAGACGGCTCGCTTGTCGGAAAGATTGCGTACCGCAACCGCGTTGATCTCAATTGGGGGATCGGAAAGCGCGGCAACACCGAGAACAGCCCGCGCCGGCGGAATCTTTCCGAAGAACTCGCCGAAGGCCCGGTTCATTTCCGAATATTGGCTGACGTCGGTGAGATACACGGTGGTGTAGACGACGTGATCCATCGTCAAGCCCGCGGTCTCGACGACGGATTTCAAATTACTGAGGGCGTGCCGCGCCTGCGCCGCAAAAGTTGCCGGTAACGCACCATCCGCGCCGCGCGGGCCCTGAGCGGAAATATAGATATAGTCTCCGGCATCCACGCTGGACGGGGCGGCGCGGCGAACCGCAGAAGATCCGTGAGGCGGTGGAGTCGCGCCCGCCTGCGCTTGTGCGCCGACAGCCGACCACAGCAGCAATGCAACGAAGAATGATTTCATTCGAGCCTTCAGTCAGTACTTGGTAGTGGTCCAGTATGCACGCTCACGACGGAAGAAAAAGTCGAGCTTCGCTCGACGGGAAAGCCGGGGCGGCTGTCCCCACATTACGCGGCCCGGCTTCCTTTTTGTGCGGCTCCCAGGATGCTGCGCAATCTTTGTCCCACAATGATTTCTTCGCCGGGTTGGATGGTCATCGAAACCAGCTCGATGTGGTCGGCTTCCGGCCGCTCTTTGCTGGTCGGATTGGGCCTGCCCTCGCGAACCGCTTTCACCAAGCTCGGATTATCCGCACCGAGCACTTCGATGACCGGGTCGCCGTCCCGCAAAGCCTGCACGCAGTCAGCGATGGTAAATCCCCACGCTCGCTGATCCCATGAAACGTTCAGCGTGGGATAGCGGTTCCCATCATCTGGAATGTATATCTTCGTTTGGACCCCCGGCACTGTCTCCACCAGCTTTCTGATGCTATCCACACGATCGTTCCACTCGCGGTAAAGTTTCTTGTCGTCCAGCTTCAGCCAAGTCTCAAGAGCGGTAAGGCAGCCGATCATTTCTTCTTTTCCAACCTTCATGGGTCGGCACACGGCCCCCTCGCGCGGGCTGGAGTTCATGACGGCCGCGTCGATCAGATCCTTGCGGCCGAGAAGCACTCCGCTGCACTGCGGCCCGCGCAGGCCTTTCCCACCGGAAAAGGTGTAGAGGTCAATTCCCATGCGGGCGTATAACTTGGCATTATCAGCCGGAGGGATGCCTGCGGCATCGTCGAGAAGCAGAGGCACCTTATGAGCTTTCGCAATCGCGAGTTCCTTCTGCAACTCGTCACCGAGGTGCGTGGTGTAGATCATTACGGTGTTTGGGTTGATGGCATTGGCAAGTTCTTCCGGTGAATAGGCGAGCACCAATTTCGCTCCGGTCAGGCGGATCGCACTGTCAAAAGCGCTCCGGCCGCCGGACATGACCACTTCATTCTTGAGGCCGGTGGTATCGGGGAGTTGCCAGATGAGCTTGTCATCGGTGCCGGCCATGCATCCGGCGGTTGCGACTGCCAAGGCCCCCGCGGCGCCCGAGGTAATCATTCCAGACTCGGCGCCGGTGAGTTCCGCCAGCCGCCGCCCGATGGCACGTTGCAAATCAAGCACATTTACGAAATACTGCGAGGCTTCGATCTGGGCTTCGCGAACTTCCGGAAACTCCAGAGACCCACTGAGGTAGGTCCAGGTGCCTCGGCAATTGATGACGGTCTTAACCCCCAGGCGGGTGTAAACATTTTGTCGCGGGTCTTTGCCTACGGCGGTGGCGGCCTTCGCGAAGAGGTCAGCTACGGCAATTTGGCTCAGCAGCGGAGCCGCCGCTGCCCATTTCATGAATGACCGACGACTGGAATTCAGAACGTGCATTGCGATACCTCCAGTACGAAGATGAATAGCCTCACCTCGACGCCTCCTCCATGTAAGCGACCACATCAGCGAGCTCCCTGCTGCTGAGCCGCCGCCCGAAGTCGACAGGCATGGGATCTCCGATTTTCCGCTCGACGGAGAGCAGGCTGGATTTCATGAGCAGGTAAAACCGGCCATCGCCATCCTGCAATTGCAGAGAGGCGTCATCTTCATTTCGAATCATGCCGGAAAACTTTCGGCCATCCCGCGCAGCTGCGGTTGCAGTCTCTTGCGGTCCTTCGGCCGGCTTGAGAATCGCGTCGCGAATTTCGTCCGCCGGATGATCTCGTGCAAACCCCGCGAGGTCCCCGGCGACGAACTGCCCTCGGACCCCAATTTGGTGGCAGGCTGAACATCCGGCCTTTCCGAAGAAAAGATCGTGGCCCCGCGCTGGGTCGCCCGGCATGGAGTTCCCAGCGGACCTGCCTTGCAAAGAGCGCAGATACGCAAGGACCGCGTGAGCATCTTCTCTTCCAAGACTGGGGAATCCTGGCATCCCTTCTTCCGGAATTCCATCATGGATCACGCTGAGCAATGCCTCGTCCGAGAGCGACTTCACGCCGCTCCGGCGAATGATATCGGGCGCATGCTCACCACCGAGCGCATCGAGTCCGTGACAAGTCGCGCACTTCGCCTCGAAAACGCTCTTTCCCCTGAGGTCAACTTTCGGACCGGCAGCAGACGCCTCGCGGTTCGGGTCTTGGCAAAGGACATTGCCGACCACGCCGAGAGAAATCAACACCACCCCAAACTTGAGAACGATTTGCCCGGCCACGCCGCGCTTCTCGACTTTCGCCCCTAGGGAGATTCGCCCGGGAAGTCGCAATATTCCACTCCGTGAAAACAGATTCTTAGGAATCGGTGACATCGGACGGTGAACCTGATATACCACAGAATCTGCTTGACGCAAATCCAATTGTTTCGTTTCATTGGGTTTTGTTTCGTCCAGTGAAAGTGCGCAGTACATTAAATCGGCTGCCCAGGAATATGACTATACGCGGATTAGAAATCCGGTCATTTCATGGCACAGGTATCGGGGTAGCACCAATCAAAGGAAGAGGGAACAATGCGACGCTACGTAGTGGCTCTGTCTATTTGTTGGTTGACCCTGAATGTCGCACAAGCTGAAGCTGAGAGCTCGAGTTTGTCGTGTCACGTTGAGACCACGAATTACAAGGGTTGGAGTGCAGAACAGCTTTCCAACCACTGGGTCAAGCTAATCGTCGTACCGCAAAATGGCGGACGGCTGATGCAAGTCATTTTTGCCGAGCATGCTTACCTCTTCGTCAATCCCAAGTATGAAGGGAAGTACCTGCCTCCAGATCCATCCCAATGGTTTAACTATGGAGGCGACAAGCTGTGGCTGTTGCCAGAGGGAAATGACGATGAACAACATTGGGTGGGCAATTCCGATTTGCTCGACGACGGCCCGTACGCCTTTCGAAAGGTTTCGGAAGGTCAGGGGTGCGAGATCGAGCTGACGGGCCCGGCCGATCCGCAGACCGGGATTCAGATCCGGCGCACGATTCACCTGGACGCCGATTCTCCACGAATTCGTTTTCACGCAACCATGCAGAACAAGAGCGGACATGCAATCGAGTGGTCGATGCAGTCTGTTTCGCAATACGATACCGCGGACCACTCTGCTCCCTCGCGAGGCAGCCGCAATTTCTGGACCTTCACCCCAGCAAATCCAGTCAGCAGCTATCTCAATCGCTACCACGTGCGCTTCGGTCCAGCGGAAAATCCGGCGGTCGCCGTCAGGGAGGACGGCCTCTTCGCGCTGCACTACACTCACCTTGCCGCAGAACTATGGCTGGACTCGACTCCGGGCTGGCTGGCCGTGGTGGATGGCGATAGCCATTACGCCATGGTTGAGCGCTTCCGATACGATAAGAGCGCAGCCTATCCTGGCAAGGCATCGGTTATTTTTTGGACGAATGGTCCCGAAGTGAGGTTGAATTCTGAAGAGGAACCTTCGCTGACCTCCGGAGGCGACGGAGCTCCTTATTATCTGGAAGCCGAGATCAACAGTCCTTTGGTCCAACTGCGGCCGGGTGAGACCCGAGATCTGGACACGGAGTGGTTTCCCACTCGCTCGGGCAGCGAGTTCCACGGCGTAGAGGACGCAGGCGTCGTGGTGCGTCCTCTTCGGGCCTCCCGTTTGCAGAACGGCCACGTGCGCCTCTGGGGTTCCTTTGGAGTATTTTTCGCGGGACATTTGGTTGCGCATCTTTACGACGAACACGGCACCAGCGTGGGAACGACTCCTCTGGCTCAGGTCGACCCGGCGAATCTCGTCGTGCTGGAAACAGAGTTAACGCCTGCTGCCAAACCCTCCCGCATCTCGCTTCATCTCGAAGACGCAAATGGGCTGGACCGTGGTTCTCTTCAGGAGGTTCAAGTCGAGGAAGTTCAAGTCGGCGCGGTAGAAAACCACTGACATGAAATCAATCAGAAAAGACTTAGCCGGGGCAGCACTGGCCGTGTTTAGTCTGTTCACATTTTCAGCGGCAGGCCAACAGGGCCAGGCTCCGGTTGTTGCCAACGTGAATGTGAGCGCGGACGACCTGCTCACACGGCCTCCCGGCGCCAACTGGACTTCCTATAACGGCGACTACACCGGACGCCGCTACAGCGCCTTGCGCGAAATCACCGCGGCAAATGTCACACAGCTTCGCGCCTCGTGGATGTTCCATCCTTCCAATTCCGAGCGGCTGGAAGTGACCCCTGTGGTCGTCAACGGAGTAATGTATGTCACCTCGGCCAACGATGTATTTGCGCTTGATGCACGAACGGGCCGGGTTCTTTGGCATCACCAAAGGCCGGTGAGCGCGGGGCTGCTCGATGATGCTGCGGCTCATAAGAACCGTGGAGTTGGCGTCTGGCGAAACTTCGTTTACATGGAGACCGATGACGCCCACTTGCTTTGTCTCGACGCTCGCTCGGGACAACTGCAATGGGATGTGGTCTACGCGGACAAGGCAAAACAATATGGCGCAACCAGCGCTCCGCTCATTGTGAAAGACGAAGTGATCGTTGGAACGTCCGGAGGGGACTCGGGCGTGCGCGGTTTCGTCGCCGCTTACGATGCCCTTACCGGTAACCTGAAATGGCGTTTCTGGACTATTCCCGGGCCGGGTGAGTTCGGCTCCTCCAGTTGGCCAGGCGATTCCTACCTTCACGGCGGGGGCACGACCTGGATGCCCGGCACCTACGACGCTAAACTGGACACTCTGTATTGGACAACCAGCAACGCGGCGCCCGATTTCGTAGGCGACTCCCGCCCTGGAGACGATCTGTACACCGCCTGCGTCGTGGCACTGAACCCTACAACAGGTGCGTTGAAATGGTACTTCCAGTTCACTCCCCACGACTTGTACGACTACGACGCCAACGAAACACCAGTGCTATTGAGTGCTGAAGTGAACGGTCGAATGCGTGACTTGCTGGTGCAAGCCAACCGTAATGGGTTTCTTTATATTCTCGACCGGACCGACGGAAAGTTCCTCAAGGCGACGGCGTTTGTTGAGAAGCTGAACTGGGCCAAAGGAATTGACGCGTCGGGCCGTCCGATATTGTCGGGAAAAATACCGAGCGCGGAGGGCACGCAGATTTGCCCCGGCATCGATGGAGCCACAAATTGGTTTTCGCCTTCCTACAATCCTGATACCGGATTCTTCTACGTGATGGCGCTGGAGAGTTGCAGCATCTTTTTCGCTCACCCGCAATCATTTGCCCAAGGCCAGACCTTCTACGCTACGGGCACGAGGCTTGCGCCCGATGATCACGCTCAGAAGATCGTGCTGGCGTACTCGCTGCTCGAGGGAAAGATCGTCTGGCGCTATCCCCAGGCCGGCCGAGGCATTTCCTGGGGCGGAACGCTGACAACGGCGGGTGAATTGGTGTTCTTCGGGAACGATACCGGGGCACTGGAAGCGGTGGAAGCACGGACCGGCCGTTCGCTCTGGCAGTTCACCACCGGCCAGAGCATTCACGCTTCACCGATGAGTTATGCGGTCGATGGGGTTCAGTATGTGGCTGTCGCAGCGGGCGGCGATGTTATCAGCTTCTCGCTTCCTCACTAGTGAACTGTCGCATCGTGCCTGCGGGAGCAGTTCTCTCGCTTACGGCACGAGGGGCAACTCCGCCCGCGCTGTGCCACTTTTACCGGGCGGCAAGCCGAGAATGTCTCATTCGCCGAGGAGGGAATTACTTCTGTTTCACCGCGATCGCCGAGATCTCAATTCGGGCGTTGTTGACCAGGGCTGCAGCCTGGATCGTAGCACGGGCCGGCTTGGGGTCAGGCATAACACTCTTGTAAATCTTGTTCATGTCGGGGAACTCATGAATGTCGGCGAGGTAGACTGTCACACTGACAACGTCCTTCAGTTCGAAGCCGGCGGCCTTAAGAACTCGCTGGATATTGGCGAGAGCCGCGCTTGTCTCGGGGCCGATTCCTCCAGCGACCAACTTGTCGGACTCGTCGGTACCCTCCTGACCCGCGATGTAGAGAGTATTTCCCGCCACCACGCCGTCGCTAAAAGGAAGTCCCCGGGCGGGAGACAGATTCACGGCTTTGCGTTCCTGGCTGTCGCCCTGCTGCACTGAAACGCCTAGGGATAGTGCGATCGCGAAGATCCACAGAAGCAGGCGGGCAGTCTTGCTCAGCGTCGTCATTTTCATTTCCTCTCGGAGAAACGGATTGGCTCTTCCACCGAACCACAAACAGTGTTAGAGTCCGCGCACATATATACATCGAGGAGGAGGAAATGAACAAGTTTCATGGCTTTGCGAAATCGCACAGAATCGCGGCATCGCTGGTATCCATCGGCCTTTTGTCTGCTACGTTGTGCGGAGCCAGATTCTTGCGGGCACAATCAGTCGCCGGAGCAAATCCATCGCAGACCGACAGCGCCTTGATCGCAGACTTTCGCCGGGTGGAGGTGGCTTCGGTCTCCGATGCTCTGGAGCAGTTGACCGGCAAGCGGATGTACATGAGTCACCGCATGCATCCGATCTTGACTACAAAGTTTGCCGGCTTTGCGCGTACGGTACTGCTTAAGAAGGACGAAGGCAACAGCGATCCCACTGCGCTGAACGGAATGTTGGCGGCCATTGACGAGGGCTCGGTGGATTCCGTTTACGTGATGGAAGTCGAGGACGGCGAGGACATCGCGGGAATGGGCGGATTGATGGGCACGGCCATGGCTGCGCGGGGCTACGCCGGAGCAGTAATCGATGGAGGAGTGCGCGATGTGGCCTATCTGCGCAAGATTGGGTTTCCGGTGTATGCGACCGGCATTGTGCCCTCGACTTCGGTGCATCATTATCGATTCGGAGGATCCCAGATTCCAGTGAAGTGCGACGGGGTGACGGTGAATGCCGGCGACATCGTCGCGGCGGACAGCGATGGCGTGGTGGTTGTGCCCAGGGCAAAGGCTCTGGAAGTTCTAACTCTCGCCCAACAAATGGACTTCAAAGAGCATTCGATGTATGCCGTGATTGAACAGACGAAGTCGATTGTGGAGGCGGTGAAGAAGTTTGGAAGGCTATAGCGGACAAAAGACTTCGCATTGCCCTGATGGATCGTCGATCTCGAGGGACCAAATTGGAAGGAGAACGAATATGAACTTGACTTTTACACGAAGAGCGTTTGCGGCGCGGTTCGCTTCCGTGCTTTCCGCGTTGGGAGTTACCGCCGTGGTTTTGCCTAATCGTGCATTGGCGCGGAGTGCCGCCGCCCAAGATACCGGCGAAATCCGCAAGTTGAATAGCGAGGGCAAACCGGGCAGCGAGAAAGACGTCATCATGCCCGTGATTGTTCACCGGGGGTTGATTTATGTCGCGGGGCAGGGCGCCCACGATACGCGCGACTCCAAGGAATGGACGATTGAATCGCACACCAGCATGGTCATGGATAAGATCAAGAAGCATGTGGAAATTGGCGGAGGAACCATGGACAGCATTCTTACGTTGAATGTTTTCCTGGTGAAGATCGAACACTGGGACGGAATGCATAAAGTGTTCTCGACATATTTTCCCCATGGCGGCCCGGCGCGAACAACCGTTGCGGTGGCTGCGCTGCCGGGAGATTCGCTGGTGGAAATCAATTGCATTGCCGCGGTCGCGGGCAAGTGAGCGGCAAGGGAGCTTCATTCATGCGCCTTAACTCAAGGTGGCTAGCCATGAACTGGTTCATGCTGCAACCCGGCGAAGAGCAGAGCGTTACCGGACAACTTTCGCGTCTTCTGCGCGAACACACGGCATAAACAAGGAAAACCTGGCGATGAACAGTGCGAGAACGAGCCACGTCCGCTGGTTTCTGGTGTTCTGGCTGTTCATTCTCAGCGCGGTTTCTTATCTCGACCGCGTTAACATCTCGATTGCTGGCGGATCCATCGCCGAGGCCTATCATCTCAGCGATGTACAACTGGGCCAGGTGTTCAGCGCCATGCTGGTCGGGTACGCACTTTTCCAGACCGTTGGGGGAAGGCTGGCCGATCGCTTCGGACCGCGCCGTGTGCTGGCCGCGGGCGTCGTGTGGTGGGGAATCTTCACCGCCCTGACCGCCATGGTCCCCGCGAATATTGCAGCCGCGCTGCTCATCTTCGTGGCGGTCCGTTTTCTTCTCGGCGCCGGGGAGGCCGTGATCTACCCGTCCGCCAATCAATTCGTCGCACGCTGGATTCCGACTACGGAACGCGGTATTGCCAATGGCTGGATCTTCGCCGGCGTGGGCGCGGGAGCCGGCCTTACGCCTTTGATCGTGACTTACATTATGGTTCACTACGGCTGGAGATCGTCGTTTTGGGTTTGCTCCATCATCGGATTCGCCGTTGGTGTGGTGTGGTTTTTTATCGCACGCGACACACCCGCTGAGCATCCCGGCGTTGCCGCCTCAGAGTTGGCGTTGATTCGTTCTGGGCTCACGCAACCGGAGTCAAAGAATGATCTGAAAACGCTCGTGCCCTGGAGCCGCGTAATACAAAGCAAGGACGTCCTGGCCGTCACCCTCAGCTATTTCTGCTATGGCTACGTGGCATGGATCTTCTTCAGCTGGTTCTATCGCTATCTCGCCAAGGTGCGGGGCCTGGATTTGAAGGCGAGCGCGTTCTACACCATGTTGCCATTTCTCGCCATGTTAGTTTGCTGCCTTTTGGGAGGGACCATCAACGACCGGCTCACCAAGCAGCTTGGACCGCGCGTCGGGCGCTGTGGCCTTGCGGCATTTGCGATTTCGGTGGCGGGAATATTCATCGCTCTCGGATCCCAGGTTCAGAGCGCGCGGCTGGCCAGCGTTGTGCTCGCGGGTGGAGCAGGTGCCCTGTATTTGTCTCAGAGTTCTTTCTGGTCCGTGACGGCCGACATAGCCGGCGCGTCTGCGGGCTCGGTATCGGGCTTCATGAATATGGGAAACCAGATTGGAGCGGCACTGACCGCTTCTCTCACCCCCTGGATCGCCGCGCGGTTCGGTTGGACGACCTCATTTCTAGTGGCGGCTGGGCTCTGCCTGGTGGGCGCATTGAGCTGGCTCGTGGTGGATCCATTGCGACAACTCGGAGTTTCTCCCGCCGATGCTGGCACGGTGCAGATTCAAAGTTCGAAAT
>Ga0116121_1000223_pt1 | contig 32600 bp, 20 predicted proteins | sample June2015DPH_13_1_FD_89725 | JGI IMG/M metagenome (GOLD analysis project Ga0116121, IMG submission 89725) | Peatland microbial communities from SPRUCE experiment site at the Marcell Experimental Forest, Minnesota, USA - June2015DPH_13_10 | ecosystem: Environmental > Terrestrial > Soil > Wetlands...
GGGCGCATTTCCTAACGACGAGGCAGCAATTAAATTACTCTACATGGCCCTGAGGAATATCATGAAGAAATGGACCATGCCGATCCGGGGCTGGGGAACCGCCATCAATCAAATGTCCATTATCTTTGAAGACCGAATTCCAAAATGACAAATCCTACTTACACAGAAATTCTTACAGACCCAGAAAATCCTTTAGAAAAAGGCACTTTTCTTAAAAATCGACCTATCAAAATGTCTTATTACTTATGAACTGATTAGTACACATATGGTATAAAAAAAGGAAGGCGATACACTCGCCTTCCTTTTCAAACCTTACGAATTACCTGCTGCTCGCAGAGGCTTCCGCCTTTTACCTTTGTATGAAAATAATCTGACGCTTTTGAATACCGGCAGCCTTGAATTGTACAATATACCGACCCGCGGCAAGGGAAAAATCCTTCAACGCCCTGGTATAATGGCCCGCTGGCAAGGTACGATTTATCGTCAGCGCGGTCCTGCCGAGCAGGTCACTGAAGGTAATTCCGACCGGTCCGGCGACGTTAAGGGAATAAACAAGCGCTTCCCCTCTGACCGCAAAATCGGTCTTGGCCGCTTTCGCTGCAACAGGCCGAACCGAAGTGGAGGTTGTTGTGAAACTCCACGGGCCCGCCCAGCTGCTCGTGCCGCCCGGATTCGTCGCACTCACCTCCCAGTAGTACGTCGTGTCGACCGTAATACTGCTATCCACCAGCGAAAGACCCGTTATACCGGACTGACTGAAAATCGTGCTCCCGAACCTCGGGTCCATGGAAATTTGGACGTTATACGTCACCGCACCCGTTCCCGCAGTCCAGCTCAGAGAGACCGGCATCGCCACATTTACCGCGCCGTTCGACGGTAATGAAATCGAGGGAACTCCCGGCGCCGCTGGTATCGTCGTGAAACTCCGCGGACCCGCCCAGTTGCTCGTACCGCCCGAATTCGTCGCACTCACCTCCCAATAGTATGTCGTGCCGATCGTAAGACCGCCTATCACTTGCGAAGGACCCGACGTTATTCCTGACTGACTGAAAACCGTGGTCCCGAAGCCCGAACTCGTCGATACCTGAACGTTATAGGACCTTGCCGGGCCTCCATTGGGGTTCGCTGCCCAGCTCAGTGTCAATCCGGATATCGGCTGGTTCAGAGCATTGTTCCCCGGCGAACTGAGCTGGGGAGTTCCCGGTGTCGCTGGTATCGTCGTGAAAATCCATGGGCCCGCCCAGCTGCTCGTACCGCCCGCATTCGTCGCGCTCACTTCCCAGTAGTACTTCGTTCCGTTCGTAAGATCGCTTACCACCTGCGAAGAGCCCGACGTTATTCCAAACTGACTGAAAACCGTGGTACCGAAGCCCGCATCCGTCGATACCCAGACGTTATAGGACGCCACCGCACCTCCACCGGTCGATGTCCAGCTGAGAGAAACCGGCAGCGCCACGTCGAAAGCGCCGTTTGTCGGCGATGAAATCGCGGGAATTCCCGGAACTCCCGGCGTCGCTGGAACCGTCGTGAAACTCCACGGGCCCGCCCAGCCGCTCGTACCGCCCGCATTCGTCGCACTGACTTCCCAGTAATACGAGATGTCGTTCGCAAGACCGCTTACCACCTGCGAAGGACCCGTCCTTATGCCGGATCGACTGAAAACCGTGGTCCCGAAGTCCGAACTCGTCGATACCAGAACGTTATAGGACGTCACCGGGCCTCCACTGGTCGATGCCCAGCTCAGAGAGACCGGGATCGCCAAACCTGTAGCGCCGCTCGTCGGCGATGAAAGCGTAGGAACTCCCGGCACCGGCGGGAGAACCGTGGTAAAATTCCACGTGCCTGACCAGCCGCTCGTGCCGCCCGCATTCGTCGCACTGACTTCCCAGTAGTATGTGGTAGCGTACGTAAAACTGCCTATCACCTGCGAAGGACCCGACGTTATTCCTGACTGACTGAAAACCGTGGTCCCGAAGTTCTCACTCGTCGATACCTGAACGTTATAGGACGTCACCGGGCCCCCAGTGGTGTTCGATGCCCAGCTTAAAGTCAATCCGGATATCGGCTCGTTCGGAGCGCCATTTGTCGGCGAAGCGAGCGCGGGAGCTCCCGGAGCCGGAACCGTCGTAAAACTCCAGACGCTCGACCAGTTACTCGTACCGCCCGGATTCGTTGCACTCACTTCCCAATAACACCCTGCCAAATTATCGGGCGTTCCGCTCGGAAGACCGCTTACTATCTGCGAAGTACCCGTTATTCCGGACTGACTGAAAACCATGGTCCCGAAGTTCACACTCGTCGATACCCGGACGTTATAGGACGTAACCGGGCCTCCACTGGTGGTGTTCGATGCCCAGCTCAGCGTCAATCCGGATACAGGCTGGTTTGGAGCATTGTTCCCCGGCGAAGAGAGCGTGGGAGCTCCCGGTTCCTGTTCAATGGTAAAAGAGCCGGTGTCCGATGCCGTGCCGCCCAGACCAGTTGCCGCTACCTCCCAGTAATACTTTTGTCCGCTGACAAGTGTTATTGGCAATGTTTGCGAGGTCGTCGCCAGGCCATTCACTTTATAGACTGTTGAACTAAAAGTCGAACTCGTCGATACTTGAACCGCATAGGACGTTACCGGGCCTCCATTGGAGTTGGCTGCCCAGCTCAGCGTCAGCCCGGATGCCGGCTGGTTCGTAGCATTGTCCGTCGGCGAAGTGAGCGTGGGAGCTTCCGTCTCCTCTGTCGTATAGAATCCCCACGGAGCCGACCACGGGCCCACATCGTATGGATCCGCCGCCGCCGATACCATCCAGTAGTAACTCTGTGTCGTCGTGTTCGTGCTGTACGCAAGACCGCTTATCACCTGCGAAGTACCCGTAATTCCGGACTGACTGAAAAAGGTGCTTCCGAAAGCCCCATTCGTCGCCGGAGCCGTGGAAACCTGGACATTATACGTCACCGCACCCGAAACCGAAGTCCAGTTGAGCGTCGGTGAGGTCGACGTCACCGTGGCATTCTCCGGCGATACAAGAGATGGCGCTGCCGGGAGCGCTACCGTGGTGAAACTCCACATGCCCGACCATGCACCCGTGCCTCCGGCATTCGTTGCATTCACTTCCCAATAGTACGGCGTGCTGTTCGCAAGACCGCTTACCAAGGTGGAGCGTCCCGTGAGACCCGTCTGGCTCGATACCGTCGTCGTAAAGCTCGATGACGTCGATACACGAACGGCATAGGATGTCGCTTCCGTTCCCGCGCTCCAGCTCAGAGAGACCGGAAGCGCAACACCGGTAGCGCCGTTCGCAGGCGATGAGGGGGAGGGCTGGGCGCTGACACCGATAGCCCATACAATAAGGAAAGTAACGGATAGAGACGCTCTTTTCAACCAAAAACGAGACATATCTCACTCCCTTCTTGCACTTAGTGCATTAAAATTGATTGATAGATGGTCAATCAAAGAGAAATCTCCGTGCTATGCACGGGCTGAATCCATCGCGTTATACCGGTTATTTTTCGAGCCGTTTCTTTTCAAAGCTACGGATAACAAAATGACAAAAAGATTTGGATCCATTATATCATTCCTGGTTTTCAATTTGGTCTTTATAGAGTATTCACATAGATTTAATCCAAGGCAAGACAAAACAAACGGTCTTTTTCAGTTTTTTTGATATATAATATTCGCAGAACACCATGCGCAAGGTACTTTTTAGGTAACCAAAAATATTCCGCTTACTATTTTGATCATATCTTGGCATTGTTTTTTCTGTTCATTTTCGACTCTTTGCAAAATGGCCCTCGGATATTAGCGCATTTTAAAGGAATGAATATAAGATGACTCAGCTATTAAACTTTTTAACCGTCGAATTTATTGCCCTCAAAGCATTTTTTAATGATCTCGCTGCTCTCATGCGTTACCATACGAACGGAATTAACGCCTTTGTCCGTCTCTTATAATCGGTAAGAGAACGCGATAGTTTCCTGATATAAAAAAAGGAAGGCGAGTGTATCGCCTTCCTTTTTAAACCTGCCGAGTTACCTGCTCGCTCTGCCCGCAGCGACCTACCTTTGTATGAAAATAATCTGACGCTTCTGAATGCCGGCAGCTTTGAATTGTACAATATAGCGACCTGCGGCAAGGGAAAAATCCTTCAACGCCATGGTATAATGGCCCGCTGGCAAGGTACGATTCACGGACAGCGCTGTTCTGCCGAGCAGGTCACTGAAGGTAATCCCGACCGGTCCGGCAACGTTAAGAGAATAAACAAGCGCTTCTCCTTTGACCACGAAATCGGTCCTGGCCGCCTCCGGCGCAACTTTCAGAACCGAGGTGAGGGTTATGGTGAAACTCGCGCTCACCCACGCGCTCGTACCACCCGCATTGGTCGCGCTCACTTCCCAGTAGTACGACATGTTGTTTGCAAGGTTTACCACAAGCGAAAGACCCGTTATGCCGGACTGGCTGAAAACCGTGGTCCCGAACCCCGCATCCGTGGAGACCTGGACGTTATACGTCGCCGCACCCGTTGCTGCGGTCCAGCTCAGCGTGACCGGCACCGTCATTCCGGTGGCGCTGGTCGCGATCCATGACGATACCAGTGTCGTGGGAACTCCCGGCGCCGTTGGAATCGTCGTGAAATTCCACGGGCCTGCCCAGCCGTTTGTACCGCTCGAATTTATTGCACTCACTTCCCAGTAGTACAAGGTGCCGGTCGTAAGATCGTTTACCACCTGCGAAGAACCCGACGTTATGCCGGACCGACTGAAAACCGTGGTCCCGAAGCCAGAACTCGTCGATACCTGCACCGCATAGGACGCCACCGAGCCTCCGGTGGTCGATGCCCAGCTCAGAGAGACCGGGATCGCCAAATCTGTAGCGCCATTTGTCGGCAATGAAAGACTGGGAACTCCCGGCTTCGGGGGAAGAACCGTCGTAAAACTCCAGACGCTCGACCAGCTCGTGCCCGCAGCATTCGTCGCACTCACTTTCCAGTAATACAACATGTCGTTCTTAAGACCGCTTACCGCTGCGGTTAGATCCGTTCCAGACTGACTGAAGTCCGTGGTCCCGAAACCCGCACTCGTCGAAACTCGAACGTCAAAGGAGGTCACCTCGCCTCCGATGGAGTTCGCTGCCCAGCTCAACGTCAATCCGGATATCGGCTGGTCCTGAGCATTGTCCGTCGGCGAAGTGAGCAGGGGAGCTCCCGGAGCCAGTGGAATCGTCGTGAAACTCCAAGCACTCGACCAGTTACTCGTGCCGCCGGGACCGGTTGCCCAAACCTCCCAATAGTACGTTCTACCGTTGGCGAGCGTGGACAATCCTATTGAGGGCGTCGTTATATCACTCCCGCTCAAGTTGGTCGTACTGAAGTCTGCATTGGTCGACAACCTAAAGGCGTAGGACGTCACCGGCCCGCCGGAGTTAGATGCCCAGCTCAGCGTCAATCCTGATATCGCCAGGTTCTGAGCATTGTTCGTCGGCGAAGTGAGCGTGGGAACTCCCGTCACCGCCGCCGTCGTGAATATTAACGGAGTCGACCACACGCTCGTGTCGGCCCCATTCCTCGCGCTCACTCGCCAGAGGTACGGGGTGCCGTTCGCAAGAAGAACACCGCTTATTGCCTGCGAAAGACTTGCTATTCCGGACATACTGAAAACCGGGCTCCCGAATCCCGCAGATGTGGAGACCTGGACATTATACGTCGCCGCACCCGTTACCGCACTCCAACTCAGCACCAATCCGGATACCGACTCGTTCTGAGCATCGTTCGCCGGAGATTGGGGCGTGGGAACTCCCAGCACCGTCATAAAATCCGCAGTCGACCGGCTACTCGTGCCGCCCGGACCCGTTGCCGTAATCTCCCAGTAATATGTTGTTCCGCCAACGAGTGTGGGCAAAGTTTGTGAGGTTGTCGTTAGGTCACTCACTTTATAAACCGTTGAACTAAAGGTCGAGCTTGTCGATACCTGAACCGCATAGGACGTCACCGGTCCGCCCGCGCCCGATGTCCAGCTCAGCGTCAATCCGGCTATCGCCTGGTTCTGAGCATTATCCGACGGTGAAGAGAGAACCGGCGCACCCGGCGCTCCAATAACGGCCACGGCAGTAACAAAACTATCGAGTTTCATTGCCGTGCCGTTACCCGTTGCCGTAACCTCCCAGTAATATTTCGTTGAATTGAGAAGCGTTGGTAAAGCTTCCGAGGTCGCCGTCAGGCCGCTTATGCTCAAGACCGTTGAACTGAAGCTCGAAGTCGTCCCTACCTGTACCGCATACGATGCCACCGGTCCGCCAGCGCTCGATGTCCAGCTCAACGTCAATCCGGATACCGGCTGGTTCATGGCATTATCCGACGGTGAAGAGAGAATCGGCACGCCCGGCGCTGGAATAACGGCCGCGGCAGTAGTGAAGCTATTGGCAGCCGACCAGCCGAGTGTGTTGCCACCTGCATTCGTCGCCGCCACTTCCCAGTAGTAGGTAGCGGAATTGACAAGACCGCTGCTTACCGTTGCGGAGGCACCCGTGGTAATCCCGGTCTGGCTGAATACTGTCGTCCCGAAACTCGGTGACGTCGATACCATGACGTTATACATCGACGCGCCCGCCGTCGCGTTCCAGCTCAGGGTCGGTGTTAATGACTGGTTGACCGCGCCATTCGTCGGTAACGCAAGTGAGGGGATCGCCGGAAGCGTCGTGAAACTCCAGACGCTCGACCAGTTGGCGCTTGGGTCGCCTGTCTCAACTCTCCAAAAATAGTACGGTACGCTCGTAGTATTTGGGCTGGAGGTCAAACTACTCAATGGAGTGCTTGTCCCCGTAATTCCTGACTCGCCATACTCTAGCGTATTAAAGCTCGCATCCGACGTGACCTGGACCGTATACAGGCCGCTCGTATCTGTAAACGAACCCCAACTCAGGGTCAGCGAGGCCGACTGGTCCGTCGCCCCGTTCGTCGGAGATGACAGCGTCGGTTGGGCGCTAGCGCTGATGGCCCACGCAATAAGACAAGTCGCCGACAGAGCGGCCCTTTTCAACCCAAAATGAGACATACTTTACCCCTTTCTTGTAAAAATGTTATAGGTGGTACACTAAATATCTTCCAAAAAAGTTATGTCATCGCTCATTCGGTTTTCGGTTGTTATAGAAAGGTAGGTGAAATGTTTCAAAAACGCCAAAAAATCTCTGTTTATATAAAGCAAAAGTTATGCCGCGAATTAATAGCAGGATTTTATGTGATTACGTAACAAAATAAGGATATAAGGATACTATCGGCAAACCACCGTGCGCAAGGTACTTTTTAGGTAACCAAAAATATGGGACAATCGCGGAAACGGTCAGATATCCAACGAGGATAAGCCAGAAAGCGTAGATGGGCCAGATAAAAATTGAGTGATTCATGGCTGTTTTTATAGCGCCGTATTGGTAGTTTTATGCTATTATTCAGATCAGGCGCGTGTAAACAAATAGAGATCTTGCACACGCCCAAATCATCAATTGTATCGTCTTCCTGCGCTTATTCAATAGCTTCGCTATTCCTTTACCAATTTCGCCATTATTTCACTCACTCCATCAACCTTCAGACGAATGATATAAGTACCCGCAGGTATCTGGCGCGCCGTCCAGGTAGCGGTATACGTCCCGGCAGCTCTTACCTGGCGGTCCAACAGCACGGCAACACGGTCGCCCTTGACATCAAATACCTCCATGCTGACCGATGCAAGATTCGAAGTTCCCTGCGGAATGGAATAGGTTATGGCCATGCCGCTCCTCGATGATTTGACGCTCAATCGCGCCTCTTGCGGGAATTCTCCCCTGCTCCACGGCTTTGTGAAGGTAGACGGAGTATACGCACCGGTAATGAATAGTGAATATACGGCAGGCAGGGTGATTGGTATCCTGGTCACCGGGGTTCCCGAAACGGTGGTCTGCGTATAGGTTGGAGTCGTTATCAGACCGGTATGCGGATCCCATTGCTGCGGCACAAAACTCCCTCGCAATTGTGCGGTCGTAGTCACGGCCGTTGCCGAGCGGTTCTCGAAGAAATAAATGTTCAAACTATCCGCTAAAACCTTGTGAATGTACTGCACGGGCGTCCCCGTGAATTGTACATCATACACCGGAATCGCACTGTTAATCGCGCTGACTACCTTGGGGTCGCCGCCTACAATGGACGAATCGATGGTCCCGAGGAAAACAGCGCTTCCCCCATTCGCATTTGTCTGCGCCTGTCCAGTTACCGGAAACATTGCTTTGACGGCATTGGCGACGTCAGTATCATGCCCGAATTCCGCCGAGTTCTTCGGTAGCACCCCGGTCACGATCACATGGCCGCCGCTGTTGTAAAATTGCTGAATTTTCTGTAAATTACTCCACGCGACAGTTGAACATGCCGGGACGATGAAGACGCTGAATTGCTCGTGATTAATAGCATTACTCTGGTACAGTGTAGAGCCGACGACACTGCACGTCGAGTCTAAAATCTCGGGGTGAATCCAGGAAAAATCGTGGCATATCTTTTGTGAAAGAATTGACGCTACCTCTATATAGTCAAGCGAGGCATTGTCACCGCCTTGATGCGTAGCAGCGACCGTGCTATCCCTAAAGTACGTTCCCTGCATCGCGTTTATCGGGTAAAGCATCGCGATATCCGCCACATGCCGTTCATTAGGCTGCCGCAACAGCACGCCGCACCTGCCCACGTATGTATTGTAGGGAAGCGAGCAGGCGGAAAAGGAATGTTGTCGTAAGAGGCCGTCGGCCATTTGCTCCATAGCCTCCCCACTGTCACCGCCATACTCGACGCCGCACTCCGGATGATCCCAGTTATATTGCGCGGCGCTGAAAAGTTTATAAAAGAAATGGGTATAGGCATAGCCGATCATATCCAGGGTAGGGCTGGCCTGAAATTTAAAGCATTTAATATCATCGGTCGTCGAGCCCACCTGGTCGGTCCAATCTTCGTTGTCCTGATGCCCGCATTCTACTACCCCGTGAGCGGAATCCCAAAGGTGGATTTCTTTCATGAAACCATTGGCGTAAAGATCCGCCCTCTCCCCCCAGAGATAATTCCGCGCAGCCCTGGTCAGCGGGCCGATGCTTTTCCCAAATAATACTGGATAAAAGCGCCGTGGATTGAAACCCAACCTTTCGATGAATTTCTGATTGTACAGCGTTGTCCACGTTACGCGTTGTCCCTGGATCATGCTTGGTTCATCGTACCAGGAGTTATTGATGACCGTCCCGATATATTTGGGGCAATTGGTGGCATAGGGTTGATATGCCATTTGTACGAAAAGATCGCACGAGGCGGAATCCAGGTAATCGACTATTACCGTTCCTTCCACATCCGAGGCCGGATCCTTTTTAAGCTCAAATACCATGACGTCCCACCTTCCCGTGGGAACGGTCCAGGTAAGCGTATAGAGTGAGTCAGCATTCGTGGTTCCCGAATCGGTAAGATCGACGAGTGACGTGTGCTGTGAAGTATCGGTTATGACGATGCTCGTATCCATCGCGACAACTGCCATAAGTCGTGTGCAACCGGTGTCCAGACTTGTTACGGTTATCGTCGTCGGCCCGGTCACCCAATGCTCTGCCATATAGAGATTCTTCACCGTGTTCTTAGGGTAGATCAGCCCAAACCCTCCTCCGGTACAATAACCCCCATGATTAGCATTTCCGTGCCCCCCGTTTCCGCTGGGAAATTGCACATCGTCATATATCCCGTAACTCGCGCCCAATGTCTGGAGGGTATCACATGTCAAATTTAAGGTGGTGAAGAAATCCGGAGTTTCCCAAGCATTTACTGTTTCTGGAGTCGCGCAGACTGCCAATTGGCTTATTCCACCGAATCCTTGTACCGTTATCTGAGTATGAACATCGTAGGCGGCGGCGGTAAATCCTATGGCGCGATATTGCAACGGCGGGTTGGCGAAATCAGTCTGCATGGTAGCATAACTGCGCTTGCCGGTAAAACTTAGACAGATCAGAATCATAATCGACAAAAATGACAGTTGCCTTACCATGATTTCCTCCCCTGCAGCAGGATTATTTGTAAATCCGCACGGAGCGCCGCTGCCGGCACCCCTTTCCTCGTAATGTAACGTGAATGTGACGTGATAAATTCATTCTTTATTGCTGAGAAAGCAGTGTACAAAGCCTTATTTTTCCAACGATACTGTTATTGACGTTCATAGTGAGGAGGAAAATGCCCCTCGGCAATTTGCCCAGCTCCTGCCAGGTCAGTAATCCTTGGGTCTGGGCCACGACCGTCCGTTTCTCGGCAAGACATTTTCCGGAAAGCGAATACACCGAGAACACCACGGCGCCAGTTTTGCCAGGGTTGAACCTGATGGTATGAGCCGCTATATTAACCGAAAACCCGCCTTCATCGGAAGAATTCTTTTGAACCGAAGAAAGCCCCGGCTCCAAGATCCCAACGGTCGGCGTTGTCAGGTAATTAAGCGGGTCGGGATCTGCCGGGTTGAAAACCGGCAGATCGTTGTTGAGATATTGGGCGATGCCAAGACCAATTGCGCCCATTCCTTCAGGTCCGGTGGCCACACATCGGGCAAGTTCGAATGCGCCGTAATCGGTAAAGTGAGTGGTTGGATCAGCATACATCGCCTGCACATTCGTGCCGATCGATTTGTGCAGCGCTATGACCATGGAGTTCAGGTCGATTAATTTCACACTATCTGCCTTGGCGGCGACACGGCACATCTGTGCAAGACCGCCGATCGATGTTGTCGAATCATTTTCGGCCAAGCGGGCCGTGGGCGTCACGAAGACCGGAATGGCCCCATGGGCCCGGGCGCTGTCCCGGTAGACTTTCAAATTACTGGGATAGTTGATACTGTCCGTGGAGTCTTTCTGATCGTTATGTCCGAATTCCGCGAAAATATAGTCCCCCGGCTTAACAAGAGCTGAGATCATTTTCAGGCGATTCTGGGCGATAAAACTGGCGGCGGTCAGGCCTGATTCGGCATAGTCGGCGACCACCACCTGCGGAGTAAACATACGGGTGATCATCTGCGGCCATGAACAAAACGGTTCTGCCGGTTGATCGACCGTAGTCGAATTGCCGCATACATAAAGGGTAATGACCGAAGTGTCGGCCTTCGCCACATCAAGACCGCATACAGCAGGATGTGCGCCGCTGAATATAAAGGTCAAGTTAGAATCAAGGTCTTCGTAGGTCAGCTCACGCGTCGTACGGCTGATGGTGATGTTGTCGTATTTATAATCGCGCCTATAGATCGTAAACGTTTTGGTCGCGAATTGTCCGGCAGCGGTCGAAAGCCTGTCCACAAAAAGTCGCCGCTGTTCCCCATAAACGCTTGTTATTGCAGCTGCAGTCAGGTCGCCGATATAGACAGTCGCCTTATAGCTTCCAAGCGGCAGCTTGATCGAAAATGAAAACGGCTCGGTACTGGTGCAGTAATCGTCCAGCAAGGTGTCGCTGCCGGTTCGGCTGACAGCGGTAATTTCCGCAGCCGAATCCCACCCATACCCCAGAGCCGGCTTTGAATTATAAAGCGTAGCCGGAGTTACCTTGACGTAGCCCGGCTCCGCGGCCCCGGTCCCGAAATCAAAATGGAGGGGAAGAGTCAGGGTTTGTCCATTGAGATTGAAGGTAAAAATCACGGCGTAAAGGAACAGCGCGCCGACGAACAGACGAGTAGTGCTGAACCTACCTGCACTTTGTTGCATGATTGCCTCCCTGTTAAGTTGTATGCTTTTTTGTATTCGTTTATTTGATTAAGGTCTGAAATGGCCGCCCCGGGAGGCCCCGCCGTTATATCAATGCTATCTGACTGAGTAACTCATAAGTAATACTACTATTTAGTGTCAATGGAAAATAATAATAGCTTTTTCTAAGAAATATTGTAAAATCATTAATTATACTGATCGCATAAGTCTTCCTGCACAGATAACAGGACAAAACGTTCAACTTTATCACGCTATCGGATGCTGCAAACCACCCGGAAACCATATGCGTTGGTTCCGTCCTCAGGATCACTGTTGTTACGGCACGCCGTGCACAAAAGAAAAGCGAAACCAACATTCCATGCGCCCCCGCGTAGTACGCGATAAGCGCCACTCATCGGTCCTGCAGGGTTGGTCTGGCTACTTGCACTGTAACTTCCATACCAATCGTTACACCATTCCAGCACATTTCCTGACATGTCATACAATCCCCAAGCATTCGGTTTTTTTGTCGCTACAGGTTGCGTCCCGTTTGAAGAATTAATATTCCATACGACATTGGCATTTATCGCTGCAGTATCAGCGGTCGTAAGCGGAGGATAACTCCGACCCCAATAGTAATCTGTGCTGCTGCCTGCCCGGCAGGCATACTCCCACTCCGATTCCGTCGGAAGCCGGTATCCATGCTTCGATGTATCGACTGCTAATCCGGAAAGGTCGTACACGCCGTTGCCCGCAACGCCCGAGATTGAAGTAAAAGAATAGACTGTGTCCTTGCCATCCCTTTTGCTCCGCGCATTGCAGTACAGAACCGCGTCAAACCACGTCACATTTTCCACCGGTCTTCTCGCATCTCCGGTAAAACTCGAAGGATTTACCCCCATGAGGGTCTGGTAATCACCCTGTGTCACTTCAGTTGTATCCATGTAGAACGACGATACCTTCACCGTATGCGCCGGCTGTTCATCAGCACTTGCGTCCGCGCCGCCGATATCCGGATTCGGTTGCCCCATCTGAAACGTTCCTCCTGCAATGCCCACCATCCCCGCAATGGGAGTGATATCCTGCGTTTTACCTCCGGTCGGACTGCTTTTGCTGCAACCCGGAATCAATACCATAGCAATCGCAGACGCATATACCAATAATCCATTTCTCATTGAAACTATCTCTCCTGTTGTTAATTAAATTCTTCTGAACTATCGGGGAGTGAACGCTATGAGTCTATGGCAGTAAACAATCATGTTCATAGATCTCGGCTTTAATCTCGCCCTTAAAAAGAGCGTGTTGCAAGACATTTTTTTCGTGTGTTTTTTAACGTCATATTTATGCTTTTTGAAATATGTCATTTTTTTATTCGATGCTTTGAAAAACCACAGCCGATATCACCCGTAAGCGTTTCCGCTTTTCGAGAATATCACATTTTTAGTTGAAACCGACGGAATCTGTTCAGGACATAAATTAAGCTACGCAGCTAATCATGTCAAGTTTTTCCGCCATCGCGCAAGAGCTGCCCTGGTCTTGTGAATAAACTGGCACCCCCTGATCACCTGAACCCCTTTCAGGGAATTCGCGCCGAATCTGCGTCTCGTTACAGGGGAGGCTGGTATAGGATTGCCGGTTCTGGTTGAACCGCTGCACGAGGCAAGAATGGAGTGGGTTGAATCTCTTGCCCGTTTTTTCCGCCTCAGGATGCAGATTTTACGGGAAACATGGTATCGTCCAGCTCCTTCATGGTATCACTCTTCAGAGAGTTCTTACCACCCATTACGAGAACGATCCCAATTAAAAGACTGGCCCGGGGTGCGTCGATGCATACACATAAAGTATCTTTTTATAGTTATCGGATGTCCGTGTGACATCTACAATCTTTCATTTTTCAGAAGAGGTTTTTTGTATGCCAACAGGTGTTGTCAAGTGGTTCAATGAGGCCAAAGGTTTTGGATTCGTTTCACCGGATGACGGTTCCCGAGATGTCTTCGTCCATTTTTCTGCAATCCAGTCCTCTGGGTTTAAAAAATTGGATGAGGGTCAGAAGGTGCAGTACGAAGTGGTTGACGGCGCGAAAGGTCCTAATGCACAGAACGTAATGCCACTCTAAATTCTTCGGATAATACGAAGACACCGGGCCTGTGACACCATCACAGGCCTTTTTTATTTTCCCCGGCTAAAGTGTAAAAATGGCGCCCCGAAAATGGTCGTCAGATGACCTTAGCGACTCCTTGGTAGTTAGGTAAGGACAGAAGTTCGACTATGTTGTATGGAGTAGTCCGTCTTTCACGTTTTCAAGTATATATAAAATGACATATGTGCCATGACTTATAAGAGAGAATGCAAACTATGAGCCATACGAAACGAATTGCCCTCGTTGCCCACGATAACTGTAAGAAAGACCTCATGGAATGGACGGGGTGGAACTGAGAGATCATTCTCGACCATAAGCTCACCTGCACGGGAACCACGGGGAAACTTATCGAGGAAACCCTGCTGAAAAAACTGGGCGACGGAGGTCAGCTCAAATACCCTATTACTATGCTTAAATCCGGCCCTTTCGGCGGTGACCAGCAGCTGGGGTCGCTCATCTCTCAGGGAAAAGTAGATGTCGTTATTTTCTTCTGGAATCCGATGCAACCTGAACCTCACGATGTGGATGTCAAAGCCTTGTTGCGCATTGCGGTACTTTACAATGTTCCTACCGCCTGCAATCGGTCAACTGCGGACTTCATTATCTCTTCTCCGCTCATGAAGGGACCCTATACGCCGAAGGTTCGTGATTACACCACATATGCCAAACGTGCTCTACCGTTCTGAATTCATCACGGCGCTGCGTCCAATGCCATTTCCTTTAACGCGGATGCCTTCAGGGAATCAAACGCGCCCCTCGCGGTTTGAGCGCTGACCATTTAAACCTAAGGCGTTTCACGTATGCGCGGACCAGCGACAATAATAGTAATCGTAACTGTAGGGGTCGTATTTGCTGATGTTCCAGATGCCGTCCATTCCCCCAACTCCTGGCTGAACATCTCCCCCGGAAGCAACGCGACACAGCTCAACTTTTCGTGGGCCACCAGGCATGCCGATACAACCTACATTCGTACCCGTGGCATATACCCGATCCAGGAGCCGGAAGTTCAAATAATAAATGTAAGCACCGGCGATACAACAACTTTTTTTGGAGTGACCATCCAAGCCTGTTACACCACCTCCGCCGGAACCGTAGCGGCTGGTTGGTTTCAAAACAAGGTAACGGTGAAAGGGCTTGCACTCTCCTCCAGTTATAAGTATCGTGTCGGTTACGATACCGTCTGGAGAGGCTTTTACACCTTCCAAACCAGGAATACGAGCGCCTCCTTCAGTTTTATTGCGGTCGGTGATCCGCAGCTTGGCGCCGCCACGAATCCCGCGCCACCTGCGCAGGCTGGTAATGTTCTTGTATACGATAGCGCCGGCTGGCAGAATACCATAGCCGTGGCCACGCAAATGATTCCGAATGCGAGCTTTCTGTTGTCAGCCGGTGATCAGATCGACAATACCTCTTCACAGTCGGGCGTGGATTCACAATACAATGTCTATTTCAACCCTCTGCCATTGCTGAGCCTTCCCGTGGTCGCAATAGACGGCAACCATGATTATGGTTTGGGCCCGTATTTCGGCTATCATTATAATCTGGCCAACCAATCATCGGATTGCGGCGTCACCAAGTACGGCAACGACGGCGACTATTGGTTTATATATGGAAATGCACTGTTCATGGTGCTGAACAGTAATACCCTGAGCGCCGCTACTCATGATGTCTTTATCGGAAAAGCCATCGCCGCCAACCCGAATGCCACATGGAAAATTGTAAGCTTCCACCACTCTCTGTACAGCGATGGCTACCATACTACTGATATCCTATTCAGAAGAAGCGCATACCCTCTAGTTTTTGATAAATACAACATTGACGTAGTTTTGTCGGGCCACGACCATTCATACACCAGGTCATATCAGATGCTCGGCGGAATACCCGTATCGAGGGCCGGAGACAGCATCAAAGCGGTGAATCCCCGGGGTACCCTCTATATGACGCTCAATTCCGGAAGCGGCAGCAAGTATTATCAGCTTAACACAGCGTACACGGTAAACGGGGTGACCACGTACCCGGCGTGGTCCGCAGTCTTTTGGCAGCAAAACCAACCGACGTTCTCCGACATCACCATCAGCAGCGACACGTTCTCCATCGTTACCTACGCCATAACCAATAATCTGACTACACGCATCGATGGCTATACAATTGTGAAAAACGGTTCTCCATCAGTTAGTAGACGGCTAAAATAAGGAGGCGACGTTAGTATGTCTATACGAGAAATCATAGTCATTATCATTACCGTTTTCATCTATAGCGCGGTTGGAACTCAGGTATATGCAACAGTGAATTCAAATCCCGGGCATAAATCAGACAGTATGGATGTTCAAAAACCATTGGCGATCGGAGATACAATTCCCAATATTACCGTTACAAGCACAAAGGGGAAAGTTACATCTCTTCGCCGACTGATTTCCAAAAAACCAACTATTGTGATTTTTTATCGGGGCGGATGGTGCCCCTATTGTAATGCGCATCTGGTGAAAATTCAGCAGATCGAACCGGACCTCATCCATTTTGGATATCAGATTATAGCGATAAGTCCGGACAGGATCGTTGAATTGGACAAAACCATTGATAAGCACCATCTCACCTATTCCCTGTACTCCGACAGCACCATGATCGCCGCCAGGGCTTTTGGATTGGCCTATACGGTTGATAGTTTAACCCTGACAAAAATGCAGCTACACGGAGTCGATCTTGAAAAGGCCTCCGGACAAAAGCACCACATGCTTCCTGTTCCGGCAGCGTTTGTCGTCGACAAAAAAGGGATTATCAGGTTTGCTTATTCCAATCCTGATCCTAAGAAACGCGTTGACCCGAACGACCTGCTCAGCGAGGCGCGGAAAGCGCTTGAAGTGAAATAACCAAGGGAAACGCTCGGTGGAAAGAGACAGCGACTATAATTATCGTACCCAAAAGCTCCCCTATTTCGGATATTCCTCAGCGCCCTTTAATAGTTGTTCGGCCTTCCCTGCCCACCCCCCGCCGAAGGCTATGTAAAGGTTCGCGAGCGCGTCGAGAAGGGTTTCCCGCGCCTGGGCAAGCGTCAGCTCCGCATTGAAGAGACTGCGCTCCGCATCGAGCACCTCGATGTAGCTCGTATAGCCGTTCGTGTAGCGCAATTTCGCAAAGTAGGTGGCCTTCCGCAGCGCTTCGGTCTGTGCGGAGAGCGCTTCGATCTCCTCCTTTGTTTTCTGTTGATCGATGAGCGCATCCTCAACCTCGCGGAAACCATTCACTATACTTAAGCGGTAGCGCGCAAGCGCCTGCCGGTAAACCGCTTTAGCCGACAGCACCTGTCCGTGCCGTTCGCCGCCGGTAAATATCGGCTCATCAAGCGACCCGGCGTAACTCCAGATTATGTTCGGTTTGGCGACGAGGTTGCGTAGTTCGGTCGACGCCCAGCCGAAGAGACCAGTAAGCGACAGGGAAGGGAAATAGCTCGCGTAGGCCACGCCGATCCGGGCATTCGCGGCTATAAGATCTTGTTCCGACTGCCGGATGTCGGGCCGATCCTTGAGAAGGCTCGAAGGCAACCCGGTTGGAACGACCGGTGGAGCCAGTTCCTGGAGCCTTTTACCGCGCGGTATGAGACCAGGATTTCTGCCGAGAAGAACGCTCAGGGCATTCTCCTGCTGCGCGATGGCCTTTTCGAGCTGCGGAATCCCGGCCAGGGCCAGCTCGTACTCCGATTCCGCCTGCCTGAGCTCGAGTTCTGAGATGACCCCTCGCTCAAATTGACGAGTGAAAAGCTCATAAGTCTCTTTGCGTGAGGTCGCCGTGCTTTGCGTGATGGCGAGCTCCTCATCGAGCGCAGCCAGATGCATGTATCCGGCAGCAACCGCGCCGACTACGCTCAGAAGCACCCCTCTCTGCCCCTCGCGCGAGCTGAGAAGATAGGCGCGGGCTGCTTGGGTCGCGCGCCGAAGCCCGCCGAAAAGATCGAGTTGCCAGCTGCCGCTGAGCGCCAGCGCATAGCTCGACACCGGGCCAAGGAAAGTCCCTTCATTAAAGAACCGCCCTCGTCCGTCGTCGGTTCCCGCACCGATCTGGGGGAAGAGCGCCGAGCGGGTCGATTGTAGGATGCCAGCGAATTCCTCCACCCTGCCCGCGGCGATCGCGACATCTTCATTGTTCCGAAGCGCCCATACGATAAGCGAATCGAGCGTTGTATCGCCGAACTGCTCCCAGAAGACCGCGTTGATACTCTCTTTCTCGCTGCTGTCCACGAAGCGCCATGCCGATGGGGTCTCGATGGTTGGACGATGATACGCCGGACCCACCATACACTCGCATGCGACAAGTAAAAGCGCTCCGGTGAAAGATCCCGCTCTCATGCGGACCTCTCAGGCGCGTTGTTTTTGTCTGCGCCCGGATGTGCAATTTTTTCCACGACGTAGAACATCATGGGAATGAAGAAAACGGCGAGGCAGGTCGCGGCAAGCATGCCGCCGATGACGTCGGTTCCCATCACGCGGCGCGCAATGCCCCCGGCGCCCGAGGCGATCGCAAGCGGGATGCAACCGAAGATGAACGCGAACGAAGTCATGAGAATCGGCCGCAACCGGACCTTGGCCCCGGCGAGCGCTGCATCGTGCAGGGAGCCGCCGTGCCGATCGTGCTCCTTTCGCGCAAATTCAACAATGAGAATGGCGTTCTTGGCTGCGAGCCCGATCAGCACGATGAGACCGATCTGCGCATAGATGTAAAACGGCATGTTCCGGAGAAGGAGGGCGGCAAACGCGCCGAACACTGCGATCGGCGTGCTGAGGAGCACGCTGAAGGGAAGCGTAAAGCTTTCGTAAAGAGCCACGAGGATAAGGTAGACGAAGAGGAGCGAGAGCGCGAAGACAGCCCAAGCCGGCACACCCTTCGCCGCCTGCCTCTCCTGAAACGACATGCCGAGGTAGTCGAGGCCAATGTCCGGCGGCATGGTTTGCCTTCTGACCTCTTCGAGCGCGGCCATGGCCTGCTCCGAGCTGTACCCCGGCGCGGCCGTGGCATTGAGCTGAGCCGAGCGGAACAGATTGTATCGCATGGTAAATTCCGGACCGGTACGCGTCTCGATGTTCGTCATGGAGGAGATCGGCACCGGATTGTTGTCGCTGTTGCGAACGTAAAAATCGCCCATCTGGGACTGGTCGGTACGGAAGTCGCCGTCCGCCTCCACATACACCTGCCACGCTCTGCCGAAACGGTTGAAATAGTTGACGAAATAGCCGCCCATGAAGGTCTGGAGCGTGGTGTACACGTCGCTGAGATCCACCCCCTGGCCGAGCGCCTTGTCCCGGTCGACCCGCGCAAAATACTGCGGCACCGAAGGGAGCAACGTGGTCGAGATGAGGGAGATTTCGGGGCGTTTACGGGCGGCTGCGAGAAACTTCTGCGTGTTGACTGCAAGGAATTCAACGTCCTTGCCCGCCCGGTCTTCGAGCACGGCGGTAACTCCGCCCGCGCTCCCCACCCCCTGGATGGCGGGCGGCGAAAACGCGAAGGCAATCCCATCGGGCAACCCGGAAAGTTTACGGTTGAGCATGGCGATGATCGCGTCGGCCCGCTCGCCGCTCCCCCGCTCCGACCACTCCTTGAGCCGGATGAAGAAGTTGGCGTTGTAGGTGGTCCGCACCAGGCTCAGGAGGCTGAATCCGACAACCGACGTGCAGTACCTGACGCCCGGAGTACCGAGAATGATTTTTTCCGCCTTTCGCGCGGCTTCCGAGGTGCGCTGAAGCGAGGCGGTGTTCGGGAGCTGGAGACTTGCGTAAATGTACCCCTGGTCCTCCTCGGGCAGAAAACCGCCGCGAAGCCGAAGGCCGAGAAGCGTAATGGCGATGGTGAACGCGAGGATGGCAAGGAGCGAAAGACCAGAGCGGCGGATGACGATGCTTGACAATTTAAGGTACCTTGCACGAGTCCGCTCGAAGAGCCGGTTGAAGACCCCGAAAAACCCTCGCTGAGATGCGACGGCGCTCTTTGGGGTCAGGAACAGGGCGCACAGAGCCGGGCTGAGCGAGAGCGCATTGAAAGCCGAGAGCAACACCGAAATCGCGATTGACACGGCAAATTGCTGGTAGAGCCGGCCGGTGATTCCGGGAATGAAGATCGTGGGAAAAAACACGGCGGCGAGCACGAGGGCGATCGCGATGATCGGCCCCTGCACCTCCTCCATAGCGGCAATCGCGGCATCATGCGGCGCCAGGCCCTCCTCGATGTGCCGCTCGACCGCCTCGACCACCACGATTGCATCGTCAACCACGAGGCCGATCGCCACCACCATGCCCATGAGCACAATGGGGTTGATGGAAAAGCCGAGCAGGGGAAAGAAGGCGAAGGTCCCGAGGAGCGACACCGGCACCGCGATGATCGGAATGAGCGTAGCGCGCCACCCCTGCAGGAATATGTATACCACGAGGATCACGAGGAGCAGGGCGATGAAAAGCGTCAGGACGATCTCCTTCAGGCCTTCCGCCACCGCTCGCGTGGTATCGAGCGCCACCGCAAAATCGAGATCGGCCGGAAAGCTGCGTTTCGCCTCTTCCATGACGCTCCTGGCGCCGTCTGCCGCTTCGAGCGCATTGCTACCCGGCAATTGATACAGGGAGAGTATGGCAGAAGGATGGCCGTTAAAGCTGCCCCGGACCGAGTAGTCCTGCACCCCGAGTTCGATCCTCGCCACGTCATTCAGGCGGACGAACGAGCCGCCGGAGTCGGCGCGCAGCACGATCCGGCCGAACTCCTCCGGGGTCACGAGACGCCCTTGCGCCCGTATTGAATAGGTAAATTGCTGACCAGGCGGCGACGGTTCGGCGCCGATCTGGCCCGCGGGGTTCACCGTGTTCTGCTTCTGTATAGCCGCGATGATTTCGGGCACCGTGATATTGAGTTTGGCAAGAAGATCGGGTCGCACCCAACAGCGCATGGCGTACTGCCCGGCGCCGAACACGGTGACGCTCGCGATGCCGCGTACCCGCGTGAGCAGGTCGTTCAGGTGGATATAGGCGTAGTTGGCGAGAAACTGCGCGTCGTAGGTGCCGCCGGGCGAGTAGAGCGCGAATTGCACGAGCGGCGTGGAGAGCGACTTCTGCGTCGTGATTCCGAGGTTGCGCACATCCGGCGGAAACTGCCGCTCGGCCTGCGACTCGCGAAGCTGCGCGAGCATCTGGTCGACATTCGGATCGGTTTTCACGTCGTAGTTCACGGTCATGCGCATGGAGCCGCTGTTGCTGTTGATGGAGAACAGATAGTTCATGTCGTCAACGCCGCTCATCAGCTCCTCGAGCGGAACGGCAACCGACTGCTCGATGGCGAGTGCATCGGCGCCGACATAGGAGGTCACCACGTTGACTTCGGGCGGGATGATCTTCGGGTATTGTGCGACCGGAAGGCCGGCGAGCGATACGAGGCCGATGATGACCGTGATGATGGCGATGACAAGTGCAACAATCGGATGGTTAATGAAGAAACGTGGCATGGGAGGCTACCTGAGGCTTGGGGAGTCGGGCTGCCTGGATTGGTCCTGTGGGAGCGGCCCCTCGGAAGGCATGGGTGCCACGAGGAACCCTTCACGGACCTTCTGCACCCCTTCGGTGACCACGGTTTCATCGGGCTCCACACCCTCATCGACGATGCACCGGTCGCCGATTTGCTCGCCAAGCTTAACTTGCCGTAGTTCGATTCTCAGGTCGGGCCGCACGATCGCTACCTCGTAAATTCCCTGAAGCTCGATCACCGCCCGCTGCGGCACGAGGAGGGCGTTTTTCCGGATGCCGGTGGTGACGATGACCCGTACAAACTGTCCAGGTCGTAGCAGGTTGCCGGGATTTGGAAAGATTGCTTCCATCTGCAGCGTGCCAGTTTTTGCTTCGACCTGGCGATTGACCGCATAGAGTCGGCCCTTATAGGAGTAGCGGGACCCGTCGGCCAGAATCAGCTCGTGTTCCATTGTCTGCCCGGAAGCGGCGGAGACCGGGGACTGCATTCTTTTCATGCAGGAAAGGTAGAACTGCTCGTTGACTGAATAAACGACTTTGATGGTGTCGATCTTTGAAACCACGGTCAATTCACCCCCCTGCGCGGGACCGACCAGGTCGCCAATCTGGGCGATGGCGAAGCCAGCGACCCCATCGATCGGGGACGTAATCTTTGTAAAGCCTAAATCGAGATGAGCCTTATTGACCGCCGCCTGCGCGGAAACGACCGCCGCCTGCGTCGAGCGCTCGGTGCCGACCGCATTGTCGAGACCCTGTTGGCTGATCGCCTTCTCTTCGGCAAGCGGCCGGATGCGATTGAGATTGGTTTCGGCGATATAATGCTGCGCCTGCGCCTGGGTCAGCAGACCTTCCGCTTGGTCCAGTGCGGCCTGAAAGGGGCGGGGATCGAGAGTAAACAGTAGCTGACCTTTTTTTACGGGATCCCCCTCACGGTAGTTCCGGCTGACGAGATACCCCTGTACCTGCGCGCGAATCGTCGCATCGACGAAGCCTTCTATCGTGCCAACCCACTCCCGCTCGATCGGCACATCCTGCTTCGAGACCGTCGTCACCTCAACGGCAATCGCCGGAGGAGCGAATTCCCGTTTCTGGCACGAAACAAGAATGGCCATCGCCATGGCTGAATTTAGGAAAAGAAGAAATTTCATTGTCACTCGCTTTATTTGTTTCGCAGCACCTTCGCATATAACCAAATGCTTTCATCTGGGTCTTGATAACAGTGCTCCTTCCGTTACAGCAATTCTTATATATCTACAAAAAACTATTCTGATAAACAGCAAAACTTGTTCCAATTCCGTAAAAAATTGTTGAGCCGGAAAATTATTGCCATCGGAAGCAAAGGCTTTTGCGAATACATTATTGAATCGGAGCAGTCATGCCGATGAGTACATATAAAGTTTTATGGCATCAACACCAGAAAAACTGGATGACATTTTCCCAATGTGTTCATTTTATCTTTTGGGTAAAAGGGAAACGACAACATCATGGAATGAATCTTCTAAATAGAAAAAAGGACGGAGCTAATTTCCGAGTTCCGTCCTCTTTTCTATTCGCTTACTTCTTTTTTACTCTTTAATCCGTGACTTTACAATTTTGTCACTCTGTCATTTTTTTACTTCTTCCCTTTCTTTACCGCCCGTTTGGCAATAGCTTTCTTTGCTAGGTTTTTTTTCGCCACGGCTTTTTTCGTCGGAGTCTTTGCCGCTGCCATAAGCTTGTCCTCAACCGCCGCCTGGGCCGCCGCGAGACGTGCGATCGGTACGCGGAATGGAGAGCAGGACACATAATTCATGCCGATTACATGGCAGAATTTGACCGAGTCCGCATCGCCGCCATGCTCGCCGCAGATGCCGACCTTAAGGCCGGGTTTCGTAGCGCGACCGCGCTTAATGCCCATTCGGATCAACTGGCCCACGCCATCCTTGTCGATAGTCTGGAATGGGTCGGCCAAAAGGATCTTGTTTGCCAGATAGTCGGGCAAAAAGCTCCCGATATCGTCACGAGAGAAGCCGAAGCTCATCTGGGTCAGGTCGTTGGTTCCGAACGAAAAGAACTCCGCGCTCTCTGCCATCTTGTCGGCCAAAAGCGCCGCGCGCGGGATCTCAATCATGGTACCGTACATGAACGGGATCTTTTTAAGTCCGAGATTCTTGCAGACCTCGGAATAGACTTTGTCAACAATCTTCCTCTGGTGATCAAGTTCGGTGACCGCGCAGGTAACCGGGATCATGATCTCCGGATAGGCCTTTTTGCCGGCCAAGATCAGCTCACCCGCCGCTTCGAAAATTGCACGAATTTGCATTTCGGAGACCTCAGGATAGGTAATGCCGAGACGCACGCCGCGGTGCCCAAGCATGGGATTGGTTTCATGCAAGCTTTCACCGCGTTTTTTCGCCTCTGCGGCATCGATCATGAGCTCGGCAGCAAGGGCCGCCATTCTCTCCGGCTGGTGAGGAACGAACTCATGAAGCGGAGGATCAAGGAGGCGGATCGTGACTGGCAGTCCGTTCAGAACTTCCATGGTCGCCTTGATATCCTTCTTGACGAATACAGAGAGCTCGCTAAGCGCCGCTTTTCGTTCTTCGACGGTCTTGCTCAAAATCATCTTGCGAAGCAGAAAGAGGGGCTTGTCACTCCCCTCGCCATAGAACATGTGCTCGGTGCGGAAGAGCCCGATACCTTCGGCGCCGAACTGAACGGCCTTGGCCGCGTCCTTGGGCGTATCGGCATTAGTACGGATCTTCAGTACGCGCAGTTTGTCGCAGAGCGCCATGAGGTCCCTATAGGATTGGTTGTGTTCGAGGTCGATATCCACAAGTGGAAGTGATCCCTTGTAAACAAGTCCGCTGGTGCCGTTAATGGAAATCCAATCGCCTTCGCTGATGACTTCGCCTTTTTTTGTCTTGAACGACTTCGCGCCGACTTCGATCTCGGAACAGCCGACCACGCAGCACTTGCCCCAACCTCGCGCTACAAGCGCTGCATGTGAAGTCATGCCGCCCTTGGAGGTGAGGATCGCCTGTGATTTATGCATGCCGTCGACATCTTCCGGCGAGGTTTCTTCACGAACAAGAATAACCTTCTCGCCCCTCGCCGCCCATTCTACCGCCGACTCGGAGGTGAATACTGCCCGGCCTCGAGCGCCGCCCGGTCCAGCCGGAAGCCCCTTGGCGATAGGTACATTAACCCTTTCCGCCGCCGGATCGAGCCTGGGTAGAAGAAGTTCAACGAGTTGGTTCGGCCCTACGCGCATGACAGCGGCTTCGGCGGTAATCAATTTTGACTTGGCCATCTCGGTGGCCATGCGAACGGCGGCGACGCCGTTGCGCTTGCCGACACGGCACTGGAGCATATACAGCGTGCCGCTCTCGATGGTAAACTCGATGTCCTGCATGTCCTTGTAGTGCTTTTCGAGCCGGTTCTGGAAACTGTACAGCTTTTTGTAGTTGTCCGGCATCAGGGTTTCGAGCGTAGCCAAGTGCGCGCTCTGATCATTTTTCGAGTAATCATTGATCGGCGCCGGTGTACGAATACCCGCCACGACATCTTCACCCTGCGCGTTTATGAGGTATTCGCCATAAAATTGGTTCTCACCATTGCCGGGATTGCGCGTAAACGCCACGCCAGTTGCGGAGGTATCACCCATGTTGCCGAAAACCATGGATTGGACGTTGACCGCAGTTCCCCACTCGTCGGGAATTCTTTCAATGCGACGGTAGTCGATCGCACGCTTACCATTCCAACTCATGAATACGGCGCCAATACCGCCCCAAAGCTGTGCGATCGGATCCTCCGGAAACGGCTTGCCGAGAACATCTTTTACAATTTTCTTGAACTCAACAACGAGCTTTTTGAGATCGTCTGCCGTGAGTTCGGTATCGCTCTTGTATCCCCTCTCTTTCTTGACTTGTTCGAGCCGCTCATCAAGTTGCTTACGGATACCTTTGCCGCCCTTGGGTTCTATTCCCTCGGCTTTTTCCATGACCACATCGGCATACATCATGATCAGACGGCGATACGCATCATAGGCGAAACGCGGATTGTTGGATTTTGCGATGAGTCCCTGAATAGTATCGTCGTTGAGCCCAACGTTGAGAACCGTGTCCATCATGCCCGGCATCGAGCGGCGGGCCCCGGAACGGACTGAAACGAGAAGCGGATTCCCGGCATCGCCGAACTTCTTGCTCATGAGTTTCTCGACCCTGAAGAGGGCATCTTCAACCTGCTTCTTTAGCTCTTTCGGATAGGTGCGCTTGTTGTCGTAGTAGTACGTGCAGACTTCGGCCGTGATAGTAAAGCCCGGGGGAACCGGGAGCCGTAGGTTCAGATGGCCAGCCATTTCAGCGAGATTCGCGCCTTTACCGCCCAGAAGGTTCTTCATCGATTCGTTACCGTCGGCTTTCCCGCCGCCGAAGAAATAGACATACTTGGCCATAGCCATAAATGCATCCTCCATAAAGGAATGAGTGTTGGTTCTTGTGTGCTGGGTGATTATCGTTCCCGACGCCGTACGTGTCGAGTTGAGAATTATACCATGGTTTCCATAAAAAGCTATAGAATATACATTTCAAGCTGCTGTAATTGCAAAAGAAGATTTTTAAGAGGTGCCAAATGTTAATAACAAATAATTATTCGGACGCTCCGGCTTCCCCCATATCGGGTGTCCGCCGTCGCCTTACGCGCTCTTCGATTTTTCCTGCGATAGAGCCTCCCGACCCGTCGAGTTCGCAAGCATCATAGCTTTCCCCGCACCCCTAACGGCTATATCCACTTTCCCGATTTTCATGAAGGTCACGCAGAGATTGCCGAGCGTCGTTAAATAGGCCGGCGCTGCATTCAATTCATCCTGAAAACAGACAATGGCATCGGCCTCTAACGCGTGTTCTAAAAGGAACGTTGTTGGATAAGAAGATTATTCATGACAGATGACATATAGATCTTCATCCCAATTTCTGAAGAAGTTTATTCAATGACCCGTGCAACAATAATGCCGTAAGCACTAACGGGACTATGCAATAAAGGCACGCCCCCGGACAGCCATTGCGGCAGGCGTTTTTTTAAGCCACGATTGAGATTATTATTCCGGTCCTCAAAGAGAATAAAATGGGTATCCCTTTTATCATTCATTTCGGTATTATTTTTGTTGCGTACTTTCTTCCTGCATAAACTTCATAGTCATGTCAAACCCTGACATGAGCGGTAGCGAATGGTAGTAGGTATACTTTTTCCTAAGAAAAGCCAGTTCTTTCCTATCATTGATAGCATTGTGAATGGAAGTAAAGTATTCCTTCATGCCGGCCAGCGCGTACTTATCGGTCAGCGGCCCATGGCCCGGCATAACCATGACCGGATCGTAGTCGTGAAGAAGCGTGTCAAGCGCACCGGCCCATGAGGCGGTATTGCATCCGTCCCCGGCTTTGAGGACCGGGTGCATGTCGAGAAACAGGAGGTCGCCGGTGATAAGCAGTTTCCTTTTTTCTAGGTAGACAACGATATCCTGCCACGTATGCGCTCTTCCTATATTACGGACATGGACGGTCTCGCTGCCGATGTGCAGCACCTTCTCCCCACCCACCGGAATGGTCTCGTCCGGAAAGGAAATTTTCCCGGCCATAGAATGCCACTGCTCGATCGTATAGGCGCTGGAGATGACGTGCGCGCCCGCGTAGAGAGCGTTGCCCCCGGTATGGTCAGGGTGAGCGTGGGTATTGACGATGATGATCTCCGCCGCCCGAACCTTTTTCCGCAACGCCTTCGCCGCGCTGCCCATCTTGGTGTCTACAACGAGCGCCTTGAAACCGTCTTCGGAAGTCAGGATGATCGAGTTGCCGCCGCCGCCGAGCACTATTTCGAGCTGCGGGTCGTGCTCAACCGTCTCAATTGTCATGAATATGTCATAACCTATGCCGACAAAAATGACACCGATAATGAGGATTGCGGCAAGAAGTGATCCGGTGATGATAAGAATTCTTTTCATGATACTTCCGGTCATACGTAGTGAAACGATTCACAGAATATATAGCAACCGATAGTCGTGTAATCCTGCAATTTTGTCATGTGTGTCGCAGGCAAAACCACCGGTCACACGATCCGATAGACCACGCGGTTCAATCAAGCAATCCAACGCATGATCATTTATTTAGGGTGGATAGTATCATCTCGGATAGAATCCCCTTTATGTTAGGTAATACACGCATTCCTTCTCCACGAGCGCATCGAAGATCTCCTCGTTATGGGAAATCAGCAGCAGCGCACTCCCTTGTTTTCTTATTTGATCGAGCATTGCAATGATTTTTCGGGCAGAATCAAAATCGAGCCCGTTCAGCGGTTCATCAAGGATAATAAGTGGAGGATGCATGATAATCGTGCGGAGCAAATTAAGACGCTGTTTCTGACCACCACTCAGGAACTTGATCTGGCGCGACAAGAATGTTTCATCAAGCTTTCCTTCGAAAAGCTCGCCGAGAAACCGAATCAGTTCAGCGTGGGAAAAAGCGCGACCGAGGGGAAGCCCGGCAAAGGTCTCCGTAACCGTCGCCTCGATGTCAAGCGCCTCATCCGCATGCTGAAACACCATGCCAGCCCGCTTTCCCCAGACTTCACGCTCGAAAAACAAACGCGGCGTAGCTTGCGAAATCGAGGAACCAACCAGTGTCATGGAACATGTTTCGGCTTCGTACAACCCCATGATGATTTTTGCAAGCGTGGTTTTGCCCGTGCCGCTCGGTGCTTTGACATACACCATCTCTCCAGTGCGAATGAGAAGATCGGTTTCTTGAGCATGTTCTTCGTCACTGCAGATACGGTGTTCTCGGCCGAAAATCGTAAATCGTGATGACAACCGCAGCACCGGGTCCCCGGCCATGGTCACATTTTTCCTTCCGGAAGTTGAACGCAGCCATGTGAGGTAGTCGTCCGCACGGAAATCAACGAGTTCAACCCGCCCTTCGCCTTTATGTCGCAACTCCCGAAAATGAATCCGATCCAGAAGACCGTTATTCTTTGAGTAAATTTCGCTTATGATGGAGTAGTCATGGGTGATTACAAGTGCGGTAAATTGTCGCAGCATATACTCTTCAAAGAGAAATGCGAGGAAACGATTGCGGTACCGGTTATCCAGGCTTCCAGTAGGTTCATCGAAAATAAACAGCGCGGACACATCCCGGGGTTGCACAGCCAAACGTCTGATTTTTTTGAAAGCCATGGCAAGAAGAATACGTTGTTTCTCTCCGCCGCTCGGCCGGTAGGGTTTGGGATATACGTCAAGAATTTCCTCGACCTCCCGCGTGTCACGATTTTCCCACAGACGTTCGAAGATCTCCCTTTCATCTTCTGTTCCGTCAATAGTCCCTTCCCGAAGCTGCGCACTTATACGCATGAGTGGATTAAGATGTGATGATGGCTCCTGGAACACAAAGAACCCTAATCGGGAAATACCCTCGATTTCATTTATGTCAAGGTAATGGCGGTAGGACATGCTTCCCACGCTGATGTCGAGTTCGGCGGGGTCGAGCAGGCCATAGACCGCCTTGCAAAGCATGGATTTGCCGATTCCCGACTCTCCGAACAGAAATGTAATCTCATTGCGGACAAAAGAGAAATCATCAGTAGCTGCGATGATCCGATTACCCGATGCGATGGTCACACGCGTTGGCTGCCCGTTCATAGCCGGTGCCTTTCCGCGTAGCCGTTAGCAATGTTATAGATGCAAAACAGCGAGAACACGATGAGAAATGCCACCGTCATGCCTTGCAAATGCTCGAAGAACAAATGCCCGATATAGTCGGGATGGGTGAGTGTATAGCCTACCGCAAGAATATCCTGCTTGCTGTCAATGGTCGCGAGAAGCCCGCCGAGAGTCGCCGGCAACGAAGTTTCATTGACATCCGTCGACAGTCCGACCGAAATGATGAAATCGACGCTGCACTGGAGAAACACCGCATATCCGAGTACCGCGATGAGCTTGTTCAGGATATGGAGCCGGCTGTTTTTCCAGAGGATGTCAAAGTTTATTATCCGGCGTTCGGGAATGCCGCATACCCGCATCGCGCTGTAGAAATCGAGTCGCTTGAAATGCTCGATTCGGTCGCGCATGAGGTCGGCTACTTCTGGCACGATAAAAAGGCTCATGCAGAACGACATGATGAGAAACAGGACGATCCGGGAAGTGACGATATCGTTCTGGACTAGGAGAGTCACCCCCACATAGGCAAAGAGTATGCCGACAATCTGCGGAATCGAGCGAATCAGGTTCAGAAAAAAAGTTGCGATATAATAAAATGTCCGGTTCGATCGCATCGCGAGATAATTAAACAGGAGCGTCAAAAACCAGCCAAAAAACAATGTAAAAGTGACTACAAGAAGCGCGATGATAAGCGTGTTACAGAACCCGGCTGCTACCTTTATAAGAGCGGGCCGGTTTAAATTGGCGAAGTCCCAGAGACCAGCAATTATAATTGCCGTTATCCAGATAATAATCCAGCGGGAGTCTTTATTCCTTAATAGATGCATACTTGTTTTCTTAACCAATAATAATTTTGCGCGATCGATAGTTGGAGGATTAGCGAGTTAAAGGCAAAGATCCCAAATGATTTCTCAACCCCCAATCCTTCAACCTTCTATGTCTCTAATTTCTGATTCGCTTTATACATCAAATAATCCGCCACCACCTCTGTCGCTTTAACCGTATAGAAAATAAGCAAAATCATCACCACAACCGTCGAATAATTCTTATAGAGTAACTGCCGCAACATTTCATATGTCAGGTGACCGTGAATATTGAGAGCCATTTCGATGATAATGAGGCCGGAAATGAGAAACGAGGCCTGCTCCTTTATCGTCGGTAGATACTGGTACCGCGCATTGCTGAAAACGTGGTCGAAGACATGACCCCGGAATTTTTTACGAGGTCGCAGGAGCGCGCTGAGCGAAATGCCGTTCGCCCCGCGAAACCGGTACGACGAATGGCAATTTTTGACGATCGCTGTATCGACATACCCCTTCCTGCTTTCGGCGACAAGGAAGGAATAGAACTTATTTGCATAGGTAATGAGAACGCCGTTCGAAACGACACCCAAGAGGATCATGAAAACGATAGTATCGGTATTGAACTCGGTCCTGATCGCATAGGCGATTACATAAGCCGGGCAGAAAAGGAAAAAAATCCCGGTGCTCGACGCAAAGAGAACTAGTCTTTGCCTGATCATAGTTTTCATCGAAGAGGGCGGCGACGACGACACGCCTTTTTTATAAACAAAACGGATCGAGGCGAGCGTCTGGACACCGTACCAAGTCAGAGCCATGACCAATACGTAGACGAGGAGGAATTTTACGTACATGAGCACAATGTCGAAAAAACGCTCACAGGTCAGGTTTTGAGAAACTCGCGAATCCAGAAGCTTCGCGGTGAATTGCCGCTCATGGAACTGCACTATGACATTGATAAGAGAATCATTCCAGTCGTGGCGGCCGGGATAGTAGAGGTTAATCGCATCTTTGAGCAGAGCCAGGTCGAACGGGCTGCTGAAATCGACAAAGGGGAGATCTCCGAACGCGTGAATTGCCGCAGGTTCAGCTTTATTCCCCTGCCGTGAGAGGGTGTTGACCAGCATGAGACCGATGAGCAGTGCAATAGTGACAAATACAGCTGCCACGCAATGTTCGAGGATTTTAGGTTTCATACAACCTCGGAAATGCTCTTCTCAGCAGAAAAATCAAAAAATCACTCCATCCAGATCGCCGATTTTTATGCACCTGATCAAGGTCAGGCCCATGTGGCCTTTGGTCCAATCGGCCTCGTCGGCCGAGCCGGTGACCACGCACTCTTTAAACCCCATGCGGCCAAGCTCCCGCAACCGTCCCGCCATGTTGTTGACCGGCCGGATTTCGCCGCCGAGCCCGAGTTCGCCGAGACAAGCGACATCGCGCCGCATGGGACGGTTCCGGAACGAGGAGAGAATCGCGGCACCGATTCCGAGATCGATCGCCGGTTCGGCTACGGTCAGGCCGCCCGCGATATTGAAGAATACGTCATGATCTCCCAGTGAGTGGCCGCCGTGGCGTTCGAGCACCGCCAGAATGATCGAAAGTCGCCGCGGGTTGATTCCCGAGGCCACGCGCTGCGGTATGCCGAAGTGCGATCGGTTGACAAGAGCTTGGAGTTCGACCACAAGGATCCTCGACCCTTCCATGATAGGAGCTACTGCCGTGCCGACTTGCGGATCGTGGCGGTTGAGCAGGAAGAATTCCGAAGCGTTCTGCACCTCGCGAAGTCCTGAGTCTGACATCGAAAGCAGGGCGATTTCGCCCGATGGCCCGAATCGATTCTTAACCGCCCGGACGATCCGGTACTGGTAAGTGGTATCGCCCTCAAACGACAGGACGGTGTCTACCATGTGTTCGAGCACGCGCGGCCCGGCAATGGCGCCCTCCTTGGTAACGTGGCCGATAAGGAATAGCACCGTACCGTTGCTCTTGGCGAAACGGAGAAGGAGCGCGGCGCTCTCACGGATCTGCGATACGCTTCCCGGCGCGCTTTCGAGCGCTTCGCAAAAAATGGTCTGAATAGAATCGATCACCACAATATCCGGCTTCTGCGCCATGAGAATCGTGAGGATCGCTTCGGCTGAAGTCTCGGTTGCCATATGCACCGGCGCGTCGGCAACCCCCAGCCGCCGCGCTCGCATCGACACCTGCCCGGTCGATTCCTCCCCGGAAAGATAGAGCGTCAATGCTCCGCCACACGCCCAAGCAGACATAAGTTGCAACAGGAGCGTCGACTTCCCAATGCCGGGATCACCGGCCAGAAGCACTGCAGCTCCCCTGACAAGTCCGCCGCCCAGCACACGATCGATTTCCGACAACGGACTTTTGATGCGAGACTCGGAGGTCACCTTACTCTCTGCAAGCGACACCACCTTTGTCGATTTGGCACTCATAGACTTGGCAACGCGCGAAACAGCGACCGGCTCCCGGAACTCGGTGACCGTGTCCCACGCTCCACAGCTATCGCACCGGCCCACCCATTTAGGATGCGATTCGCCGCAGGAACCGCAAATATATACTGATCTGGTCTTTCGATTCATGATTTCGAGAAGTCTGGACTCCCAGGTATCTGCCTGGCATGCGACGAGCCGGAATTGGGAGTTGCCTCTCCGGATTCAGAAGTCGCCCTCCCCTTTGCTCCGCTCCTGACATCAAACGGCGTGGCATACCCCTCTTCATCCTGGGCCACATAGTACATTTTGCGCTGGCCTCGGATGAATTGTTGAATATAGGGATTATGAGA
>Ga0116121_1000228_pt1 | contig 32150 bp, 25 predicted proteins | sample June2015DPH_13_1_FD_89725 | JGI IMG/M metagenome (GOLD analysis project Ga0116121, IMG submission 89725) | Peatland microbial communities from SPRUCE experiment site at the Marcell Experimental Forest, Minnesota, USA - June2015DPH_13_10 | ecosystem: Environmental > Terrestrial > Soil > Wetlands...
CACAGGGCAGCCGGTCTGTGGCTGGCGACAGCTTTACCCTTGACGGCGGAAAGGGCCGTCTCTGCTATGGGTTTCGAACGAGGGAATGAGGGGTTTAAAACGCGGAGAGAACAAGGAGCCTAATAATAAGGATGACGGCATTCCAGAAAGCAGAGGCGCTGGCAGGTCAACCTCGCATGGATATGTGCTCGTACCGCCACAGGGCGCTGGCGCTCCTCATTTAAAAGCGCAAAGTCGCTTCCCCGCACCCAGATCTGTGCATGATAAAGGACGTCATTCACAACGTCGGAGTGGTTATGGCGATCGCGCATGGTGGCTCCTCAGTCCAGCACACAGCTGGCGCACAGCATATCCGCAGTCGCAGATCTAATGCAGGCTCTTCGGATCAGACGGCTGATCGGCCGTCAGTCGTTCTCGCAGCAGCCCGTGCACCGGGCTTCTGCACATACAGCCCTTGTGAGAAAAAAATACCCAGGTAGTGTAAGCCGAACGGACCGTGGCACGGCAGAGGAGCTGAGCGGAATCGAGGTCGATTACACAAGCTCGAAGCCAGGAAGTCGGAGTGCCTTTTGGTCGAACGTCAGCGTGCGGGTACATCCTGCGCGCGCCCCGAGCTCCGCGATCAGCGCGTCCGCGAATGATCCGCGCCCCTGTTTTACCGCAACCATGGCAGTGAAGACTTCCTGCTCGTTTTCGATCGCCAGAACCTCAACTTGCAGCAGGCGTTCGACAGCGGTTGCGATTTCCTGGGCTGTCAGACCATAAGCGCGATCGAGTACCCAAACGGTTTCGACCATTGCCACGACGCTGACGAAACCCGGATTCTTCGGTGTCAAACGAAGTTCAAGAATCTCCGTGGCCTTGGCTGACTGTACAGGGTCGTCCCGGGTGAGATAGCGTATCAGGACATTGGTATCGAGTCCGATCATCGGTGTCGTCGCCGCGGATTTCGACTCAAAGCACCCTCGGCAACTGCTGCGGTCATTTGCTCGGTGGTCACAGGCCGGGCGTTCCGGGATTTGACCATACCACGTATCGCCGAAGCAGGGAGTTTCGGCAGCAAGACTACACTGCCATCGGGGTGCACGAAAAACTTAACCCGATCACCCGGCTGCAGCCGAAGATGTTCACGGATAGCCTTCGGGATGGTGGCTTGGCCCTTGACGGTGATCGCGGATTCCATCTTTCCCTCCATTACATATCACCAAATGTAATACCACGACTGCAGTCCGCACGTCAAGCCGGCAGTTCCCCCAAAGTTCTGCACGTCAGCGGACCCCTGCATGGCCTTTTATCGGTGGCCCCGCCCGCTGTCGCTGCGTGCGATGATCTTGGTAGGTTAATTGAACGCTCCGAATAAGAAATCCAGAGCAGCAGAATCAGCGGTTTAGAAAGGGAGAATGGCAAGGTTTTTTCGAACACTCGTCTGCCGCCCCCGTCGACGCCGACACGGAGAGGCAGTACGACGATTGTGCGATTCCTCCTTCGGAGTATTCAGTTCGCTTTGCGGTGATAGAACTACGGCAGTTACCCTAAGACCGCGAGCACGCAGGGTTGGGGCGGCGTTGATCTCCGTTTTCAGTCGGGCGAACTCGTATTATTTTTGAGCGTGGACACCGACTTTAGAGAATCGCATAGGCCGGACCATGTCTGTGGCCACGTCAAAACTCGTGACACGCCCGCTGCTGTCGCGGTTGAAGTGCATCAGGAACTGGCCTTCACTGATGTCGCCAATGAATCCATCCGGGAAAGCGGGCTCTACCTCCTCGTCCTCAGTCATCCATTGCTGGCGGATGAGTTTGCCGTTTTGCACGACAAGAGTCCATGTGGCACGCAGTTCGTCGTTCGAATACGAGCCGGCGTAATCGGCGACGTGCGAGGGGTCTAGAGCTGTCCCTTTGACCGCTGCATAAGACACGGGGACGCCGCCTTCCACGGCTTCCAAGTGGAAACTACCTTCCTTCGCGGAGTGGAAAATGTATTTATCTCTGTGTTCGATGTCCGCCTCAAGGGCTTCGAATTGGCCGCCGCCCAGGGGAAGCAGATCGTACGTCATTCCAGGGGAGACCATGATCAGTTTCTCGTCTTGGAGCACAAATTTTCGCAATGCGCCATTTTTCTCGCTCCAATACGTTCCCACATATTGCTTAAGGGGCGCGTCTGGCGCAGTCGAAGCAGGCTGTGCAGAAGACGCTTTTTCTGTGCGGGAAAATTCGCCCGCCAGATAGACGTCGGCGACGCGCAGGGCCATCGTCATGGGGCTCATGCTGCCGATACAGTTACACGTAACGAGCGTAGAAAAATGCTGATCGGGAAAGCGGCTCAGCGCGGCCCGGTATCCTACCCACTCGCCGCTGTGATGAATCCAGTTGAGGCCGCGATAGTGGTCGAGGAACAGGCCCATCGCGTAGGGAATCAGCTGCCCGTTGTTCAGAGTTCCCGGCGTCGTCAGCTGACGAATAGCGTCAGCGCCACCGACTGAGGGATGTTCGAGATTCTGGTCCCACTTGGCAAGGTCTTCGACTGTGGTCATGACCGAGCCGTCGCCGAGTTGCTCGAAGTTGCTCATATCCATTTCGAAGCCGCCGCCCTTGTGGGGCGCGTAGCCGGTGGCTCGGCGGGGCACGATCATGGTGTGGTCGTCATGAAAGTGCGTGCTGGTCATGCCCAGCGGGCCGAAGATTCGATCCTGTGCGAACTGACGCAGCGTTTGCCCAGTAACCCGCTTCACAATTTGCGACATCAGAAAATAATTCGTATCGCTGTAGAGGAATTCTTCTCCCGGCTTGAAGTTCACTCCTTTCTGCCGCACGATCAAGTCCATGGCGTCGCGATCGGTGGTGAGATCGGCCTCCGGAATTCCCTCCAGATCGAATAAATCGTCATAGTTGCGAAGTCCACTGGTGTGGTGCAGCATGTGACGAATCGTGATGGTCGACCCGTAGTCGGGGATTTCAGGGAGATACTTTCGAACATCGTCGTCAAGCGACAGCTTGTGCTCTTCTGCGAGCAAGAGCATGGCCATGGCGGTGATCTGTTTCGAGACGGAGCCAATGTCAAACACCGATTGAGGAGTGATCGCGATGCCGAGTTCGAGGTTGGCCATGCCGTAGCCGTGCTCGTACACGATGTGGCCGTCTTTGACAATGGCGAGCGCGCATCCCGGCGAGCTGGTAGTGTTCCAGTCTGCGAAGACGCGATCCACTTTGTCGGTGAGTTCCTGTTGTCCAAAAGAATTAGCGTTAACAAGCAAACACAGCCCAAGCACCGTGAGCGCAATGCATCTCATCTTTACCTTTTCTCTAGTCCTTATTCTCTAGAAGCTGTAACGCAGCGCGAATTGCATTACGCGCGGATTGGTCAGCGTAGAGGTGTAGTAGCCGAAGCTCGAACTGTTCGACAGGCTCAGGTTTCCTGAGGCATTGCTTCCCGCGATGGGCTCCAGGGCGGCAGCGTCGAACCTCACAGAATTTGTAATGTTGAAGGTCTCCCAACTGAACCGGAGCGCCGACGATTCGGTAATATTCCAGACTTTCCCGAGGCCCATATCGATGCCGAAGGAGCCGGCCCCGCGGATCAGATTCCGTTCTCCACCCTCCCCTGGATAGGCGTAGCGGAACTGACCAATCGCGGAATTCGGGTTCTGGAATATATTCGGACTCCCGTTGACCATGAACGTTCCACTTTTCGGTTTGGGACCAACCAGAACCGAGTTGGCCGTGTTCTCCCAGTTGGTTGGCCAGTAGTTCCCGTCGTTCACGGTGGTCGGGAAACCGGTGGTCATGCGGAAGATTCCCGTCAGCTCCCAGTTCCCGAATACTGCCTCGGCAATGCCGTGCGTTACGAAATGCCGGTTTTTTCCAACCGGCAACTGATACATCCCGTTCGCATTAAATTGGTGGGTCGCATCAAAATCGGAAACCGCGCGGTTCTGCCGCGGCGACCATGTGTTCATGATGTAGCTGGCAAAACCGCCGCCGGCCACGCCCGAACCGCCTTCGTACTGATTCACCCGCTCCGCGTCCGAACCTAAGTCGATCGATTTGGAGTACGTATAGTTCAAGTCAAACTGCAAACCTCCGGCCATCTTGCGCCGCAAGCTCGCCTGCAAGGCGTTGTAGCTCGAGTTGCCGATCGTGCTCCACACGTACAGAGAGGAAAACTGCGGCGTCCAGAACTGGAATGGAGCGTTGACGCCTTTGACCGTTGGACACGCGGGAATGCAGTACCAGTCGGGCTGGATCAGCATGGTCGTCATGTCGACTCCGTTGTTGCAACTGAACAGCTGATACATGTTCTGGGTCGCGGTGGGATTCGCGGGCGATGTCCCCGGAGCGCAGGCCGTGAAGTTATTCTGCAACGCGGTCAACGCGGCTGCTCCCGCCGTCTGAGGAAAGAGATCCTCAAAATAAGGGATGGTTCCGATGTTCTGTACGGGCACGCCGGCCTGGGTCGCAATCGCAACCTTCTTCGTCGCCGTATAGAGATCCATGCCCGATTGCGGATCCCTCAGGTTCATCGGTTGCGCCACGTCCAGCTGCTGCAGCAAGCGATGTCCGAAGCGGCCCACGTAGGAAGTTTCCAGAACAAATCCCCCCTTAAGCTCGCGAGTGTAGGACAGATCAAGCACGTGGGAATACGGAGTCTTCAGACCGTCATCCAGTCCCCAACTGATGGCCGCTCCACCCGCGCTCGGATCGGTCGGCGGCTGATAAGGAAAACCACCGGTGGGCGCCGGCGGCTGCAGCAGACACGGGGGCGTGGCGCACCCGTTATAAGTGGCCGGGATGTCGTACAGAGAAGTGAAACGGGGCGATTGGTCTGGAGTTACAAGTCCGGCAGGATCTCCAAGACTCGAGGTCAAGCCGAATGATCCCATGCGGTCGAAGCTGTTCAATACGCCTTCGCCAAAGTGATCGTAGTACATGCCATAGCCCCCGCGAAGGGAACTCTTGCCAGATTCGCCAAACATTTTTCCCAACCAGGTGTCTTTCTCGAAATTCGGCGACCATGCGAAGGCAAACCGCGGCGCAATGTCTTTGTAATCCCAGTTCCAGATCGGCGGTTTCCCGTTGGCCTGGCCCGACAGCACATAGTTGAATACCGGTTGAATGCTTTGACCTTGCGCCATTCCCATGTAGCGGTTGCGAAACCATTGATGGATGCCGGGCGTGGGCGCAACCTGCGTGCCCGTCGTTTCGTAGGGCGGTTGCAGCAGGCTATAGCGTGCTCCGAAGGTCAGCGTGAAATTTGGCTTTACTCGCCACGCATCCTGTGCGTACCACTCAACTTCGTGGGCGCGGAAATGGCGAGCAACCATGGCACCGGGAGGGAGCAAATCGAAATTCTTCGTTTCCTGGTAATCAGCCGTAACCTCCGGCACCATTCCGGCGATCGCAGTCGCCGCCAGGTCGTAGGACGCGGTAAATGATGCCTGACTGTTGGGATTCGGCGTCGAGCCGAGAACCTCCGGAAATCCAAGCGAAGCGAATTGCGGAGCGTTGGGATCAAAGCTGGTTCCGGTTCCCGAAATCCCTCCTGCGGCCAGCCAGGTCGGATTCGACGAGCCGTTGATGAACGACTGCGCATTGGATTGGCGCAAGTTGTTAATGATCCGCAGGTTGGTGCCGAACTGCAGGGAATGTTTTCCTTTCGTCCAGGTTATGTCATCCACAAAATTGTGCAGCGGCACCCGTACATTAGTTGTCGGAGTCTCTCCGACGGGATTGGAAATGCCACCCGCATAAAAGCTGATGTAACCCTGCGTTTGCAGTCCCACCTGCCCCAGTCCTTCGCGGATATAGCCGTAGCGAAAATTGTTGATCAGGGAGTTGTTGATGACCGCGGTATATCCCGCTGCTATCCCTTTTCCATTGTTGGTGGAAATCTGGCTCGGAGGCTGTCCGGGAAATTGCGCGCCCAGCGTCGTGACGTGATCGTTCTGCAGATTTCCTCGCAGGAACAAACGATGATTTGCGCTCGAGGTCAGGTTGTAATCGAGCTTCACGATGTAGGTGTCGAGCTTGGCCGGAGAGGGATCGGCGAATGTGTATCCCGAAATGTTGTAGCCATCCCCCACCGTCGGGTTGTTCGGGAGCGGATAGCTCTGGAAGACAGTGAGAGCGGCAGGATCCACTCCCGGCTGTTGCGGGCAATTTCCCAAAGCAAAACAATTTGGATCCAGTCCCCCGAGGTCAGACTGGGTGAGTGTGAACAGACCATTCGCAGGGCACGCTGTTGTATTCGTGCCCAGATTGTCACATTGGTAAATCAGATTTCCGGCGCGAAAACTCGCGGTCGGAACAAATCTCGTCACGACCGCGGTTTCGTGGGTGCGCTGCCCCTCATAGGTCGCGAAGAAAAAGAGTTTGTTCTTGATGATCGGCCCGCCGATGGATCCTCCGAACGTGTTGCGCACCAAGTGCGGAGGCACATTGGGCTCCCCGCCTTGCAGTTCCGAACGTTCGTTGAACCAGTCGTTGGCTTCGCCGATGCGCGACCGGTTGTACTCGTAAAGCGAGCCGTGGAACTTATTGGTCCCACTCTTGGTCACCAGCGACACCTGCGCCCCCGACGATCGTCCGGCTTCCGCATTGGAGTTGGTCGTGGTGACGCGAAATTCTTCCAGCGAGTCGAGGGTTGACCGCAATGCGCCCTGAAAGGCATATCCCAGGACGGGGTCGTTGTCGTCCAAGCCATCGACCGTGATATCGGTCTGGTCGCTGCGGGCTCCGCTTACCGCGCCGCTGCGACTGTCGGCATCCGGATTAATCGACGAACTATTGCCCGTGTAAAGCACACCGGGTTGGAGGCTGAGAATGGATACCGGGTCGCGGCCTTCCATCGGGAGCGTGGTCATCTGGTCGGCCGTGAAGGCGTGGCCAATGGTCGCATCCTGTGTATTGACCAGCGGGGCCTGGCTCATCACTTCCACTTTTTCCGCGACGGCTTGGACGTGCAAGGTCTCATTGAGAGTGGCGGGCGTGTTCACCAGCAGACGAACGCTTTCCACGAGCAGCGTGCCGAACCCGGGCGATTTGATGGTGAGCGTGTAGTTCGCCGGGGGAATCTCGAGAAATTGATAGAACCCGCGGTCGTCGGTTCTGGTCGTACGCGAAAAACCGGTGGCTGAATTTCCAAGGGTCACTTCCGCACCCGGAACCACAGCTTCTTTAGGATCGACCACCGTTCCGCGCAACGATGTGGTGGAAGTTTGCGCCCAGGTCAGCGCCGCCCCAAACAAAAGAGCCAGAACGATCGACCCGATAGACCGCTTGTTTCTTATCATGCCATCCTCGCCAAGGGGAGCCGCAATCGGTTACGGATGTGACACTAGAAAAGCATCCCCGCCTTATAGTGAAGCGTGGCGGAGGCTGTCAAGGACTAAATATTGCTTCAGCATTGCAAAAACCGCACGAGACAAGCAGATTTTCAAACGTCACAGATGTGACGACCACTTGACATTTTCTCTGCCGCTGTTTGATGCTTACGGTCTTTGTGGCCAAGGGCGCAACAAGTCGGCTGGCGGTGACTCCGAGCTGGCATGAACGGATCAAGCGCCTCTCTCCCAAGCGACGAGAGTTGATCCGGCCCGTACTCGAAGATCCGCGCAGCTTCCTGTTTCTGAGTATCCGGGCGATGGCGGAAAGGCTGCGGACGGATACAGCTACGACGTTGCGCGCCATACGCGGGATGGGTTTTGTGGGCTACCCCGAATTTCGCCGCTACCTGCACGAGCTTACGATCGCCCACGCAACTTCTCTCGATTCCATGCTGGCGGGCGGCGCCCGGGATTCCGACATTCCAGCGCACGTCCGTGACTCGCTCGATCAGGACCAGAAGAACTTCAGCAGTTTCCGCAACGCGCTGGATACGAAGCAACTGGCGAGACTCGTCCAACGCATGTGGGCGGCGCGACGGATTATTTTGCTCGGGGGCGATCTAGCGGCGGCGTTGATCTTCTATCTCGAGCATCATCTCGTTATGTTGGGCTTGCCTGTGTTCTCAGCCACCAGCCCCGGCCGCGTAGTCCACCTGGTTCGCACCACGGGAAAAAAAGACCTGGTAGTTGCGATCAGCTTCCATCGAGCTTTGCGGCAGACGATCGAGGGGATGAGGCAGGCGAAAGCGGAGACTCCTACGTCGGGCCAATGGCGTTGCTCGATGTAGTGCTGGTGGCGTGTGCCAACTATCGCCGCAAATATGCGCTGGCCCTGGCCCGCGAAGCGGCGCAGGAGCAACAACGAGGATTCCGCTGGTACGAGGATTGAAATTCTGATCAGTAAGAAACGTTTTGTCTTGGGAAGTGATCGACCCTATGCGAATCGAAAACATCACGCTGCGAGAGCTGAGAATGCGCCTGAAGTCTCCCTTCGAAACCAGTACGGAAGTTACCTGGGAGCGGCGGGTGCTGCTGGTCGAAGTGGGCGTGGATGGACTCCACGGCTGGGGAGAGATCACTGCGGCAGAGGATCCCTTCTACAACTCTGAAACCACCGATACCGCGTGGCACATCACTCGAGATTTCATCGTGCCCTCGGTCCTCGGGAAAAGCGTGGCGACGGCTGCCGAGGTCGGGGCTTTGCTGGATGCGATTCGCGGACACGAGATGGCAAAGGCAGGAGTCGAGAACGCGCTCTGGGACATCGAAGCGCAGCAAAACGGTGTGCCTTTGGCGAAGTTGCTGGGTGGAACGCGGCAGGAGATTCCTAGTGGAGTATCGATTGGAATCCAAGCGTTGACCTCAACGCTGTTGGAGAAGATCGAATGCGAGTTGCGCGCCGGATATCAAAGAATCAAACTCAAGATTAAGCCCGGCAAAGATCTCAATGTTGTCGATGCGGTTCGGAAGCAGTACCCGGAAATCACGCTGACGGTCGATGCCAACTCGGCATACCGCCTCGCAGACCTGGATCGACTCAAAGCGCTCGATGAATATCAACTCCTGATGATTGAACAACCGCTGGCCTGGGACGATATCTATCAACATTCCGTGCTGCAGGCCCAGCTCCGAACCGCAGTCTGCCTCGACGAGTGCATTCACAATTCCTTCCATGCCGAAGCCGCCATCCGGCTGGGCGCCTGCCGAATTATCAATATCAAGCTGGGGCGTGTGGGAGGACATACCGGCGCCAGGCAGGTGCACGCGATCTGTATGCAGCACTCGATTCCGGTGTGGTGCGGCGGAATGCTGGAATCAGGAGTGGGCCGCGCCCACAACATTGCCATGTCCGCGCTACCCGGGTTCGTGCTGCCGGGAGATGTCTCCGCCAGCCAGCGCTATTGGGATGAAGACATCATCGAGCCAGAAGTGGAGGTTAGGCCGGAGGGAACCATACGCGTGCCGGAGACGCCGGGCCTCGGGTATAGCGTCCGCAGAAAACGAGTGGAATCACTGACCGTTCGCCAGGAACATTGGAAGGCGTGAAGGGGGCCGTCTCGGTTATGGTCGCGACTGAAGTTGACGTTTGCGGTTTGGGAGTCCATTGATGAAGATGAAGATGAAATGGAGCCGAATTCCATTGCTCTTGATCGTTCTTACCGTTCACGATGGGGGTGCCCAGACCGAAACTCAACTCCAGAACGAGTCGAAGCAGGTAGCAGCAGCCGTTCTTGCAGGCCCCTCCATGGAGAAACTCGAGGAACTCTGCGACCGTTTCGGTGCGCGGCTCACCGGGACCGCGGCGCACGATCGCGCGGCTGAATGGGCGGCGGCGCAATTTCGTGCCGTAGGCATTCAAGACGTCAAACTCGAGCCGATCACTGTTCCCAACGGCTGGCAGCGTGGCTGGGCGGAGAGTTCCATGTATTCTCCGGTCCCACGCAAGTTGCACCTGGAGTCCGTCAGTTGGACACCTTCCACGCCGCCCGGCGGAGTGAAGGGTGAAGTGGTCGTCGTGTCCGATATTTCGGAAGCGGCTCTGCGGGCCAATGCCGCTGCCATCAAGGATCGCATCGTTCTTGTCGGCACCGAGCATGTTTTCGCGGATGGATTCAACAAGGTTTATCCAAAGCTGATTGCTTCCTATTCGATTTTCAAAGCTCTGAGCGCAGGCTCTCGTGCTTCCCGACGCGGTGCCCAACAACGTGTTGGGGGATTGGCTCGACATCGACAACGGCAAGGGGGAAATTTTGCCTCTGCCCATCGCCGAAATCGGCTTGGAGGATGCTTCGCTGATCCGGCGGCTCTTGGCGAAAGGTCCCGTCGTCATCGGGTTTTCTTATGAGAATCGGATTTCGGGTCCGGTCTCTTCCAACAGCGTGATCGCGGAGATTCACGGAAGCGACAAGCGCGATGAGTGGATCGTAGTCGGCGCCCACCTCGACTCGTGGGACCTCGCAACGGGTGCGCAGGACGACGGCACCGGTGTCATCATGGTTCTTGAGGCTGCTCGTGCCATCGCTTCACTACCGCATCCTCCACGACAAAGCATTCGTTTCGCACTGTGGACTGGCGAGGAGCCGGGATTACTTGGATCGCGGGCATACGTGCAAGCCCATGCGAAAGAACTCGATCATTGTGTGGCCGTGGTCAATACCGATAATGGAGCTGGGAAGCCGCGCGGTTGGATTGTCGAGGGCCGCGAAGACATGAAAGCAGCGCTGGCCGATCTGGTCCCGATCTACCTCAAAGGATACGGGGCGGACCAGGTCTCGCTGGAAACTACCTTCGACACCGATCAGGGCCCCTTCATGCTGCACGGCATTCCCGCATTCGATCTTTGGGTCGACGACGTGGCTTATAACGCGGTTCATCATAAGTCCAGCGATACGGTGGATAAGGTGGATCCTGCTTATTTCAAAACAGACGGGGCGATCGTGGCCGTGCTGGCCTACGTCATCGCGCAGCAAGAGCAGCCGATCGGTCCGCACTTAAATCACGCTGCCGTGGACGAAATCCTCAAGAAAGCGCAGCTCGATGGATATCTGATCGCCCATGGAGACTGGCAACCGTGACGGTTTTTCGACTCGGTGAACAAGAAGTCATTTCGTGAGGAGCTCGGGATGAGCGATGTGCAGTCGAGAACCGAGTTGGCGCCAGCGGGCCATCTCAAGGCCAACGCGCTTTCCTTGAGCGATGCCATCATCCTGGGACTGGCGAGTTCCGCGCCGGCTCAGACGATGGCCGTAGCTCTGCCGGCGTTGGTCGCGGCCGCCAACTATGCGGGCCTGTTACCCATTGCGTGCGCGTTCGTCCCCATGCTGGGTATTGCGCTCGGGTACCAGAGATTGAACCGCTGGGATCAGAGCGCTGGAGCAACCTACACGTGGGTTTCAAAAGCGCTGCATCCTTATTTAGGATTCGTGGCCGGTTGGATGATCGTGATGTACTACACTCTCGGCACAACCAGCATGACCGTGCCCGCAGGCACCTACACTCTCCAACTCGTGGCTCGGAGCGCGATAAACAATAAGCTGGCCGTAGTCGCGGTCGGCGCACTTTGGAATCTGGTAGTGACTTTTCTGCTGCTCGCAGGAATCGAGACCGCGGCGCGTTTTCAGAAAGCTTTGGCCATGTTTGAGTACCTGGTGCTCTTCTTCTTTGCGATTCTCGGGATACGAGCGCTGGCGTCTGGCCGCGCCGCGTCGCATGTGAATTCCAGTTGGTTCAGCGTATCGGGAGCGGGAGGAGTGAAAGGATTCCTTGCCGGAACTCTCATCGCCGTGTTCATGTACTCGGGCTGGGACGCGGCGATTTATGTCAACGAAGAAACCAAGAATAAGGAGACGAATCCTGGCCGGGCGGCGATGACGAGCGTCGTCATTCTGCTATTCGTCTATGGCCTGATCACGTTCGCGTATCAGGGAGTCGTGAGCAGAACGGCGCTGCAGGAGTCTGCGGGAAATTCTCTCGCGGTGATTGCCGATCGCCTGCTGCCGGGTCCGAGTTCGCTGGTGCTCAGCTTGGTGGTGTTGCTGGGCACAATCGCGTGCCTGCAGGTCGCAGTTGTTTCCTCCTCGCGGCTTGGATTCGCCATGGCCGAGGACCGCATGATGCCGGCCTTCTTCAAAATTGTTAATCCGAGAACCGGCAGTCCGTGGGCTGTCACGCTGTTCATGGGCGGCGTCAATCTCGTCTTTCTCTTTCTGACTGCTTTTGAAGCGGGAGGCACGCGCGAAGCACTCTCGAATATAGCGGGGGCTCTCGGCATCATCGCATCCCTTTTTTATGCACTGACCGCGGTCGCTGCAGTTTGGCAGTCGCGACGTGTGCTCCTAAAGAACGTTGGCAATTTTGTTCTCGGCGGTCTGTGGCCGGCGCTGGGAGCAATCTCGCTCGTTGCCGTGGTGGTGGAGGCAGCCTGGACTCGAGCGGTTTCACCCACGGTGTTGTGGGCTGGCCTCGGAGCCACAGCCCTCGGACTGCCCATCGCGTTGGCAATCCACTACATTGGCAAGGTGCCGCTGTTGAGCGGACGCGAGCGGCAGACGGCAAGTTCTGATTAAAGCTGTGCGGGATTTGTGCAAAGGATTCTAACTATGAAGGTGGAGAACGAACTGGCTGGGCTCAAGGGAACTTCAGGTTCAGCGCGCCTTTTCGCGCGAGCCCAGGAACTGATTGCCAGCGGGGTGAACAGCACGGCTCGGGCTCCGCGCTCCGGTTGGTCGCCCTATCCGCTTTTTGTGAAGAGCGGGAAAGGATCACGAATCGTCGACGTCGATGGCAACGAATTTATCGACTACCTGCTGGGGCTCGGGCCGATGCTTCTCGGCCATCGTCCCGAACGGGTGACCAGGGCGGTCGTTGATTTCATCCAGCAGCGGGGCACAGTTTTTGCCTTGCCCGTAGCCGACGAAATTGAACTGGCGCGCAAAATCATTGACGCCGTACCCAGCGCGGAACAGATGCACCTGGCAAATTCAGGCACGGAAGCTGTTCTGTACTCCCTCCGCCTGGCACGAACATATACGCGGCGAAAAAAGATCATCCGCTTTGAAGGCATGTATCACGGCTTCTCGGATTCCGTGTATTGGAGCAAGCATCCCTCGCTCGAACAAGCCGGCCCTGCATCGCAGCCCGTTCCTGTTCCACAAGGTCCCGGCATGCCGGATGGATTGGAGAACTCGCTGATCATCCTGCCGTGGAACGACGGCGAATTGTTGGAGCGCACGATTCGCCAGCGCGGGGAAGAGATCGCCGCCGTGCTCACCGAACCGATCATGTGCAACACGGGCTGCATCCTGCCCGAGCCCGGTTATTTGGAATTGATGCGAAGCTTGACGCGTGAACTGGGAATCGTGTTGATCTTCGATGAGGTCATCACCGGATTCCGCGTGGCACTGGGAGGAGCACAGCAGCATTACGGCATCACGCCAGACCTCACCGTGATGGCCAAAGGATTTGGAGGCGGGTTCCCGGTCGCGGCCGTTGCAGGCAAGAAAGAAATTATGCAACTGGTCGCGGATGGAACCGTGTCGATGGCCGGAACCTACAGCGGCAACGGCATCGCAGTGAGCGCCGCGAACGCCACGCTCGACTTTCTGACGACGCCCGGTATTTATAAGGATCTGTTCGCGCGCAGCGAACGGCTGATCCTCGGCATCCGCGATCGCATGAACTCGGCAGGATTGCAGACGAAGGTGGTCGGGATCGGGCCGCTGTTTCAGGTGTGGTTCACCGATTCGCCGATCCGCAACTACCGCGACGCCGTTCATCATGCGCGGAAGGATCGGTTCCGCATCTGGTGGGAAGAGATGATGAAGCGCGGCGTGCTCTTTCACCCGGATGCATTCGAAAATCTGTTTGTCTCGTTTGCCCACACTGACACAGATGTGGAACAGACGCTGCAGGCGGTGGACGACGCGTTGCCTGAAGTAAAGCGTCGCATGCGGTGACGTTTCGTGGGACCGGTCGTGTGCAGCGCAATCAAACATAAGCAAGAGGTGAGAACAGGAGTGGCGGAACAAAGTTCTTGCGTGCTCGGGATCGACTTGGGGACTTCAGCCCTCAAGCTTGTCGCCATTTCTCGTGACGGCCGGGTCATCACTACTGCACGCGCGACATACGCCACCATATCGACCGCTGAGGGTCAGGCCGAACAGGACCCCCAGCACTGGCTCAAAGCTTTGTCGGTCTCTGCAAAAAAGATCAGGTCGCATCTGGGAAAGAAAGCCGTGATTGAAGCGGTGGCGCTCACCGGACAAATGCCCACACTGGTGGTGATGGGTAAAGACAAGCCGATCGCCCGCGCTATTACGTGGCAGGACAGCCGGACCGATCAGTGGGTGAGCGATAGAGTCGATGACCGCCAACGCCGTGAGATCTACCTGAAAACTGGGGTGCGTATTGACGGCCGTTACCTGGCGCCGATGTTTCAATTTCACTTTCGATCGAAATCGCGGAAAGCAAACCTTATTTTTTCCGCGAAAGATTTTCTCTTCCACGCTTTGACGGGTTTGGCGGCCACCGATCCATCGACCGCCTCTGGATACGGTTTGTACAACCTGCGTGTGAAGGCGTGGGATCCGAAGCTGTGCAATTTCTGGGGCATCCTAGTCGAACAATTGCCCGGCATCGAGAGTTCCTCATTCAGGGCACCGCTGAGCAGGCGAGGAAGCCAACTACTGGGCTGCAAGCCGTCGACACCAGTAGTGCTGGGATGCGCCGATTCTGTTGCTGGCGCCCACGCCCTTAATCGAGGCCCAGTGGCCTCACATACAGCCACACTTCTCACCGGGTCGAGTACCGTGATTTTAAAATGCGATGCGCAGCCGCGCTGGGACCAACGGAATAGATTTCTGGTGACTCCCCTCGCGCTGGAGGGTGCCTATGGGCGCGAGGCAGACTTGCTGGCCAGCGGTTCGGCACGGGAGTGGGCAACGGGTGTGCTCGGGAGGACTCGCAAGAAATCTGTCTGGGAACTAGCGTATGACGCGGCTCCCGGCGCGGATGGGCTTCTGTTCGCTCCCTTTCTCGCCGAAGGCGAACAGGGTATTCTGTGGAACCCAAGCCTCAGAGGAACGATCAGTGGACTGACCCTGTCCCATGACGGCGCCCAGATTGCTCGCGCGCTTCTTGAAGGTATGTGTTTCGAGATTCGACGTTGTCTGGAGGTTTTTGAACAGGAAGCGCCTTTATCCTCCGTACGCCTCGCAGGCTGGATGGCCGAAGTCCCGCAGCAGTCCCAACTCCTTGCGGATATTCTCGGACGACCTGTCCATGCCTTCAGACTCAGTTCCGCCTCCGCCATCGGAGCGGCGCTGCTCAGCGGTCTAATCAACAACAAAAAATATACCGAAAGTACCAAATCGATCATCTTCCAGCCATCACGGCGCAAGCTCCTATGCAACGCGCTGTACTCAAAATACGTTGCTCAATTTCCAGCGAAGCTGTGAAAACGCTCCTGGCATCGAGGAAAACAAGCAGGATCGCAAAGAGACACAATACCCGCACACTGCCTGGGATAATAAAGCGGGATTTATCGCTTCGTCGGTGAAAAGATGGCTGATGGGCCGTCAGTCGAGGCTTTTCGTGGGGCACTTGCAAAGAGATTGGCAAATACCAGCCGATCGCCGAGGGGACCGGAAATCCGTGGAGGCTAGAGACGAGCCAGGTCTTGCTGAATGCGGGCGAGGATTTTGTCTAAGGGAATCTGGCCGCGACAATAAAGTGGGGCCGTCTTTGAATATTCCGCTTCGAATTGCTTTCGGATATTCTCGTCTTCGATCGTGAATGCTCCACTTTTTGCGACGTCGTGATCCAAAGACTTGAAGCGCTTCTTCTTGTGCTCCAAGTATTCCGGGGTCCCAATGATTTTTTGCACGGCTTCGACGTCAAGGAGTTGGTGGACGTCGTAGTAGTGTCTCAGGAAATTGGTTGGGACTTTTCCAGTCCCCTTGAATTGTCCGTACTTTCTGACTATGGCCTGGACCTTTTCCACAAAAGTGTATTCAGGGTTATAGCAGGGAATTTCGAGGGCTCGGTTGTCCGAGTATTGAAGCTTCTTGGCCTCTGCGAACTGGACGATCCAGGAAGAAATCGTGACTGCGCGGTTCGGGGCCGTCTGATCGAAGCCGACTTCCAGGAGAATTCCATCCTTGAGACCAGCGATCGATCCGAAGCGGGTTTCGTAGCTTAGCCTGAGGCCCGCGTTCCTCAGCGTTTCGTCATCGTATGTCGTATCCCTCTCGACGGTGGTGATCCCTGGGATCCTGATCTTGTCCCGTAGCTTTTCATAAAACACTCGTCTCGACTCGATGTGCTGGGGCTTCTCGTGATTTGGATTTGTATCGACCTGTAGTCTATCGAATGGCTCGATACGAATATCGATGTCCTCGGAAAAGCGATGGATGCCCCCAAGCCCTTAGGAAGCGAAGTGCCGCCCTTCAGCTCAAACGTTAAGCCAAGCTGTTTAAGCCCAAAGACGGAGTGCATGATCCAGTAGTCTTTTTCCACGAGAGCCGGATCATTGATCTTCTCGTTGTGGGCAACGGTCTCGACGAGCGCCTTGAAGTCGCTTCGCTCGTGCAGAAAAGGGTCAGGCGGCATTTTGCAACATCTCCTGGAACTTTTTCTGCGTGGAGTATTTGCCGTAGAGAGAAACTGCCCGTGAGAGCTTTTTCGGGTCCATCTCTTTGGCTTTTTCGCGAACGCGGGAAAGAACGGCGTCCCGATCCTCCGCAAGGTCACCTAGTTCATTAACAAGATCAACTAGCAGAAACTCGGGAGAGAGCTGCTTCGGAACGTTCAGACGGCGTTTGAATGTGACCATGCGATTGCCGAGCGGAAATGTCCCATGCCGTTTCTGATTGTAGACAACCCGTTTGTTGTAGAGCTGCGTTGTCCCAAGTCCCAACTGGTTGTAGGCATTCGGGGAGGTCAGGACAAAACGGTCCGTCTTCAAGAACGCTTTCACCAGTTCGTGCTCGTCCGCGGGAGCCTCTCCAAATTCAAATTTACGAGGGCTGTAGTACAAGCCGGTACGGAGCTTCTGGAGGGTCCCGTCGACAGTAAGTTCTTTGAGGTGTCGATCAACACTATGGGACCAGTCCAGAAGGTCTTCTCTGCGGTACACACGCCCAGGGCGAAGATGTCGCCTCAACTGCTCAAGTGTGCTCGGCCGCATTTTCTCTGACTCTCCACGGTTCCTCTATTCTTTATGCCCTCAGATTGTCAAGTATTTTATTAACGTTTCATGCATAATATAAGCTAACTACTTAGTTGTCTGTTCCTTGCACTTTTATAATAATGACATTACACGTCAGATGCCCAACCCAATTCCCTGCCTGACGGATGAGGCTTGAGAGATATCCAGGGCGGAGGTTTTCGAGACATCGGCTTCCAGTCGGCAGCCGAGTTTTGCCATGTCGTCGGTGAAAAGAGTGGCCTCGTGGCTGGCGCGTGAGATGGCAACGTAGCCAAAGCGGGAGTTGAGCAGGTCGGGGTGGACGCTGGTGTCGGCGTGAACGAGGACGCGTTCGGCGGTAAGGCCCTGGGAACTGTGACTAGTGACGGCGTAGCCGTGGTCGAAATGGCGATGGTGGCCGGCGTTGAATTCGATCTGTCGGTTATTGTCGAGCCGCGCGGTGACGCGGCCATCCGGGGCAATTGACTCGATCACTGCGAGGTCGCGATTGGCAACGCCCAGCGATTTGTCGGGCGCGGTGAACTGGACACGGTCGCCTACGGAAAACTTGAGGTCGATCTCTTGGTAGACACTGACGCCGGTGAGTCGGCGGGGATCGTAGGTCGCAAGCTCTCCGTTCGCTTTTTCGACGGTGAGTTGATTTGTCTCGGATGGCCCCGGTACGAGGAGCGTTCCATACACCGGAACCGGATATATTGAAGGATTGAAGCCAAACACCTGGCCGGTATAGACGCCCTCTCCGACAACGGCATTGGAGCTAATCGTACAGTTGGGCGCGCCCGGTACGCAGAGCAGGAAAGGCTGAGTTGCGTCCAAACGCTTGAAAATCGGCCCCTCAGTGGCATTGGAAAACATACCTAGGCACGCTGCTTTCAAAATCTGCAAGCATGGACCTGGCGTCAAGGTTCCTGGCGCATAAGGTCCCGTCCCCTCGGCCCACTGCTCAAAAGCGGTGCTATCTACAAAATTCAGATACTCTGGGGTGGTAGCCACCGTGCTGAGCGGAGAGGATGTTCGCAGCCGGTGGAACTCAGTGGTGAATAAAAAAAACTCTTGTCCTTGACAATGGGGCCACCCATCGACCCGCCGAACTGATTTCGCACCAAGTGGTCCCGCTCACCTGCATAATCGGTGAACCAGTTATTGGCTGAATATGCCTGGATTCGGTTGTATTCGAACAGGGAACCGTGCCATTGGTTCGTACCACTCTTGAGCACTGTGTCAGTGACGAAACCGCCGGCTCTGCCGTATTCGGCAGGGGGAACATGCTCAATGACACGATATTCCTGGATGGCATCCGGGGAAATGGTCGTATTGGCTCCGCCTGGGCCGTACAGCGAACCGTTGCCGCCGAGGGCCTGGTCGTTGTTATCGAAACCCTCCACCAGGAAATCACCGGTGCCGCTACGCGATCCATTGACAGCCGCGCCACGATCGATACTCAACTCGGCTTGAGCGGCCGGTTCTGCGCCCGCCATCAGACCAATGAATTCATTCTGGCTGCGGGTCTCGAGTGGCATCTGCTGCCACACCACGCGATCCACCAATCCGGAAATCGAAGACTGTTGCGTTTGCACGCTGAGAACCAGCCGTGACGATTACTCCTTCTCTGGAGGTGCCAATTTCCAACTTCGCATCATGGGCAGTGGTAACACCTACACTAATGATGATGTCGGCTATCGGATAGCCTCTGAAGCCTTTGGCAGCAATCTCCAAGGTGTAACTGCCGACCACAGGCAGGTCAGAAAAACGGTAGGTGCCGGCGGACGTCGTCGTTGCCACTCGCGTCTCTCCCGTTGCGGTATTAATCAAGGTGATTGACGCCTTCGCTATCGCCGCGCCGCTAGGGTCGCTCACCAAACCACTCAACTCACCGGTGCCGCCCTGAGCCCATAACGTAATGGTTACCAAAACCGTCAGAGTCAAGAGTGTGAGAAACCGAATCAGGATTTTGCGACATGAGACTGGCATCGCTGCTCCCCAAAAACTCCATTGCTTTCATTTGAGCCGTGCGAATTTCGAACAAGGCGCAACACTCGCATCTGTTTTGACTCTTACCATTTTCCATCCGCGTTGCCAACGTAAGAGTTAGGAATCTCCCACTTGGCCTTAGTTTCGCTACCTTCCTCATAGCTAACGAAAAGAATGCGGCCGACTACCGTCGACCTTAATCCGTCGCAAGATCAATGAGAAATACGTCGGAATCTTCGGTTAATCGGTCGAATACAATTCGGCTGCCATCTGGTGTGATATCAAAGGTTCGCATTACCGCCGAACTGCTCAATCGAGTCAACCGCCGCGAGCGCATCGTGCCAAAGTCGAGTAGCCAGAAGTCTTGCTCGGCTAGCGTATTTCCCAGCATGTAAACCAGGCCCGTGCCATCGGGCAGAAAGCGGGCCCGCTCACCTTCGCGCTGCACGTTGATCTCCGGCAGCTTCGCCGGCGTACCATCCGGGTGCACTGCCAGCAGCGGCGCAAGCGTGAACACTTGTGGCCCGCTATACACAATCAGGTCCCCATGTGGAGACCACACGGGATCGAGGTACGGCCCTGTTGCAATACGAATTGGTGAGCCGCCGTCAACAGGAAGTTTGAATATGCCCAGTCCATCGCGGTCGCTACCCGCAACGACAATCCATTTGCCGTCGGGAGACCAGGACGCCGTACCGCGAACATCAACTTCGCTCGAAAGAGGCCGGACCTGTGTTCCGTCCGCCGCCATCAAATGCATCTGTTGCTTGCCATCTCGCCTCAATGCAAATGCAACGCCGCTCCCGTCCGCAGACACAGCCGCAGGCGTCTGCAGTGCGCCTTCGGAGCCCTTCCATATCTCCAGCGCTTTTCCATCGCGGTAGCTCCACACTCCGTCAGCCCCGTCTCGCGAAGACAAATAAAATAGAGTTTCGCCCCCGAACCGCGGCGCTTGGGAGCGCGTCGTGGGTAATTGGAAAGGTTTGACATCCCGTTCTTCGACAAGGCGTCTGGTGATCGGAACGCTCCACAAGCTGACCTGAGCGTTCACGACACCTGCCACAAGACGACGACCATCCGCGGTGGCTGCTAGTGCGGTATATTGTTCCAAACCTAAACTCACGCGGTTTGTAGTTCGCGTTTTTCCATCGAACTCCCACAACCATGGGCCTGCCCCGTCTTTGTTGTGGGCTACGAACAGAACCGTCCTCTCGCCGATCGGTGTCGGGAAAGCAATATCAGTGTTGAGATGTGTGAGTTGTTCTGGTTTTCCCCCTTCCGGCGATATGCGCCATAGGTCCATCTCACGGGTGGCGGGTCGGCCTCGTACAAAGTAAATCCAGCGCCCGTCCTTCGACCAGACCTGATAGTGGTTGTGTAATCCGGGATCGCTTTGCAGGATCAGGCGTGGATTGCCGCCGTAGTGATCCGCGACAAATGTCGGGTCACCTGCTTGCCAGGTGTGATAGACAAGCCGAGTGCGATCCGGAGACCAGGCAACTTCGGCGGCTCTTTCGTCTAGAAAATTGTGTGGCGCCCCGCCAATCAGCGGCCACAGCATGAGCCTCTTGCCTTTTATTCCCGCGCTGCCTTCTGTTCCCGCGCTCCACACTTCTATTCCGTCTCCGGAGAATCCCACCGCCCGGAGCGGCGCACGCGCATCCCCGATTCGGCCCTGGGTAAGATTTGTCAGGTTGCTCCCGTTCGTTTGAATCAGCCAGATGTCGAACGTGCCGCCCCGATTGGAAATAAACGCAGCGAAGTTCCCATCTGGCGAAATAGCAGGATCGCTTTTGGCTCCACTGAAGTTGGCAAGCCGCGTGAACTGAGCACTGGAAAGTGGATTTCGGACCGCTGGCCGGGGGCCATTGGCGGCAAACCACCCGCCCAATCCCGCCACCAGCAATGCTACAAAAGTCCACAGCACCCAGGTGTAACGGTTCGGCGCGGACACCGTGGACGGAGTTGCTCGCGAAACGCTGAAATCGGTGTCACGTTTCAGCCGCTGCAAGTCGGTGCGAACATCTAAAGCGTGCTGATAACGCAGCTGCCGGTCTTTCTCCAGTGCTTTGTGGATGATCTCTTCGAGTTTCGCCGGAAGCTTGCGATTCAACTCTGCTGGTGATACTGGATCCCGATTCAAGATCGCGTCGTAGATGGTCGCTTCGCTTTCCCCTCGAAACGGCTGCGTTCCCGTCGCCATCTCGTACAGCACCGCCCCGAACGAAAACAAATCCGTCCGACTATCCAACTCCTTGGCCCGCGCCTGCTCCGGAGACATATAGGCCACCGTCCCCATCGCCGTACCCGGCTTGGTCTGCATGGGCGTGTGGGATTCCGTGAGCGTTTCCTGCTCCGGGTGGTGCGTGACTGACACTTTCGCCAGACCAAAATCCAGGATCTTGGCGTGTCCGTGTTCGGTCACGAAGATATTTGCCGGCTTGATATCGCGATGCACCACTCCTTTCCCATGCGCCGCCCCCAGCCCATCAGCAATCTCAATCGCCAGTGTCAGCAGAGTGTCAAGCTCCACGGGCCGACCCGCGATCAGCCGATTTAGCGCCGTGCCTTCCAGGTACTCCAATGCGATATACGCCCGTCCGTCTACTTCCCCAATGTCGTACAGGGTACAGATGTTCGGGTGGTTCAGAGCCGAGACAGCCTGCGCCTCCCGCCGGAACCGGGCGAGTGCCCGCGCATCATCGCTAACTTTTTCGGGAAGAAATTTCAGCGCGACAAAACGGTGCAGACGGGTGTCCTCAGCCTTGTACACCACGCCCATGCCCCCGCTGCCGAGTTTTGACACGACACGGTAGTGCGCGATGGTCTTGCCTTCTAAGGCCCAAACATCTCTTTCTTCTGGAGCTTGCGCCGGAGAATCGTCCTTTGCCAGCGCCTTGGCTGCTACTTGCAACGCAGATGCTTCCATCAAGCTGTGAGCATCCTTCTCAAACACCAGCAAGGACTCTACTTCGGCGCGCAGATGCTTGTCCCCAGCACATCGCCGCTCCAGGAACTCGGACCGCTGCTCCTCCGCAAGCTCTAAAGCCTCCTGCACGAGCTGCTCAACTCGGGATTGGCTCTCAGGCTCCAACCCGCTTGCCTCCACTCATTTCCCGCAGCAGCCACAGTTTGGCTAGCTTCCAATCACGCATCACGGTTTCAGGCGAAACCTTCAGCACTCCAGCCGTTTCTTCTACACTCAAGCCACCGTAAAATCGCAACTCGACAACCTGACTTCTCCTGGAGTTAACCTCGGAAAGAGTCTTTAAGGCCTCGTCCAATGCGACCAGGTCGGAACCGCGCTCAGGGGATACGACCAATGCCTCGTCAAAAGAGACATGCCGTGCTCCTTTGCCCCGCTTCAGATATTGTTGGCCGCGGGCCCAATCAGTAAGAATGCGACGCATCAGTTGGGCACAGACGGCCAAGAAGTGGGCGCGGTCCGCCCAGCTTACTTCCTTGAAAGCGACCAGCCGAAGGTAAACCTCATTGACTAACGCTGTCGTTTGCAGAGTATGGTCGGGTTGTTGCCGCGCCATGTAACGCTGAGCCGCCCGGTGCAACTCCCGGTAAACTAGAGGGGTTAGCGTCTCTAAGGCATTCTGATCCCCGGCGCTCCAGGCCCGCAATAATTGAGTTACTTCATGGACGGCGGGTGTCCCCATAGGCCCTCACTGAAGGCGGATGCCCCTGACTGGTCACAAAGACTAGCACAGCTGAATAGCTTTCTCCACAGAATGAGTTCCCCTGCGTTCCCTCTCCACCGACAAGTTTTTCTTGGAGGCATTGCAGTTTTTGCGGCTGGTTCTCGTTATAGGAGGTAGAGCGGGGAAGAGGATGGCAAGCGACTCTCGGACCGCCTGTAAAAGCTCGACAAGGAAGTATTCCCAAAATTTCTGGAGGCGACTATGCACAGCAAAACTTTCTTCTGGTCGGTAGGGGCGTGGGTTCTTGTGCTCGCGCTAGGGACAAGTGCGGCGGCGCAAGGTCGAAGCCGCGAGCACTTTCGCGGCATTATCAACGACTTCACGCCTGCACACAACGCGCAAGGCAGTCCTAGCGGTCCGTGGGAAATGCACGGCGTCTGGCGCTTGGACTTGAGTTGGGATGGCAACACGGCGGACTTTTCGGCCGCCTTAACCATGGAAGATTCCGACTACTGGCTTTTGATTAATCCCAACCCTCCTGCCGATCCCGACTCGCCTGCAGCCCGAACTCCGCATACTCACCACATCACGATGAAGGATGCACAGGTCACATCGGATCCAAGCTCAGTGGCCAGTGGCTGCCCCACTGCAAGCTACAAGCCTCCCACTACGACGGGTTTTATGGTCACCGGGCCGGCGAGCGTCACCGGAAATGGAGGCTACCCGCCATTTGCTCCTCAGGGTCAAACATCACTACTAACGGTTTGCGTAACGGGAGGAACCCAGGTCGCATTTTCGAACATAACGCTGGTGTTCGGAATGCCGGCGAGCGGCCACTTCGGCTCGCAAGCGATTAACGGCGCCGTTCGCCGGAAATAGCGCCCTTAAATTCGCTTCATAAAACGTTTCGCATCGCTCGAATGATTGTTCTTGCCAGCTTTGCGCTCAGTTCCGCTGCCTGGGCGGCGACTTGTTTCACGCGGAGGTTGCCAAGCGTATTGAACATGCTGTTGCCGGAGTAATCGGCGATGCAGTTCGTTGTGCAGGCAGGCCTTTTCCGGATCATCGCCCCAACTTTCGATTTCCAGGGGGACGTAGCTGCCATCGTCGCCTTCTCGTGGCTCATCAAGCGATGACTCTTTCCACAAGGCGCGCTTTCTTAGCTTGCCCAAGGCCACGTTCACCGCGATGCGCACCAGCCAAGTGTAGAAGCGCGAGTTCCCCTGAAACTCCGCTATCGCGCGATAGGCCTTTAGCGACGATTCCTGGAGGACGTCCTCGGCATCCTGGTGGTTGCCGGTAATGCTAAGACCAAGGCGATAAATGTGCCGGCTGTACTGATTCAGCAAAGTAACGAAAGCGTCCGAATCGCCCGCCTGGGCCGCGGCCACGATCGACTGCTCGTTGTCTAAGTGGGTCGGCATTTTTTGGAGTATAGAGCGCTCTTAGAGGTGGATGCTCTTGGACAGCGTTCCACCATATTACACAGATGGACCAATTCGCAAAAAGTCGCACGGCAGCGAAGAATTCTTGTGGTCTTATGACTCCCAACTGGAGGACCTTCCGAAGGGCACAGTTTGGAGGAAGGATCCTGTAACTTTTCATTGTGCTTCACATCCCATGTATGCGCCCAGGTTCCTCGGCGTAAATTCGAACGTGAATAGGAGAAAAGTTCATGAACAAGATGATTCGCGGGTTGATGGCAATGTGTCTTCTGGCAGTGTCGCTCTCGGCTTTTGCACAGTCTGGCGATGCCATGAAGCAGGACAGCATGAAACAGGACGACAGTATGAAACAGGGCGACAGCATGAAGAAAGACGACATGAAGAAGGACAAGAAGTCCAAGAAAAAGGCGAAGAAGGACGACAGCATGAAGAAGGACGACAACATGAAGCACGACGACAGCATGAAGCAGAACTAGCACCCGCCTGCGTTCTTCAAGTTCGAGTTCAGGGTAGCTGGCACAGGCAATATCACCGACTACCTTGAGACTCCCCCTCGGCCCCAATTCAGAACATCTGCGCTGGCTCTTATGCACTGGTCTTCTCGAGCCAAGGTATGCCGATTGCTATCAGCACAAAGTGAGATCAGGCGGTCAGATACTCCCACGATCGAGATCGGTGACAAAATCAGAAACTTAATTGTGTGATCCATCAAAGTGTACGCAATTGTCCTCCCCTCAAAGAATTCGCAAACTCTGTAACCTTTTCTCGGGTGAATCGCTCTCATTCACACGCGGCGCTTGAACCATGGGCACAGGACTGGGTGTGTTCGGTTGCTTTATTGATCAGGCGGCATGCGACTAAAACCACTTGGAGTTAACCTAATGCGTAGAGTACTTCGCACGCTATTTATGGCCGGCCTAGCTATTGGTTTGGCTTCGCCGGGGCTCAGCAACGCACAAACTGGAGATTCAGACAACGCAGGCGCTGTGTTTGTTATGAACAACGCCGTCGACAAGAACGAAGTGATCGCCTACCGTCGTGCTGCGGACGGCGCGTTACAGGAAACCGGCAGATTCGCCACCGGCGGCCGGGGAAGCGGCGGCAATAACGATCCCTTGGAATCTCAAGGGTCGCTAAGACTGAGCCAGGATCACTCGCTGCTGTTCGCAGTGAATGCTGGCAGCGGCAGTGTTTCTGTGTTTAGTGTTCAGGGTTCCACACTAACGCTGGTGGGCACTGTGATCTCCGGCGGCAGCGAGCCCAATGCAGTGGCGCAGCACGGAAATCTTGTGTACGTCAGCAACGTAGGCGGCAGCAGCAGCGTGGTTGGTTTCCGGTTGGATCATCGCAAGCTTACGCAAATCCCCAACTCCACACGCTTTCTTTCCACTAATAATTCGGGTGCTGGAGGTTTGGCATTCAGCCCAGACGGCAGGTTCCTGGTGGTGGTTGAACGTTTGACCAACGACATTGACGTATTCAGTGTCCAAGGTGATAGCACTCTGTCTCCGATCGTGGTCAACCCGAGTGCAGGCCCTGGCGCATTCTCGGTGAGTTTCGCTCCGAACGGGGCGGCTCTGGTCTCCGAGACCGGTCCTTCTGGAGTGCCCAACGGCTCGGCGATTTCATCCTACGAAATCGCCACCAACGGCACGCTATCTGCTATCAGCACCAGTGTTCCGACGCTGGGAGCCGCGAACTGCTGGAATGTAGTAACCCCTACGGCAGCTTCGTTTACACTTCCAACGCCGGCTCATCCACTATCTCTGGGTTCGCCATCGCGAACACCGGGGCATTGACCGCATTGTCAGGAACGATTGTCGGAACCAATCCCGAGGGATCAACCAACCTCGATATCGCGGTCAGCTCCGATGGCAAGTTCATCTACACCTTGAACTCAGTGGCTGGTGCCATCGGCGTTTTTGCCGTTCAGAAAGACGGGACGCTACTTAATGTTGGGTTCGCCAGCGGCGTCTCTCCGCTCAGCGGCTTCAACGGAATCGCGGCGTTCTAACATTTTCCTGTGAGTTGCGATTTCGCCATCGCAACTCACAGGGTTGTTTATAAATTGAAAAGCAATCTTCGAAACTGTTGTATTTCTACGGATACACACATTTGACTTCAAGGAGTGTGAAATGGGTAACGTTAAGTTGGTCGTAATCTATCCTTGTCCCAAAGACATCGAATCCTTCGAGCGAGTATATAAGAACGAACATGTGCCCATGGCCGTCGAGAAGCTTGCCGGCAAGACAAAAATTGTGGCGAGCAAAATAGTCGGTTCCCCGCAAGGGACACCACCCTTCCATCGCATTGCAGAGATCCATTTTCCCTCCATGGAGGCTCTGCAAGCCTGCGCCGCATCGGAGGGTGGCAAACAGACGATCGCTAATGCAGTTGCGATTTCTTCCGGCGGCGCACCGATCTTCCTGGTCGCCGAAGAGGAAGTATTCGCGTTTCAAGGGAAGTGACTTATCGGCCGAGAGTTGAAGTGTTCGGATAACGGGCCGCAGGCAGAGCGACGGGAATATCGTGGCGGCGGGATTTTCCGGCAAGCGCTACTTACGATTGCAGGTGTTGTTGTTTTGTAGCCTGAATCTCGCCCTTGATTTCCCTGCCTTCTGGATGCGGCGCGAAGTAGCGTGAACATTTTCCCGCTAGCACATTGACGATACCTTCGTGGAAGAATCTTCTTGTGGAGGGCGTCGTGGAACTAGGATTGCGAAAATGTCATTACTTCCTGTTGGCCGACCATACGTCCAGAATCGTCGCATCCGAGTGCAACGTGCTGCACAGACTATAATTACGCGCACGGATGGCTCTTACTCCTGGCACGAAACTCGGCCCATATGAAATCCAGTCTCCGTTAGGCGCGGGAGGGATGGGAGAAGTGTATCGCGCCACCGACACGAAGCTCGGTCGCGACATCGCGCTTAAAGTGCTCCCCGCCGAGATGGCTCAAGATCCGGAGCGGCTCGGGCGCTTTCGTCGGGAAGCCAAGGCCCTCGCCCAACTCGACCATCCGAACATCGTCACCATCCACTCTGTGGAGGAATGCGGCGGCATCCATTTTCTGACGATGCAGCTAGTTGATGGACTCCCACTGGACCGCCTGATTCCTCAAGGTGGACTCCCAGTCGAGCAGATCATCGAGATTGCCAGTGCTCTGGGGGATGCGCTGGCGGCGGCACATGAGAAAGGCATCGTGCATCGCGACCTGAAGCCTGCTAATGTCATGGTTTCGAATGAAGGCCGGGTCAAGGTGCTCGACTTCGGCCTTGCCAAGGATGTTCGCGGCTCCAACCTCGGAGACGCCACGATGACCTCGGCCAGCCGTACGGAAGTGGGCGTGGTAATGGGGACGCCAGCCTACATGTCTCCTGAACAAACATCGGCCCGCCCGCTCGACCACCGCACCGATATTTTTTCTCTCGGAGTCATGCTTCACGAGATGGCTACCGGGCGCAGGCCGTTCGAAGGAACATCGTCGGCCGAGCTGGTCTCTTCGATTTTGCGCGATACTCCACCGTCGGTTACCGACATGCGTCCTGATCTGCCCAGCGATTTGGCCCGCATCGTTCGGCGCTGTCTGGAGAAGGATCCTCGTCATCGTCTGCAGACTGCGCGCGACGTGAGCAACGAATTCCGCGATCTGGCGCGACAGACCTCTCAGAAAGTAACGCCGGCAAAGACTTCCACCCCGCGCACTGTAGCCGCGCCCGACTCCGGCTCCGTCCGCGCCGATGAAGGCTTCTGGGTCGCGGTGCTGCCCTTCAAATACAGCGGAGGAAACGCCGACCTTGCCGCGCTGGCTGACGGTTTGACTGATGACATTGTCACGAACATGTCGAAGTTCTCCTACTTGCGCGTTGTGGCGCGCGGATCGACCGCGCAATATGCGCAGGGCACGGTCGATGTGCGCACGGCCGCTAAGGAACTGGGCGCCCGCTATGTGATGGAAGGCAGCATCCGGCAGGCGGGAGCTAAAGTTCGCATGGCGGTGCAACTGGTCGACGCCAACGCCGGCTCCAGTCTTTGGGCAGAAACCTACGACCGTCCGTTCACGCCAGAAGAGACGCTCGATGTGCTCGACGATGTCGTGCCGCGCATCGTGGCCACGGTCGGAGACGCGCAGGGCATTCTGGCCCACAGCATGACCGAGGCGCTTCGCAATCGCGATCCGGAATCGCTCACACCCTACGAGGCGCTGCTGCGCAGCTTCGGATTTCATCAGCACGTGAGCGAGGACGAACACCTGGCGGGAATTACGGCACTGGAGAGCGCCGTGAAGAAAGCTCCAGAACACGCCGATTGCTGGGCGATGCTCTCGTGGCTCTATCGCGCCGAATACACGCATGGATATCACTCACGGCCCGATTCGATGGATCGCTCGCTGACGGCGGCGCGACGTGCCGTGAACCTTGCGCCTGCCAGTCAGTTGGCGCACGCTGCGTTGGCGTCAGCCCACTTCTTCCGCGGAGAACTGGGCGAGTTTCGCGCTGCGGCCGAGCGTGCCCTGGCTCTCAACCGCATGCAGGGATACACCACGGCTTTTCTTGGGCTGCACTTCGCCTATTCCGGAGACTGGGAACGCGGTTGCGCGCTGGCGGAACGTGCGACGGAACTCAATCCCAATCATCCCGGATGGTACTGGCTGCCGCTGGTCATCAATGCGTATCGCCAGCATGACGGAGAGCGGGCGCTGCAGCATGCGCTCAAAATCAACATGCCCGGCCTGTGGACGGCGCAAGTCGCGCTCACCATCGTGAACAGCCAGCTTGGAAAGATGGATCAGGCACGCAATGCGCTGCGTGCGTTGTTGGCCGCCCGTCCTGATTTTGCGGCGCGTGCGCGGGAAGACCTCAGCATCTGGTGGCAGCCGGAGATGGTGGAACAGATGCTCGGCGATCTGCGCAAGGCCGGGTTGACTCCATTGGGGACCGCGGCGTCTCCGCGGACCTCATCCGTCACAGTTCCAGCGCACACGGCGTCGGGAGAAAGCCGAACCAACGAAGGCTTTTGGGTGGCGGTGCTGCCGTTCAAGTACGCGGGCGCGAGCGCCGAGCTGAAAGCGCTGGCGGATGGATTATCCGAAGAAATCGTTACTGGCTTGTCACGCTTCTCCTATCTGCGCGTAATTGCGCGCGGCTCGACGGCAAAATATTCCAGCGAATCCGGAGACGTGCGAGCCATCGGCAAGGAACTCGGCGCGCGCTATGTGATGGAAGGCAGCCTCCGTCAAGCCGGGGCTAAGCTGCGGATCGCGGTGCAGCTCGTCGATGCAGTCTCCGGCGCTCATCTCTGGGCGGAGAACTATGAGCGCGCCTTCAGCCCCGAGGCGGTCTTCGAGTTACAGGACGACTTGGTTCCGCGGGTCGTTTCGACGGCCGCTGATATGAACGGAGTCCTGACCCGCGACATGGCCGAGGCGGTGCGCGGTCGTGCTCCCCAACAGCTGAGCCCCTACGAGGCAGTGTTGCGCAGCTTCGGCTACTTGCAGCGAGTTACCCCCGAAGAGCTTGCCACTTCGCTGGCTGGTCTGGAGCAGGCGGTGGAGAAGGCGCCAAACTATGCCGATGCGTGGGCTATGCTGGCGTACTTGTGGGTCCAAGACTACGCACAAGGAGTCAACCTTCAGGTGGACGCCTTGGCGAGCGGGCTAATCGCCGCGCGGCGGGCCGTTGAGGCGTCGCCTTCCAATCCTCTGGCGTACGTCAGTCTTGCCCAGGTGCTCTTCTTCCACAAGGAATTTCAGAGCTTCCGGAATGCAGCCGAGCGGGCTGTTGTGCTCAACCCCATGGACGGGAACTCCATCGCCTTTCTGGGCGAGTTGCTGACTTATGCGGGCGAGCGGGACCGCGGACTCGCGCTGGCGGGGAGCGCCAAGCAGCTCAATCCCAGTCATCCCGGATGGTATTGGTACGCTGACTTCTACGACGCGTATCGCCAGGGCGACTATAGCGGGGCGCGCGATTTCGCCCTGAAGATCAATCTGCCCGGACAATGGGCTTCCCACGCAATGCTAGCCGCCGCGTGCGGCCAGCTCGGGGAACGGGAGGCTGCCGCGAAGGCAATACGTGATCTCCTGCATCTGCGGCCCAACCTTGGGCAGACCGTGCGCCAGGAATTCAAGAAATGGTGGGATCCCGAGTACGTCGAGAGCGTGATTGACGGACTCCGCAAAGCGGGGCTGGAGATGGCCGATGATCCGGCGAAGCCTGCTCCTCCCGCTTCGAAGGCCAGCACCACCGATTCCGGCGCTGCACGTGCCGACGAAGGCTTCTGGGTTGCGGTGTTGCCGTTCAAATACGCAGGCGCGAATGTAGAACTCAAAGCCCTCGCCGACGGCCTGTCTGAGGAAGTTATCACAGGCCTCTCTCGCTTTTCGTATCTGCGAGTGATCGCGCGGGGTTCTACTGCGAAGTATTCCAGCGAATCGGGCGACATCCGCGCCATCGGCAAAGAACTCGGTGCACGTTATGTGATGGAAGGCAGCTTACGGCTGGCGGGATCCAAACTGCGGCTCACCGTCCAACTCGTTAATGCAACAACCGGCACTCATCTCTGGGCTGAAACGTATGAGCGCGCGTTCAATGCCGAAGCCATCTTCGAAGTGCAGGACGAGCTTGTGCTTCGCATCGTCTCCACCGTAGCGGATCGGCACGGCGTGCTGCCGCACAGCATGGCCAACCTGATCCGCAACAAGCCCGACGATCAGTTGAGTCCCTACGAGGCAGTACTTCGGGTCTTCAGCTTTCACGAAAGGATGTCGCCGGAGGAGCACGCCACCGTAAGGGCACTTCTGGAGCGAACTGTGCAAAGCGCTCCCAGCGACGGCGACTGTTGGGCGATGCTCGCCACGCTCTATTCCGACGAGTATATGTTCGGTTTCAGCGGAAGGCCGGATTCACTGGGTCGAGCGCGGGCGGCCGCGCAGCAGGCCGTCGAACTCTCGCCATCCAGTTCGTTAGCCTACCAGGCTCTCGCCCAGAGCTTCTTCTTTCGCCGGGAATGGCAGGCTTTTCGTCCCGTTGCCGAACGAACCATCACACTGAATCGCGCCGATGGCGCCCTCCACGCTTTCATTGGCATGTTGATCGCGCTCGCCGGCGACTGGGACCGCGGCTGCGCCGTCGTGGATGCCGCTATTCATCTCAATCCGCATCACCCGGGCTGGTACTGGCTCGCATCCGTTTTCGGCACCTATCACAAGCGTGATTACCGCGCCTCCGCCGACATCGCTCTCAGAGTCAACATGCCGGGCTATTTCTGGGGACCCGCCACGTCAGCGGCGGCATTCGGGCAGTTGGGTGAGCACGAACGGGCGCAGAAAGCTCTGAAGGAACTGCTCGTAATTCGTCCTGATTTCGCGAGGACCGCCCGCCAGGAATTTGGAAAGTGGTTCGACGACGAACTGGCCGAACACTATGTCGAAGGCCTACGCAAAGCAGGGCTGCAGATCGTGGACAGCACGCAAACCTCGGCTGCGGTGAGAGCGTCCGGCTCTGGCGCCACGCGAGCCGATGAAGGCTTCTGGGTCGCCGTGCTGCCGTTCAGGGCGAGCGGCGATGCGGACCTCGAAGCTCTGGGTGACGGACTGACCGAAGACGTCACCACGGCGCTTTCGCGATTTCCGTATCTTCAAGTCATCGCCCACAATTCGGCGATGGCTTACAAAGGCCGAGCAGTGGACATCCGCACCGTGTGCCGTGAATTAGGCGCGCGCTATGTGATCGAGGGGAGCATACGCAAAAGAGGCCGCGCCATTCGCGTCAGCGCGCAACTGATGGATGCCGTGAGCGGCACTCAGCTTTGGGCGGAGGCCTATGACCGCGAAATCATTGATCGCCAGAGCAGCGATCGCCAGAGCAGCGACGCGGGCACATTCCAGGTTCAGGACGACCTCACCGACCACATCGTGACCACCGTCGCGGATGGCTATGGAGTTCTGGTCCGCTCCATGGCTGCCTCCACTCGAGATCGAAAGGTGGAGGAACTCA
>Ga0116121_1000229_pt1 | contig 32134 bp, 24 predicted proteins | sample June2015DPH_13_1_FD_89725 | JGI IMG/M metagenome (GOLD analysis project Ga0116121, IMG submission 89725) | Peatland microbial communities from SPRUCE experiment site at the Marcell Experimental Forest, Minnesota, USA - June2015DPH_13_10 | ecosystem: Environmental > Terrestrial > Soil > Wetlands...
CGCCCGCCGCAACTCGCTCCATCAGCCGCTTTGTGCTCTCCTCAAAGCGAAAGACCTGGGCGACGCCGAGGAGGACTCCAGCGTTCCTTGCTGCCTCGATCATCCGCAGACATTCGCCAGCATTCATGCCCATCGGTTTTTCGCAGAGCACCGGCTTCCCGCAGGAAACCGCAGCCAGCACGTCAGCCAGGTGGCAGACGTTGGGCGTGGTCACAAAAACGGCATCGACTTCCGGGCACCGGGCTAGTTCGTCTGTCGAGGAAAAAACATGGGGGATTCCGTACTCCTCGGAAGCTTGCCTTGCCTGGTTCGCATCGCGGCGTGAAAGCGCAGTGACCTTGCAATTTTGGGCTAGTGCGAAGCCCGGCATCAGCCGCCGAACGGCGTGCAATCCAAAACCGGCAATACCGAAACGAATCACAAGGCTCTCCGTTATCGAAATTTCGCTGATGTCTTTCGAACCTCACCCGTCTCCCAAGGTGAAGAGTGTTAAGAGTAAGGATAGAAAACAAAGAACAGCAACGACAATGCCGTCAATGCCCAGAGTGCGGGCCGGACCTCGCCGAGCCGTCCCGAGACTACCTTGCAGAAAGGATACAAGACAAAACCGGCTGTCATTCCGATTCCGACGTTGTATGTGAACGCCATCAGCGAAATAACGCCGAAAGCCGGTACCAGTTCGCTGAGGTCGTCGAAGGGAATGCGGGTGATCGGAGTCAGCATGAGCAATCCAACAAAAATCAGTGCCGGGCCATAAGCCTGCGGCGGGATCGCAGAGATGAAGGGCGCGAAGAACAGCGTTCCCACGAAACATAGTGCCGTTACCACTGAAGTCAATCCTGTTCGCCCACCCGCCTCCACTCCGGTCGCCGATTCGATGTAAGCCCCGGAAGTGGTTGTTCCGACAATGGCCGCAAACGTTGTTGCCAGTGCGTCTGCCATCATCGGCCGTTCAATTTGCGGGAGGTTGCCGTCCTGGTCGAGGAAGCCCGCGCGCGCCGATACTCCGATCAAAGTTCCCATCGTGTCCACGAAGGCCATGATGAGGATAGTCAGTACGACCGGGAAGAATCCCCAGCTCAGGAGGCTGTGCAGATCGAACTGAAAAAGAACGGGTTGAAGGCTGGGCGGCAGGCTGATCCAGGCGGTAGGCGCCGGAGAAACATGCAGAACGAAACTCAGCACCGCCGTCACAAGAATGCTGATGAGGATCGCCGCGGGAAAGCGGCGCATCGTGAGCACGGTGATCAGCAGAAACCCGAAGATCGCGAGCAGAATCGCAGGCGAAGTGAGATGACCGGGGCGCACTGGTGCTCCCGGCGCGCCAATGGTCACGATGCCGGTCTGATTGAGTCCGATGAAGGTAAGAAACAAACCGATCCCGACCGCATAGCTATAACGCAAGGTCGCCGGAATCGCATCGACCATCCACTGGCGAAGGCGGAACAGGGTCATCAGAGTAAAAAGGACTCCGGCAACAAAAACGGCGCCCAGCGCGCTTTGCCAGGTGTAGCCGAGCACGTGCACCACAGTGAACGCGATAAACGCGTTCTCGCCCATGTACGGCCCGATCGCGAACGGGCGGTTCGCGTAGAGTGCCATCAGCAACGTTCCGAAAATGCAGGTCAGGATGGTCGCGGTGAGGGATGCACCCAGCGGCATTCCCGCCGCATTGAGAATGGCCGGATTCACGGCCACGATGTACGACATGGTGAAGAACGTGGTCAACCCCGCGACCACCTCGCGGCGGATCGTCGTCTGATGACCGGAGAGACCAAAAAATTGTTCGAGCCAGCGCTTCAAAGCGTCCTCGCGTGAATTCAGGATTGTACATTCACGACGCCGGTTGAGTTTTTCGGATTTGTTGCTTTTGTGTTCTCCGCGCGCCGTGCGGTTGTTGTTTTGACTTTGATGAGCGCCCCCATGCCAAGGCGACCACCACAGAGGACACAGGGAGCACAGAGGAAAAACTGAGAGTTTTCGGCGAGCGGGCCTACGCTTTGCGAATCTCAGCCAGCAGTTGCGGGTCGATGTTGCCGCCCGTGATGACCGCAACGTTGTTCCGTGTTTGAGGCAGTTCGGAGGAATGAAACAGAAATGCCGCGACTGCGGTTGCGCCGCTGGGCTCGGCGATCGTCTTCGGATTGCCGCTCAGCGCCCGGACGGCTTCGAGAATCTCATCCTCTTTTACGCTGACAATATCGTCCACGTAAGTGCGGATGTGCTCAAAATTAATCTCCCCAATGCTTTGTGTGCGCAGGCCGTCCGCCAGGGTTCGGGAAACCTCGCTGGCGGGGAACGAGACAATATGGCCGGCGCGCAAACTGGCTTGGGCATCGGCTGCGAGTTCTGGTTCAACGCCGATGACTTTTACCGCCGGGTTCGTCAGCTTGATGGCCGCTGAAACTCCGCTGATGATTCCGCCTCCACCCACCGGAACGAGTACGGTTTGTACTTCGGGGAGATCCTCAAGAATCTCAATGCCTACGGTCCCCTGGCCGGCGACGATCTTCTCGTCGTTATAGGGAGGAACGACCACATAGCCATGCTCAGCCGCGAGCTGTTCGGCGCGCAACCGCCGCTCTTCGCTGCCCGGCCCCACAGTAACGATTTCGGCGCCGAGGTTGGCAGTTGCTGCAAGCTTATTCTCGGGCGCATTGCCCGGCATCACGATGACCGCTTTCACGCCCATGGCGCGAGCAGCGTAGGCTACTCCCTGGGCGTGGTTTCCGCTCGAATACGAAATGACGCCGCGTCGCCGCTCGTCATGATTGAGAGACGCGACTTTGTTATAAGCTCCGCGCAACTTGAACGCGCCAATCGGCTGCAGGTTTTCAAGCTTCAGGAAAAGTTGGCGCTTTGCGGTGGCGCCCGTCCACTGGAGGAGCGGGGTGCGGACCGCAACGCCCTGGAGGAGCGTCTGGGCCCTTAGGATGTCGTTAAGAGTGACCATTTCTCATGTGGTGCGGGCGCCCCGCCCGCGGCTTTTGACATGATCGAGATGGCGGAAGCTTTCAAATCTCCAGTATCACCGGCATAATCAGCGGCCGGCGCTGTGTCTGCCGCGAGATGTACCGTTTCAACTCGGTGCGGATCTTCTCTTTGATCACACCATAGTCCGCCTTTTCTTCCGCACTGGAGGCGTCGAGCGTCTCGATTACGATCTCACGGGCGCGTTCGATCACGCCGTTTTCTCCGGGCGCGAAGCCGCGCGTTACGATTTCCGGCAAGGCTTCGACCCGTCCGCTCAGCTTATTGATCGCGACAATCGGCATCACAAAACCGTCTTCGCTGAGATGGCGGCGATCTTTCATGACAAGATCTTCGACCACGTCCGTGCGCGAGCCGGAATCAATGCACACACGGCCCACGTTCACGCGTCCTGCCTTGCGGGCTCCGAGTTCATCGATTTCGAGCACATCTCCGCTTTCGATCAGCATCACGCTGCCCACCGATCCCTGCATGGACGCGGCCAATTCGGCATGAAGCTTGAGCTGCCGGTATTCGCCGTGAATCGGAACGAAATATTTAGGCCGAACGAGGTTGATGATCAGCTTCAGCTCTTCCTGGCTGGCGTGTCCGCTGACATGTACCGGCGGATACGATCCATCGTCATAAACCACGAACGCTTCGCGCCGGAAGAGATGGTCGACCACGCGATAGATTGCCTTTTCGTTGCCCGGAATGATGCGTGATGACAGAACGACCGTGTCGCCTTTTTCAATTTTCGCGTGCTTGTGATTGTCAACTGCCGCGCGCGAGAGCGCTGACATCGGTTCGCCCTGCGTGCCGCTAATCAGGACGCACACTTTTTCGGGCGGGAAGTTCTTCATCTCGCCCGGATGGATCAGCATTCCCTCGGGAATCTGGATATAGCCGAGGTCTTCGGCGATCTCCGACGAGTTGTTCATCGACCGGCCAATGAAGCAAATCTTGCGCCCATGGTCGCGCGCCATGTCGACGGTCAGCTTGATGCGGTGAATCGAGGACGAGAAGCATGAGATGAACAGCCGCCGTTGCGTGCGCGCGAATATCTCTTCGAACTTGCGCCGCACGGCCCGTTCGCTCGGGGTATACCCTTTGCGCTCGACGTTCGTCGAATCCTGCAGCAGGCAAAGCACGCCTTCTTTGCCGTATTCGGCAAACCCATGCAGATCAAAAAGCCGGTTGTCGGTCGGAGTGGGATCGACTTTGAAATCGCCCGTGTGCAGAACGACTCCCAAGGGCGTGTGAATGGCAAAAGCGACACAGTCCACCAGGCTGTGGGTCACTTGCAGCGCATGAATTGTGAACGGACCGACTTTGAAGCGTTCACCCGGGCGGATTTCGCGCAGGTCTGCATCGTCCAGCAACTGGTGCTCGTCCAGCTTGTCTTCGACATACGCGAGCGTGAACTCCGTGCCCCAGACCGGAACATTCAGCTCACTCAGCACCCACGGCAGCGCGCCGATGTGGTCTTCGTGGCCGTGCGTGAGGATGATGCCGCGCACGTGTTTTCGATTTTCGAGCAGGTAGGAAATATCGGGAACAACGATGTCAACGCCCAGCAGCTCAGTTTCGGGGAACATCAGGCCGGCATCGACGACGATAATGTCATCGCCGTAGCGGATGGCCATGCAGTTCATCCCGAACTCGCCCATCCCGCCGAGCGGAACTATGTGAAGTTTGCCTGTTGGCATTCGAAACTTGATGCTAGCACACGGCGGGCTCGCGTCCGAGTTACGTTTCGCTCCGCAGCGTGGGCCACAAACTCTAATTTGGATAAACGCCGGCTGATAGACTTGACCCTACCGATGGCTGACGGCAACAAGTCCGAGAAAAAATCCTGGCTGCGCCGCCGCGCCGAAGACGCATTTCGCAGCGGACTGACCCGCGCCTACGAAACCGTCCGCGTCGATCCCCAGCGCTTTCTGTTTCAACTGCGCGCCGCCTATGGTTTGCCGATCGTCACGTTCCACGGTGTTTACTCGGTTGAGATGTCGAGGCTGGATGACGTTGCCGAATCCGTTCTGCGCAGCGGGATGAAGCTGGCCGCAGCCGAGGGTGCGGGGTTTGGCCTGGGCGGGATTCTGACAATTGTTCCCGATCTCGGTATTCTCTCGGCGATCACCATGCGGACCATCCAGAAGCTCAGCCTGATCTACGGATTCGAGCTCAACACCGACGACGAGATCGCCGAGCTTTGGATCGCCGCCGCCAGCGCCGCTGGAGTCGACATCAGCCGCGAGTTGCTCGAAAAAGAAGTTGTGAACCGCTTCGTGCCTAAAGTGATCCAGCGTATTGCCGCGCGCGCCAGCGCCGAGGTGGTGGAGAAATGGGCGGGACGGCTGATTCCGGTTGCGAGTTCCGCGATCGGATGCGTGCTCAATTACTACTTCGTGCGAGCCTGGGGACAGCGCGCCATGGAGCACTTCCGGAAAAAACATTTGGACGCGCGAGCACGTTTGGCTGCCGAACAGCAATCGCTTTCCAATTCGTCAGGAACTCTGCTGTCGTAAGGCATGCGTGAAGGAGCGATGGTCTCAGCGCAGCCAGTCTTCCAACTCAATCCCGCGCTCGGTTTTCTCGTCGCGATACTTAACGATCACCGGCGTATAGAGCGACAGCCCCCACTCTTCGGCCTTGCCTTTGCCCTTGGTCACCGCACGGGATCCCGGGACGACCACCGCATTTTCCGGCACCTCAAGCGGCTTATCCGACGTTGCCCGATATACCTGGCCGCGCACTAGATCGTACAGAGGAGTCGAACGCGTCAGAATCGTTCCCGCCCCCAGCACCGCCTTCGTCCGCACTAGCGTCCCCTCATAGACGCCGCAATTTCCGCCCATCAGCACGTCGTCTTCAATGATCACCGGCGAGGCGTTGATCGGCTCGAGAACGCCTCCGACTTGAGCGGCGGCACTGATATGCACGCGCTTGCCCACCTGCGCGCACGACCCGACCAGCGCATGCGAGTCAATCATCGTTCCTTCGTCCACGTAGGCCCCCACGTTGACGAACATCGGAGGCATGCACACAACCGACGGCGCCACATAAGCCCCTTCGCGGATCGACGACCCTCCCGGCACGACGCGCACGCGATCGCCGGGCGTGAAGCGACGGGCAGGGAAGGTATCCTTATCGATGAAAGACAGCGCGCCGCCCTCCGACATCTCTTTGAGTTCGCCGAGTCGAAAGCCCAGCAGAATGCCTTGCTTCACCCACGCGTTCGTAACCCAGCGAGCCGAGCCATTGCCACCGACCTTCTCCGCCGCGCGAATCTCGCCCCGCGTCAGCCGCTCGCGAAAGTCGGCAAAAACGCGTCGAGCCTCAGCGGGATCGGCGATGCTTGGTGATGAGAAGAGTTCTTCGATAGCGGATTTGAGCGTCGAGATCGTGTCGGGCATAGGTTCGAACTGTATTGCTTCTACCTCATCGAGAGAACACCTTTCGGCGATTGAAATTGTCGCGCCGGTGTAGAGGGCGAAGCTCCCTCGACTTCGCTCGGGATTTCGACGCACGGCTCAAACGCCGCGCAGACGCCTCAACTTCGACTCCGCAGGCGCTTCACTGCGTGGAGAGCCTGCTACGCCCCAGGATGACAAGGACTGGAAAGCAAAAGCTAATCGCTAGTAGCTAGAAGCTGCTTTCACCCTATGCACTTGCACTCGCTGCGAATCAGCACACCTGGCAGGCTATGCGTCGCCTCGCGTGCCCCGGCCGCGTTCGCAAACGGACCGTGCCACTTCGAATGCGCCGGATCATGACCCGCCGGACGTCCCTTGCCCGACGCGCACTGCCCGCACGATGCCTTGTGCAGCATCACTTTGTGCGGACCTGCCGCCCAGTTCTCGTACACGTAATATTCTGTCGGAGCCGCGGGAGCGGCCGGCTTCGCCAGCAATCCCACATCGGTTGCGACTTTCTGGAGCTTCGAGCGCGTGTCGCGCCGCATGGGTAGCATCGGCAGACGGTACACTTCCTGAATCTTCCCCATCATCGCCAGCACGGCTTTCGCCGGCATCGGATTCGACTCGATAAAATTCGCCTGCATCAGCGGCAAGAACTTGCGGTGAATGGCCCGCGCCGTCGTCCAATCATTTGCCAGCGCTGCGCGCGTCATCTCCGCCATTTCGCGGGGGATCTCATTCGACGCCACCGACACCACGCCCACTCCGCCCAACGCGATCACCGGCAAGGTAATCGCGTCGTCGCCCGAGAACACCCAAAACGTCTCCGGCACAAGGTTCAGCACTTCGGCAATCTGCGTGATGCTGCCGCTGGCTTCCTTCACGCCCGCAATATTCGGAACCTCGCTCAGGCGCGCCAGCGTTGCGGGCTCGATGTTCGCCGAGGTTCGACCCGGGACGTTATAGAGAATAATCGGCTTGTCCACGGCCTCGGCGATTGCCTTGAAGTGCCGGTACTGTCCCTCCTGAGTCGGCTTGTTGTAATAAGGAGATGCCGACAGAAGCGCGTTCACGCCCGCGCGGGACGCCACTTCCTTCGCCTTCGCGACCGCCTCCGTCGTTGAGTTCGAGGTCGCTCCCGCCATAATCGGGACGCGTCCTGCGACGACCTCGATGGTCACGTCAATGACGCGCAGCCACTCATCGTGCGTGAGCGTGGGAGTTTCTCCCGTGGTGCCGCAGGGAATCAGGAAATCGATGCCCGATTCGATCTGCCACGCAACCAGATTGCGCAGCGCATTTTCGTCCACCGAGCCGTCCTGGGAAAACGGCGTGACCAGAGCAGTACCGCATCCTCGCAGTTGCATGATGCTAAGGATAACGCGGAACGCGGGTCTGTGGTGAGTGATGGGAGCGGTGCTACGATATTTGTAGAGAGCGCCGACTGGTTCGCATGCGACCGCGCTGACGATGGGCTTTCGTCTTCCGCTTAGGAGCGCTCAAGGGGCAGACATGACTGTCTTCTTCTTAGTGGCTGTCATCGTGGTCCTGCTTTCCACGCAGCGGGTGAATCGCGATTATTCGGTTCGGATCGCGCTCCTGATCGCGGCCTTCTTCTGGCTGGCGATCGAGATTCATCTGCTGAGCATTCTGGCCGATCTTTGTGCGCTTGCCCTGGAACACTGGCTCGAGATCGTGATGGCGTTCTGCGCGGCTGTGGTGCTCAGCGTACCGCTGATCATGGTCTACATTGCGCTGTGCGATCAACTGGATGAGCGGGCGATTCGGCAGGAGTTTCGGCAATCTCACGGGACGGTTCGGACCAGATTTAACCGGCGAGTTGCCGGGCTGATGGCTCAAGGGTTTGACCGGGAGCGGGCGGAAGCTGCGACTTTGCGGGTGCTGCGGAACAGGTGAGACGCAAGGTGTTTACTGAGTGGTAACAGAAACCCATCCCTGTCGGTCTTGTAGAATCAAAGACTTAGAAGGCAACTTTTGCCAGGTCTTTGAGAAATAAGGAGTTATTGTAAGTCATTGAAACGAAGCATTTTAGCAGATCTCAGTCATCCCGGAGATTTGGTCTTTTCATTAGAATCAATGGGTTAGCGTGTTTCCATTCTGGAGTCGATTCCTTCTAAAGTATTGACGGGGAAATACTTTACGTCCGAATCTGGGCGAATAGGAGTGCGCGACCCAAAAATCCTGTTGAGTGTTCGGAAGCCGGTTACAGTTCGCGCCAGATGGTGCGGAAGTCGTAGACGCCGGATTTGCCGACGAGCCATTCGGCGGCGCGGACGGCACCTTCGGCGAATCCGCGGCGCGACTTGGCGTCGTGGCAGAGGTAGATGCGGTCGGCGGCGGAGTTGAAGACGACCTCGTGCATGCCGACGGCATCGCCTTCGCGGAAGGAAACGATTTCGAGTTCGTTTTTGGTCAAAGCAGCATCGCGCGAAGCGGCATTCTGCGAATCAGGTTGGTTTGAATCAGACTGGTTCGACTCGCGAATAATTTTCTGGATGGTGAGGGCGGTTCCGGAGGGCGCGTCTTTCTTGGTCACGTGGTGACGCTCGAAAATCTGTCCTGAGTAGTCGAACTTGAGCGCGGCGCTGGAGGCCTGAACAATCTCGAAAAACAGGTTCACGCCGATGGAGAAATTCGATCCGTAAAGAAATCCGGTATGGGCGGCGAGCGCAAGGTCGCGCAGGCGCGGGAGATGGTCGTACCATCCGGTGGTTCCGATGACGATGCATTTGTGGGCGCGAATGCAGGCCTCAGCGTTGGCGATGACGGCAGACGGAGCGGTGAAGTCGATGGCAACGTCAACCGAGGCGAGAAACTCGGGAGTAAGCGCGCGGGCCTCGGCGTTTTCCGGGAGGTCGAGGATTTGCACGTGATGACGGCGTTCTTTCGCCACTTCGGCTACCAGGGAGCCGGTCTTTCCGCGGCCTAGGATCAGGAGATGCATAGATTTGTTTTCACCGCCGAGACGCCGAGGACGCCGAGAAAGAAATCAGGCTTTATGCAAATGTTTGGGCGCTGTTTCTCTCAGGGCTAAAGCCCCAGAGTCTGTGCGTTTGTTGGCACGGCTAAAGCCGTGCCCTTCCACAAAACCTTCCAGGAAACGTTTCACGAAACCGTTCTACAAAACCGTTTCACAAAACCCTTCTACCATACACGCAAGAAGATCACCTGAAGATTCCCGTCGAACTCCCAGGCGCACTCGGCGTCTCGGCGGTGGATTTCTCACGCGAACACTTCCGGGTCGGCTTCGGCGAAGAAGGCGTGGTGGAGGCGGCGAACTACCTCGGTGGCGTCGTCTTCTTCGATCACGAAGGTCAGATTAATTTCCGACGCGCCTTGCGAGATCATGCGGATTTTTGTGTTTTCGAGGAGGCTGAAAACCTTGGCAGCGATGCCGGGAGTTTCGCGCAGGTTTTCTCCCACCAGGCAGACGATGGCTTTGCGGCCTTCATACTTGACGTCGGCGAGTTTTGCCAAGTCGGCTGCCAGCGCGGGAATCGCCTCGTTGGTCTCCGCGGTGACCGAGACGCTGACTTCGGAAGTGGAGACGACATCGACGGCGACTTTGTGATGATCGAAAAGCTCGAAGATGGACTTGAGGTATCCGTGAACGAGCAGGCGGCGCGGGGCGGCGACTTCGACGAGCGTGATCTTTTTCTTGAGCGCGATGGCCTTGAAGATGTTTTTGCACTTCGGAGCGCGCGCGGTCACCTTGGTGCCTTCGCAGGTGGGATTCTGCGAGTTGAGGACGTAGACGGGAATATTCTGCTGAATCGCAGGCAGCACGGTTGCCGGATGCAGGACCTTGGCTCCGAAGTAGGCTAGCTCAGCGGCTTCGTCGAAGCTGATGACCTTGATGCGGCGGGCGTCGGGACAAAGGCGGGGATCGGTGGTCATCATGCCATCGACGTCGGTCCAGATTTCGATGCGCTGGGCGTTGAGGCCGGCGCCGAAGATGGCGGCAGAGAAGTCGGAACCGCCGCGGCCGATGGTGGTCGTGATGCCGGCGCGATTGGAGGCGATGAATCCGCCCATGACCGGAACGTTGCCGGCTTCGATCAGGGGCGCGACTCTCTTCTTCAGACGTTCGTTGGTTTCCTCGAATTGCGGAACGGCGCGCGTGAAGGCGCTGTCGGTTAGAAGGCATTGGCGCGAGTCGACGTGGACTCCGGGCAATCCGCGAGCAACGAAGGCGGCCGCGATGATCTTGCTGGAGAGAACTTCGCCGAAGGAGGCGACGTAATCGTAGGTACGGGGAGTGATTTCGCCGACTGCGCCGATGCCGCGCAGGAGCTCGTCGAGGTCCTCGAAGTCGGCGCCGAGATCGCCGTGGAATTCGGTGAAGAGCGCGGTGCCGAGGAGTTCTCCCGCAGTATCGTAGTGGCGTTCACGGAGGGCGCGTGCCATTTTCAGAGCGGTCTTGCGATCACCGCTGCCGGCGGCTTTTCCCATGGCGAGCAGGGAATCGGTGACCCTGGCCATCGCGCTGACGACAACAACCGGACGATCGGCCAAGCGGCCCTGGACGATTTGGGAGACGCGGTCGATGGCTTTGGCGTCCTGCACGGAGGTTCCGCCGAACTTCATGATGATCATGGGCGGAGAGGCTCCTGTGGGCTGGCTGTGGCGCAGGCGGAAAATTCACCACGGAGACACGGAGACACGGAGGAAATCAGAGGGCAGAAGTCAGATTGCAGAAGTTTCGCCTTCCCTGAGAGATGCGGCTCGGCGCTGTGGCGCGCAGGGGAGTTCGTTGAGAGAACGCCTTGCAGCGCCTGCGGTGCGATTGAGGGAGTAGGGGTCCTTCGACTCGTTCGGCTCGCTTCGCTCACCTCACTTCGCTCAGGATGACAGATGGGGTACTTCATCCGAGATAGCCTTTGGCTTTGAGCAATTCGGCGTTGAGCAGGGCTGCGCCGGCAGCTCCGCGGATGGTGTTGTGCGAGAGGACGGTGAATTTCCAGTCAAGAACGTTGCAGGGACGGAGGCGGCCGACGGCGGTGGTCATGCCTCCACCAAGATCGACGTCGAAACGGGGTTGCGGACGATCGGGAGCCGTCAGATAGACGATGGGTTGATCGGGAGCGCTGGGCAGGCGCAGGTGCTGCGGTTCGGCGCGGAATTCATTCCAGGCGGCGATGATCTCTTCGGGCTTGGCTTTTTTCTTGAGGCGAACGGAAACGGATTCGGTATGGCCGTCTTCCACGGGGACGCGATTGCATTGGGCGCTCATGGCAAAAGGAGCGGGAATAATCTTGCCGGAGCTGAGTTTCCCGAGCAGCTTTTGCGTCTCCTCTTCCATTTTTTCTTCTTCGTTCTTGATGAAGGGGATGACGTTGCCGAGGATGTCGAGCGAGGCGACGCCGGGGTATCCGGCGCCGCTGACGGCTTGCATCGTGACGGCCATCACGGCTTCTAGCTCAAAGAGACGGTGCAAAGGAGCGAGGGCGAGGACCAGCCCAATGGCGGAACAATTGGGATTGGTGACGGCGAATCCACGAGATTTGCGGCGCCAGGACTGGGATTCGATGAGCGCAATGTGATCCGCGTTGACTTCGGGAATGACCAGCGGGACATCGGCTTGCATGCGCAGGGCGCTGGAATTGGAAACCACGGCGCAGCCAGCATCGGCGAACTGGGGCTCGAGTTCGCGGGCGATGGCGGCGTCGAGCGCAGCGAAGATGATTTTGGGCGCGCCTTCGGGTTTGGCGGGCGCGATCGTCATGCTGGCGACGCGTGTGGGAATGGCAGTTTTCAAACGCCAGCTTGCGGCCTGGGCATAGGGACGGCCTTCGGAACGGTCCGAGGCAGCGAGCCACGCGACCTCAAACCAGGGATGATGTTCGAGCGCTTGAATGAAACGCTGGCCGACGACGCCGGTGGCGCCGAGAATTCCTACAGGAAGTTTGTTTGACATGGGTAATGCATGATTTTATACCAAGGATTTTTTCGGCGGGATGATGTGGGTGGCACCTCCGACAAAGCGCCTCGCGAAAAGCGCAAACCACGGAGTACACGGAGCAGCAGGGGAGGGACCGCCCAGCGTAATCGGGTTTTCTCTACGTCCTTCCGTGGCCGATTTCGTGCGGGAGGTATTCGTTCAGGGGGCCGAATTTTCGTTTTTCGGCGTAAATGCGCCAACGACGCCAGACGATGCGGAGACTAGCCATCACAGGGATGGAGAGATAAACACCAAGGACGCCTGCAATTTCGCCACCGGCCAGAACACCGAACAGAGCGGCGAGCGGATGCAATTCGACACTGGCGCCCATGATGCGAGGAGAGATGACGTAGTCCAGAATCATCCTCCACGCTAAGAGGAACAAAATCAGGATGAGCCAGTGCGGGTAGCCGGTGAGGACGGCGACGACAGTAATGGCGAGGCCGGCGACCAGAGGGCCGACAAGCGGGACAAATTCCATCGCGCCGCCGATCGTGCCCAGCATGAGGGCATTCTGGACGCGGAGAATCCCCAAGACGGAGGCATACGCAACGAATGAGAATGCGGCAAGCGTGAGTTGCGCCCGGATAAATTGGGCGAGCATCTGATTGAGGTCGTTGAGCACATCTTCTAGAAATTCGCGCTGGGAGCGGGAGGTGACGAGCGAAAGAAGGACCGCGCTAAAGCTGTCACCATCGCGCAGAAAAAAGATGGCAAGAATGGGTACCAGGAACAATACCCAGATCTCTTGTGCCGCTTCCGCGGCGCGGACGCCAATCCTTTGCGCGAAATTCGACAAATCGTCGTGGTGATTGTAGAGAAAGCTCTGAATCCGCTCCTGGGTAGCTGTGCTCCAGCCATGTTCGATGCTGATGCGGGCGGCTATCTCGCCGATCTGGCCGGAAATTTGACCATTGCTGGCCTTCTCGATCAAACCGGGAAGTGCTTGGCCAAGGCGAGCGCTTTGGCGGCTGATTCTGGGGCCGGCAACCACAAAAAAGAGAGTGACGGCGAGGAGCAACAAGAGATAGATAAGAGCAATCGCGCGGGTGCGACCGCGTACGAGTTTATCCAGGCGTCCTACGGCAGGATTAATAAGGTAGGCGAAAAAGATGGCGAAGAGAAACAGAATCAGGGTCCGGCGTGCGGCATAGAGAAAGCCCAGACCCAGGGCGAAGAGTAAAAGAGTGATGAGAACCCGCGACGTCCTTGAATCGAGAATCGTCAATGGTTATTCCGCCGGCAACTCGTTGAACCCCAACTCTTCCATGACCCCGTGTTCCTGAGGTCAAACACTTGTTTGATGCCTAGTTCAGCTTATCGCAATGAGGGAGGTGCCGAATGGAGGAATGACGAGCGGAGGGTAACCCTCGGGACACCTGCCAGGGTGCAAGCTAATCGCGAACCACTTCGGTATTGTCGCCCTCAATGACGATGCGCATCACCTTGAACTGGTCATCCAGCCATAACTGCCAATTTCCGACCTCAGTCTTGAATTCGACTTTGTTGAATTCCTGCGGGTTGCCCTTGTAATCGATTTTTTCGCGGCCCAGATAAGCCGCACTCAAAGGAGCGGAAGAGTGCTGGCGCGGGTCGAGGGTTCCAAATTGAGTACGCTGCTTGACGGGGCACTGTACCTGGCCTTTCTCCTGTTTGCAGGCAGCGGCCAGGAACCTCCAGACAAGCACTTCGCGGTGAATGAAGAAATAGTCATCGAGGATGCTGGTCGAAGGTGGGAGCAGGTAAGGCTGTTCGTGCTGTTTGTCTTGCGGACCAGAGCTCCACTTCTGGTTGAGGAATTGATCGTTCGGAATGACAACCGATTCGGCCTTTTCCGGAGTCAGCTCGTTCCATTCGTAACGGCGGATATCGCCGCTGGCGGTGAGTTGCATTTGCGAGGTCTGCAGGGCCTGGTTGGGATCATTGACGGTTTTGAACTCCGACTTGATCACGCTGCCGCTGTCGTTCTGGTAGATGGAAAAGGTCTCAGTACCGACGCGGTGGCCATTCATATAGATGCCGAACGAGCCGGAGTCTACGTTGTGGTCGCGCTCGTTCTGCTTCGGTTTATCCTTTTGCGCGGGCAAGGCCACAGCGGTGGCGCAGAACATGAAGGCCAGGATGAAAAGGAGCAAAGTGCAGTGAGAAGACGACTTCAATCTAATTCTCCTTACGGTTGATCATCGAAAAGGGTTTTACCTATTATCCGGTTTGCGGGAGATACTTCGCCACTTTGATCCGGGGGGAGGTTGGAACTTTGGTCACCGACGCTTGCGCTTAACTGCAGGGCGCGTTCGATCTCCGAGCAGATGCCGTCGGTTTCCTTGCCGGATGTTTCTATGACCACCGATGCTTGACGATAGGAGGGAAGTCTCTCAGCGTGCAACCGGGCAAACTGCTCGGGGTCTCGCTGCAAGGGACGCGCGACTCCTTGTCTCGCTTCATGCTGGCGACAACGATCCCAAAGTTCTTGAACGGGCGCATCCAGAAAGACGGTCGGCCAGGGGCGAAGCAGTTCCCGATTATTTTGCTGCACGAAAGCACCACCACCGAGAGCGACTACGGTGGGGCGGTCGAGCAAGCCGGTCAGCAGGTCCCTAAGCACGATGGTCTCGGCTGCGCGGAAAGCGGGTTCGCCGCGGAGGCGGAAAATTTCCGGGATGGATTGCTGCTCGCGAGTTTCAATACAGGCATCGAGATCCACAAAGTTCCAGCCGAGCCGGCGGGCAAGCTCCTGCCCAACCGTGTTCTTGCCGGATCCCATGAAGCCTGCAAGAAAGACAGCGCGCACTTTCTGGGCGCTCATAGTGTGGCGCTCATTTCCATGGCGTCATGGCAACAAAGAAAGCAGCTCCTCGCGCGAGCCTCGGAGCCTTTCGCAATCAACTTACAAGTTGTTCTTAGCGTTGCTTGAGGCGGATTCTACCACTGAAAGAGTGCAGCACGACCTTGGAAGCGGCCTTGCCTAAGCTGCCAAAGAAGGAACGTCCCTCCTCCGGGGTAAAGCGGTAGTGATGGGGCTGGAGGTGGAAATCGTTCTCGACTTTGCCACGGATGGAGTGGGCGCTGAAATCAGCCGAGGTGTCGGCGGGGGCGATGGCTTCGATATCGCCCGAGTGGGTGGTGAGCTTATAGTCGCCGCCAGAACCAAAATCGCCTTCGTAGAAGATCCTGCCGCTGCCTGAGTTTGCCCGTACCAGGGGGCCGGTGACAGACTTCAAAGTAACTGCTCCGCTGATGGAGGAAATTTCGACGTGACCGTTGCGGATATCACTGAGCGTGATGGGTCCTCCCATGGTGCTGACGTGGACATGTCCGTTGCTCATGTTATGAACGTCGACGACGGCATCGGATCCTTCGAGGGTCAGATCGCCTTCCAGGTTTTCGGCCGAGAGGGGACCGGAAGAGGAGCGAAGGCTAAGAGTGGCATCGGCAGGTACCCGAAGTTCATAATCGACCCGGCCGCTTTGCTGGTCCGTGCCCGCTTGCAGATGCGATGCGATTTCGATCCGGTTGCCGTGCTGCAGGTTGTCGACTTCGGTCTTGTCCGATTGAAGAGTCGCGATGACGATAACTTGGCTGTTCGTGCCGGGCTTAACGGAGATTGCGCCGAACTGGGTATCGACGGAAATATTGGCATTGGGGCCAACGGTATAGCGATACTCCTTGCGGGTCTGTGCAAGAGCCGCGGATGCCACGCAGCTGACGACTACGAGAGCTACGACCGTTGTACGCTGAAGACTCTCCATAAAAAGCCCCTTCGACCGGCAATGCCGATCCGCTCTTACGCTATTGAATGCGATCTAAAGCCATCTGATAAAGCATTGCCTTCTGTTGATAGACTTCCATCAGGTGCTGCCGGGCATCCATATCTCCTGGATACTGGCGAATGTAAGCCTGCGTTTCCCTGATTTCATTGTTTACGGCTTGCAACTGGGTTTCATACGCGGCCCGCATGGAGGGAGCGCGCGAGGAAACCTCGCTTAAGAATTGTTGGTCGTCAATGCCGGCAGGCGGGGAAATCTCGGCTTGCTCGGGAGCAGTCTGCGAACTCCTCGGAGTAGGCGCCACAGCCTTATTCGAGGGACTGGCCGGCTGCTGAGCAACCTGAGTCTCAGGCAGCGCGACTGGAGTTTCGGGCTGTTGCACAAGGGGTTGTTTCGCAATCTGAGGGGTTACGGGTGAAGTTGTTTTCTGGTGCAGAAGAAGGGAACCGGCAGCTAAAGCCAAAATAGCGACGGGCGCAAGCCACCGGGCACGCCATTGCCGGCGCGGAGGAGTTGCGACGACGGTACGCAGGCCAGGAAGTTCCGGGTCCCTGATCAGACCCTCGGCACGCAACTGGGTTGCAATGCGCACCCACACTCTGGGGGCGGGCTCGTCGGTGTCGGACAGTTGCCGGGCCTCGCCGGCAATCAACCTGAGATCGGAAACCAATTCCGAGCAATCGGGACAAGTGCTTAGATGGGATTGCAACTCGAAGTCCTGGTCCGCACTGGTGGCGTTGCCGTCCATGGAGGCGCCATCAATGATGTCAGGCAGGATTCGATCTACATCAGAACACGTCATAACTGACTCTCTCTCCGAAAACCGCAATTACCTCTATCCCGTCTTGGCCTTTTCGGCTCTCATGAACTTCAGATAATCCCGCAGCTTCAAGCGCGCCTTGTGGAGCTGCGACTTACTGTTCCCAATCGAACAGCCTACAAGTTGGGCAATTTCATTATGCTCAAAACCCTCCACATCGTGGAGCACAAAAACCGTTTTGTAACCCGGCGGCAGGCGATTGATGGCGCGCTGCAACTGGAGCCGGTCGACGGAGCCCGACAGTTTCACATCGTTGGCGCCGAATTCCTTGCGCGGAGCCTCTTCGTCGGATTCGAGCGTTTCTTCCAGCGAAACTACCGGCAGTCCCTTCTTGCGCAGCTGCATCAAGACGACGTTGACGGTCATGCGATGAAGCCAGGTCGAAAAAGCGGACTCGCCGCGAAAGGTTCCAATCTTTCGAAAGAGCTGAAGAAATGCTTCCTGCGCGAGATCTTCGGCCTGCGAAGGATTGGATACCATGCGCAAACATAGGGAGTAAACCCGGCGCTTGTGCAGTTGATAGAGGGTTTCGAAAGCTGCTTCGTCCCCTTGTTTCGCCCGCTCAATTGCCTGTAATTCAGTGGTTCTCTGTTTCGGGTCGGTCAAGTCGCCTTTATCCGGCCGCTACTGCATCAGATGCGGCTTCGAAGTTTAATCGTTGTCCTAATTTACAAAGGGAGACGCCTAGGCGCTCACCAAGGTTCGAAAGTGCTCAAAGAATACCAAAAACGGTAGCTGGTAGAGCGAATTCGAGTGCTTATTTCCAAAAAGCATACGACCGGTGCTGGCGAAGATCACTTTGGTAATGCCTCCTACAAAGCCGCTGAATGCCTGGCTGTTCTGTGCGCATTCCTGTGGCTCTTGCTATGCCTTTCCGGCCGTAATGGTTTCTAACCCGTGACCGTGGGGGCCAGTTTCGCGGAACCGGGATATTCAGACTGACTGTTTGTTCTTTCCCTGCTCCAGCTTGCCCCCATGACGCCTATCCGACGCGAGCAGAAGGAAGGCAAAGATGAGCCCGGCCACGCCGAGGCACGCGAACATGATCTGCGTTGCCGTGTAGGTTCCGGTTACGTCGCGGAGTTTGCCATTGAGGAGCGGGAATAATCCGAGGCCTATGTTCTGGATGGCGGTCATCAACCCGAAGGCCGTGCCCACGCGCTTCTCCTCGACAACAAGCGGAACCGACGGCCACATGGCCGCCGGAACCAGGACGAAGGCTGCACCCAGCACGATCATGCTGGGGACCGGGTTCCAATGGGTGAGGCCCATGACGAGGTGGGCGGGAATCAGCATAAGGGAACCCACAACCATCAACGTGGCGCGCTTGCCGATGCGGTCGACCAGGTTACCGGCGAAGGGAGCGAAGATCATGGACGCGAAGATGACGATGCTGGTAACTCCCGGCGCCGTTGAGAACATGTGCAGGAAGTTGTCAAATATCTGGGACAGGAAGCCGCCCGAGGAGTCGGTAACCAGCGGAATGCCCCACTTGTCGTGGAACATGTCGGTGGCGAGGGCCGTGAAGGGGAAGATGGCGCTATAGAAGGTGACGCAGAGGAAGACAACGTACCAGTAGGAAGAGTTGAACTTCCGGATGTCGGAGAAGACGATTTTGTCGCCACCCTCGGGCTTCGGAAGCGCGAGCACCTTCTCGCCATGCAGGTCCATGGCGTTGTAGACCAGATTGCAGAGCACAGAGAACAGGCAGAAGCCTGCCGCTGCCCAAAGTGCTACTCGGTAGCTTCCGAAATAGCGAGCGATGAGTTCTTCGGTATTGAAGCTGAAGAGAGTTCCGATACGGCTGATGGTGAGAGCGACGCCAAAGGCAAGCGCCATCTCACGACCCTTGAACCAGCGGCTGATGATCGCGCTTTGCACCACGACCAGCGCCTCCGATCCGCCGCCGAAGATTAACCTCCCCGCGAAGAGTTGCCACCGCGACTGAGCGAGGGCGACGATGGTGGCGCCCACCAGGACCAGAATGCAGAACAGGAGACTCGAACGGCGCGGGCCGAGCTTGTCATAGAGCATGCCCCCGAAGAAAACGATGGCGATGGCGGCCACGGAGTAGGCCGTGTAGAGGTTGCCGATGGTGCTGCGGCTCAGATGCAGATCCTCAATGAGCGTGGGCGCGAGAGCGCCGATGCTGTCGTAGGCAAAATAGCTTCCCATCACAATCAGGCTGATGAACATCAGGATGGTGAAGCGGTAGGGACGTCGGGATGGATGGAAGAATCCCAGGGAATCCGGAGCTGTAGCTCCAGAAACGGTCCGAAGGCGTGAGGGATCGGAGCCAACTGCATCAGCCATTACGGAATCATCCTCGGCCGCTTCAAACCGAAGAAGCAGCGCTATTTTTGTTGGGTGAAAGACAACGGAACGAAGATAGCAGATCAGAGTCTACCGGGCCATCGAGTGATCGGCCATCGCCCGATCGAAAAAACGCGAGCGGGAGTGGCGAAACCTATCTAGCGGCTCCCGACCATGCCACGGACCGATTCGATCAGCTTGGCGGAATCGTAGCCGATGCCATCCTTGAAGACGGTTTCGACCTTCTCGATGTCTTCGATTTGCTTCGAGGGATCGCCTTTGATCACGACCAAGTCGGCTTGCTTGCCGGCGGCGATGGTGCCGATGCGGTCTAATTCGCCGAGGAACTGGGCTCCGTTCGCGGTTGCGACGTGGATAGCCTCGAGCGGGGTGAATCCGGCTTCGACCAGCAGCTCTACTTCACGCTGATCGCCGAAGCCTGCGATCACGCCGCCCATGCCGGTGGGATCGAGCCCGGCGAGAAGCAAACCTCCGGCTTGGGCGAAAGCGTGCTCGAACTCCATCTCTTTCTTGAAGGCTGCCGGCCAGGGCGAGGAGTCGGCGTGGTACCACTGGCGGATCGTGTCCGCATCTCCGGCGAGCATCTTTTTCTTGAGCAGTGTGCTGCGGGCGTCGGGGGTCAAAGCATCGAGAACACGTTCCTGGATGGTGGGACGTCCCGGGACACTCATTTCAAATACAGGCAGGGTTGAGGTGACCGCAACGTGGTGCTGAACGAGGTCAAGGATCGTGTCGTGCAGGGGGCCGTTTTGGACATCGAGTTTGGAAATGAGCTCATAGTCGGATTTGTCGGTACACTTGCCGGGTTTTTTCCAGGGATAGAATTCCGTGTCAACGAGCAAGCCGTGCTCCAGATCGTCGATGCCAATGGCGGCGGCTTCGCGGAAGCCGACGGCGCAAAGATGCCCGGTCACTTTAGCACCTCGCTTGTGCGCGGCATCCACGGCGGCCGACAGTTCGTCCGGAGTGATGAACATGTAGGCTTTGAAATTGTCGACGCCCTGGTCGAGCCAGAAGTTGACAGTCTTGGTTGCGTCGTCCGGGCCGGTGAGTTGATGCATCTGCACGGCCCAACTGCCTGCACCTTCCAGATAAGGGCCGGTGACGTGGATCTTCGGGCCGGGAGTTTGGCGGGCGTCGATCTGCTTTTTCAGTTCCAGGTCGGTGTAGGGCTCGAGGGCACCCGTGGTGCGGATGGTGGTTACGCCACCAGCTAGGTACAACCGTGGGAAGCTGTATGCCATCTCGCCGAAGATGCCGTTACCCATCGGGTAGAACATGTGGTCGTGCATACCGACCAGGCCGGGGATGACGGAGTAGCCGTGCAAATCGAGGACCTGCGCATCCTTCGGAATACTGGCCGAGGCGCTGTCGGATATTGACTCGATCTTTCCTTTGGAAATCACGAGGGTCTGGTCTTCGCGGGCGGGAGCACCGGTGCCATCAATCACGCGCACGTGGGTCAACGCGATCACGGGAGCATCGACCTTCACGAAAGGGCGCACTAACGGCGAGAGAGTCTGTGAGGCGAGAGTGGCCGAACAGGCAAGAACTACGAGGACGGCGAGGGCGAGATTGCGCATGATTATCCTCTGCGAAACGACAGGCAGGATTTTATCGGAGAAAACGCTGGAGTGCGGAACGATCAGGGATTTAGCTTAGGACAAAAAAGCCCTCGGCAGCCGTTTCGATGGCGTGGCCGAGAGCTTGAGACATTCAGCCGAAGAACGTCCGCTACTGGATTTTTTCGGTTTTGCCGTCGTAGTGAACGTTGCCGTTTTTGTCGTTCTGACGGGTAACGTCGGCGTTGGTGTAGGCGTGGGGGCCCGCGCCGGGTCCCTTGGCGACCTTCGCAAGGTCGGTCGTGTATTCGGAGCCGGTGAAGTACGACCACTGCCGGCGTGACTCATGGCGGGCATTCTCTGGCCCGTTTATTTCGCGCGAGCCGCGTTCTTCCGGCATGCCGCCATGCATGGAGCGCATTTCGCGACCGATCGGTTCGGGAAGAAGATTGACATCTCGCGTGGTCAGCGGAGCGCCGCCCTGGTACCAGACGGCTACTGTGTAGTCAGAGCTTCCCGAGCCCTCCAGTTGTGAGAGCGTCGAATTGGTCGCACCGGCCACGAGACCTGTCGTAGCGTTCCTTGCTCCGACGGGGTTCGGTGATACCGTTTCCAGAGAGATCATCGGGGTGGTCAGAAGCGGGACGTAAGGGCCGCATCCGTAAACACAGCCACCATAAGTTCGTGGAACGGGCTGCTGGCCAAAGGCTGCAACGGCGATCAAAACCACTCCAATCAGAACCAAACAGGGTCGCATACTTACCTCCACAAGGGGATATTTCGCTGGTGGTTTGCGTGCAGGTTGCGTGCCAGACGCTTGGGAAGACTCGGAACCGGCGATGATCGGGTATTCAGGGTGGTCTCGGCTGGAAATCCAGGAATTCAGGGCGACTGCGACTCGCGACTTGTGAAAACTCGTGCGCACAACCTGCAATGGAATGGTGCGCCAGTCAAGGACTTTCGGGGTTGATTGTGCTCACTAACTGCCCACATAGCGGGCGTACAAACTGCGCGCAACCGCTGTGTCGGTGGTGCCTTTGATGATGGCGCGGCCGTCGGGGAAGAGGGTGATTTCGTAGGGATCACGCCAGAACTTGAGGATCAGGCTATTGTGGCGGACCTGACCCAGAGGCTGAAGGCGGCCACTGATCTCGGCAAAATCGACCGGGCGATCACGCTCATGAATCTGCACGGAGTTCCGTCCGCAGAGCGTGATGTGAGGTCGGCCTTCTCCGGCCAGATGAACAAATTCGCGCTGGCCACAAACACGGCAGCCGAAGCGAGGAGCAGATGCGGAGACCTCCGCGTGTTGGTTGCTCCAGACGTCCCAGGAAAGCAAGGTGCGCCGCAACTTTGACGGCTGGCCAACCAGAAGTTTCAATGCTTCGGTGGCCGCAATCGACGCGACCAGATTGACGGCGGAATTCAAAATGCCGGCGGTCTCACAGGTCTCGACGGTGCCGCGGGGAGATTCGGGAAAAATGCACGCAAGACAGGCGGTTTCGCCCGGCAGGATGTTCATGGTGACCAGGTAGCTGCCGACAGCGGCAGCGTAAATCCAGGGAACCGAGTTCTTGATCGCGTAGTCATTGATCAGGTAGCGGGTTTCGAAATTGTCGGTGCCATCCAGAATAAGACCGGTTGATGCGAGCAGGGAATCGAGGTTCTGGGGAATCAAGTCGGCAACGTGTGGCTCGAGCGTAATCTGTGAATTGAAGCGGGCGATCTGGCGGGCGGCAGCGATTGCCTTGGGTACAGATTCGCGGGCGTCATTCTCATCGAACAATGACTGGCGCTGAAGATTGCTGGGTTCAACGTAATCGCGGTCGACAATGCGGAGCATTCCGACACCGGCCCGAGCCAACAAGGAAGCCAGGACGGAGCCAGTGGCGCCGCAGCCAATGATGACAACGCGAGCTTTGGACAGCTTGCTCTGGCCGTCCGAGCCAATCTCTTGGAAGAGGATCTGGCGAGAGTAACGATCGTCTTCGATCAACGTGTCACATCCAAGTCCCTTAGTTTACAAGCGTTCCGCCCCAAAGCGATTACCTTCCACGCGCTTCCCAGCCAGTATTATAGGTTGCGGTTGTCAAACTTCTTTCCAGCGAGCAACGTGTGCCGGTGAACCGTTCATCGAACTTGAGAAGTGTCGATTGCGATGGACGCGGGGCGGGAAGGAAGATTTTGCAACGAACGAGTGCCGCGAAGTCCCTGCTCTTTGTTTTCATGGCAGCTGTATGGCTTCTCCAAATGGGCCAGGCGCAAAGTGCGCCGGGGGTAACACAGCAACCAGACGACGCGACGTCACAGTTCGGAGCCATCAATGCTTACCTGGGCCTGACGATCGATGAAATCGAACTGCCGGGAGTTCCGCCCGACGAGGCGGCGGCACTGCTGGCCGCAACTTCGCTCAAGATCGGCGACCCGCTCACCCGCGACACATTGCGCGACGCCATGAAGGCGCTATTTGCCAGCGGACGTTTTTCGGATATCCAAGCAGAAGTGAACCGCACTCCAACTACCGGAATCAGGCTGCGTCTTCTGACTGTAGCCAACCTATTCATGGGCATGGTGAAAGTGGAAGGTGTTTCCACGAATCCGTCGCCGACGCAACTGGTGAGCGCCACGCGCCTGCAACTGGGCGAGCTGTATTCCCGGGAAAAAATTGACAACGCGGTTGCAGGGATTCGGCGTGTTCTGGAAGAAAACGGTTTTCACGAGGCAAAGATAACGGCTTCGGAGCAGCGCGACGACACTCAGCACCAAGTTAACTTAAGTTTCCAGATCGCGCCGGGAGCGCGCGCCGTGGTCGGGGAGGTTTCGGTTGAGGGTGACGCAAGCTATTCGAAAAGTGAGATTAAGGACATAGCGAAGCTGCACTCGGGCGACCGGGTCATTTCAAGCCGCATCACCCGCGCCTTGCAGCGCATCCGTGCTCGCTATCAGAAGGAGGATCGGCTTCTCGCCCAGGTCTCGCTCGCCGACCGTGTCTACCGCCCGGAGCGGAACGCGGTGGACTACAACTTCAAGATCGATCGCGGCCCAGTCGTGGAGATCGTGTCAGAAGGGTTCAAGTTGAGCAGCCACACGCTGCGGCGGCTGGTGCCGATCTACGAGGAAGGTTCGGTGGACGACGATCTCCTGAACGAAGGACGCCGCAACATTCAGAACCACCTGCAGACGCTGGGTTATTTCGAGGCCGCTGTGGTCGTGAGCCAGCACAGCGTGCAGGAGGGCAAGCGCCTGGAGGTCGTGTATACGATCGATCCGGGAGAAAGACACAAACTGGCGGTAATTCGAATTCTGGGAAACCGTTATTTTCCGGAGGATTTGATTCGCGCGCGCTTACAGGAACAAGCTGCCGGGCGTCTTTTCAGTCACGGGCGCTATAACGAAGTGCTGCTCGAAGAGGATGTGAATAGCATTCGCGGCTTGTATCGGGGGAGTGGCTTTCGGCAGGCCGATGTCAACGGCAAGCTCATCAGCAAGTATCAAGGTGATCCGTCGCTGCTGGCGATTGAGATCACGATCAAGGAAGGTCCGCAGACGCGGGTTGCATGGGTGCGAATCGAAGGCAACTACGCGCTTCCGCAAGAGCAGCTTCCCGAGATTTCGACCGCGGAAGGGCAGGGTTTTGACGAATCGAGTCTGGCTGATGATCGCGATACGATGTTAGGAAGATTTTTCGACCATGGTTTTCCTAACGCAAGCATTGACGTAGCCTACGTCGCTGCGCCCACGGGACCGGACGGACGGCCACGGGTGGGCGTGACTTTTGCGATCCACGAGGGGGAGCAATTTTTCGTCAATCAGGTTTTTCTGGATGGGCTGCAACACACACGGCCGGGCGTAGCACGCAGATCGCTGCGGGTGCATCGGGGAGAACCGCTCAGCCAGCAGGACATGTTGGAGACGCAGCGGCGGCTCTATGATCTGGGGCTGTTCAGCGAAGTAGACACGGCGATCCAGAACCCGGATGGGACCGAATCGAGAAAGAACGTCCTCATCACCACCAGCGAAGCGAAGCGGTACACGTTTGATTACGGAGCTGGTTTCGAGTTTGAAACCGGCCAGCCCGCGATTGGCACCAACCAGCCATTGGGGCAAACCGGCGTCAGCCCCAGAGTATTGCTGGGCATGAATCGCATCAACGTGGGCGGCCGGGACCAGACACTGACGGCGAAGACCAACCTTAGCCGGCTGCAACAGAGAGTGCTGGTGAACTATGACATCCCAAAATTGTTAAACCGCGATGACCTGCATTTGTCAGCCACAATTTTCTACGACAACACGGTGGACGTGTCCACCTTCACCTCCGAGCGGCTGGAGGGGAGTTTACGTAATCTGCAGGTGTTGTACCGAGTGGGTGACCGGGACTTGACCACGATTTCTTATGGTTTCAGCTACCGCCGGGTCAAGGCATCAAACATTGAAGTGTCGAGCAACCTGATTCCCTTGTTGTCGACGCCGACGAGAGTTGGCATTCCGAATTTTCTTTACATCCGCAACCGGCGGGATAACGACCTGGAGAGTACACGCGGAAGCTATACGACGGTGGAAGGAGGGGTGGCGGCCAGCTATTTCGGCTCGGAAGCCAATTTCAGCAGGGTTTTGATCAAGAACTCGACTTATTATTCGTTTGGCCGCAGCCGGACTCGCGGCCGAAGATTTGTGTTTGCCCGTTCCACGAGTGTTGGAGTGGAGAATCCTTTCGGGGGCACGGTTGTGCTGGATCCGGCCCAAAGCGCGCCGGCAGATCACGGTTTGATTCCTTTGCCGGAGAGGTTTTTCAGCGGCGGCGGCAACTCTCATCGGGGTTTCGGGTTAAACCAAGCAGGGCCGCGCGATCCATTTACCGGATTTCCGGTAGGTGGGAGCGCCGTATTTCTGAATAATCTCGAACTGCGCTTTCCCAACGTCATGGTGCCCTATCTTCACGACAACATCGGATTTACCATTTTTGAAGATATGGGCAACGTCTTTGCGAGACCGCAGGAAATGCTACCCAGTTTGGGGCGATGGCATCAACCCGATCCCGACCTGTGTTTTCACTGGGCTACGCACGAGCAGTGCAATTACAATTATGTGTCGCATGCCGTCGGGTTGGGCGTGCGCTACCAAACGCCGATCGGACCGTTGCGCTTTGATTTCGGATACAATCTGAATCCACCGGCCTTTCCCAGCTATTACAACATCACGACCTCGTCGACCGGGATCCAGACCGGAGTATTCAGTGCGCAACGCGCCGGGCATTTTAATTTTTCTTTCAGCGTCGGGCAGTCTTTCTGATGACGCACGGGTTGGGGCCACTCGGGCAAATGAAATCCTGGAAACATAGCGCGTATAGGGCTGCGCTGGTTTTGATCATGGCGACGGCTTCCTGGAGCGGCCCGATCGTGGATCGGGTGGTGACAAACGTAAATGGACATGTGCTTTTGCAGAGCGATTGGGAGGAAGAAATCGCTTTCGAGGCGCTGGTCAATGGCAGGGCCCCGGATTCATTTACGAGAGAGGAGCGACAGGCGGCGCTGGACCGGCTGATTGACCAGGAACTCCTCAAGGAACAGCTGCGGCCCTCGCAACCCGCGCCCGCCGATCAAATTACGGCTCGGGTCGAGGAGGTTCGGAAATTACATCCGGATTCCTCGACGGAGGACGGTTGGCAGGCCGTGCTGCGCCGTTATGGCCTCACGCAAAGCGCGCTGGAAAAGCGGCTCAGCGATGATATTCAACTGATGAAGCTGGCGGAGGATCGTCTGCGTCCGTCCATCCAAATCGATCAGCATGCGGTCGAAACCTACTATCACGATCAGTTATTACCGGACGTGAAACGGGCTGGCAGCGCAGCGAAGCCGTTAAACGAGGTCTATGGCCGAATCAGGACGTTGCTGGCCGAAAGAAAGATGAACGAATTGCTTTCCGGCTGGCTCGCGAGCTTGCGTTCGGGCAGCCACATAGCGGTCCCTGAATCCAGTGCCGGAGAAGGGAACCGTTGAGCGAGCAGCCTGTTCCGCCGGTGCGCCGCCGTATTCTGCGAAATCTCTTCCTGCTGTTCTGTGGATTTACCCTGGTCGCCCTCGGACTGCTCTCCTGGTACGTGACAACGGATTCTTTTCAGGCGCGCATGCGCCAGCGGGTGATCGCGGAACTGGAGAAAGCGACGGGGGGGCGCGTTGATCTCGGGGAGCTTCATACCATTCCTTTCCGGTTGCGGGTGGACGCGCGCAATCTTACGATCCATGGTCGCGAGGCTGCGGATCAAAAGCCTCTTCTGCAAGTGGAGCGACTGGAGGCGGAGCTAAAGATCATCTGGCTATTAGGCGCATCGGTGGGACTGCATTCTCTGGTCCTCGAGCATCCGGTTGTGCACATCATCGACTACCCCGATGGCACAACGAACATCCCGATCCCGCCGGTGAAATATTCTTCCGGCCAAGGTCCGGTGGAGGATCTGATCTCGTTATCGGTTGCGCGCATTCAGGTCGAGAAGGGCGAATTGCTGTGGGAGGACCGCAAGCTTCCGTTTGAGTTCCAAAGCCGCGATGTGGCCTTGCGTCTGCACTACTCTTTGCTGCGCCAGCGATATGAAGCACAGGTGGCGGTCGGGGGCGTGACTACGCGCTGGCAGCAGTATCACGAATTTGAGTGGGGCGCAGACGCAGCGCTGGTTTTGGCTCGGGGACATGCTGAGATTAATAGCTTGGATGTGAGATCCGGAAATTCACGGCTGCATTTTGCGGGAGAACTGAAAGACTTTCATGATCCGCAGATCACGGGTGAATATCACGGGTTGGCGGATATCGCCGAATGGGCCGGGCTGTTACGCCAAAAGGAGTTCCGGAAGGGCACCGTAGAGTTCGCGGGCAAAGGGTCGTGGAACCTGCGAGATTTTTCGATTCAGGGCACATTGCAGGCAAAAGATGTGGATTGGTCGAACAGTAAACTGGTGATGCGCAATGGCCGAGTAGAGACTGGTTTTTCGGTCACTCCCGAGCATCTCCAGATTTCGTCCATGAAAGCGACGCTGCTGGGTGGGAACCTGCTGGGCGAGATGGCAGTAACGAACTGGCAGAACTCCATGGAGCCGTCGACAGCGCGAGCACGGCGAGGACCGATTGGAAGGATCGCACCCGAGAGCATGCAACGTGGCCGCGTCCACGTGCAACTTGCGGGATTCCCGCTGAATCCGGTGCTGGAAATTTTGAGCACGAAGAAGCTTCCGCTGGATCGCCTTAATTTTGCAGGAAGCGCAAGCGGGCTGGTCGATTTGCTATGGGTGGGATCGATTCAGGACGCGGAAACGAAGCTGAAACTGGATGTATCCCCGCCGATACATCCGGCTGCGGAGGGGATTCCGGTCAGCGGGAAGATCGACGCAACCTACCGTGGATCTCGCGATGAGCTTGAAGTAAGCGCGCTGAAGTTGACGACGCGCGCCTCTGAAATCGAAGCATCGGGAAGCCTGGCCGCCACCTCGGGGCTTCGATTCTCGCTCACAAGCCATAATCTTAAGGAGTGGACGCCGCTTCTGGAAGTTGCCTACGGGTCGTCAACTCTGCCCTTTGCAGTTCACGGATGGGCGCAACTCAGCGGCAACGCGAGCGGCCGGCTTTCCGCTCTTTCATTGAGCGGGAATCTGGAAGCATACGATTTTGAAACCACGGTATCGCTTTTACCGCGAGCGCGTGCCCAGTCCATTCACTGGGACGCACTGACCACGGCAGTGCAATATTCGAGCAGTAATTTCGCGGCGCACAATGGGTCCTTGATTCACGGCCGCACGGTGGCGCACTTCGATGTCAGCTCCGCATTGGCGGACGGAGCGTTTACCGAGAATTCTCCCTTCTCTGTGCACGTGGACGCACTCAATGGCGACGTCGCGGAAATCGCGCGGCTGATGGGAATCGATCATTCACTGGCCGGCAAAATTGGCGTTACCGCCAATATCTCAGGCACGGCCAATAGTCCTCATGGCAGCGGGCGCTTCGAAGTGCGCGACGGCACGGCCTATGGGATCGCGGTTCCTTTTCTGAATGGTGATCTACGGCTTGCCAACGGAGAGGTTGAACTGAGCGGCCTGGAAGGCCGGGCTTACGATGCTCCGATCTCTGGCAGCGGGAGCATCAGCACTTCGAATTATAACTTTCGGTTGAATCTTGCTGGACGGAACATCGACCTCGCCCATTTTTCCCGGTTACAGTCCAGCCGCTTCAGTGTCGATGGGATGGGCGATTTTACGGGTCAAATGAGCGGTACGTGGGAGCAGCCATCGCTGGAAGCGCATGTGCACGTCAAGGGTATTGCCCTGGATAAGGAGCGAGTGGGGGACTTCTATGCGGATGCGGTCACGGTCGGGCGACGGCTGGATGTGAAGGCGCACTCGGCGTTCGACAAATCCGACTTGACGGTGCAGGGAAGCGTCGATCTGCAGAAAGAATTTACGGCCGATCTGAAACTCGATTTTCACGATCTGGATGTGGTCTCGTTACTCGGCATTTATCTCCCTGGAAATCTGACGGGGCATTCTCCGATGGAGGGTACGGTCCAACTTCGAGGACCCTTGCGCACTCCGCGAGACTTGAAGGTGGCTGCCGAAATACGATCGTTTCGTGCGGAAATTGACCGCGTGCAAGTGCAGAATGTAGATCCAATACGCTTCGAAGTGCTGGATCAGAGCGTGATGATCGAGAATTTTCACGTGGCCGGGAGTGGGACCGACTTCACCGCGCATGGGCGGGCGCATTTGACGGGCGCGCAAGAGATCGACCTGGGACTTGATGGCTCGGTCAACATGACGCTGCTGCAATTGCTGAACCCGAAGATACTTGCGCGCGGCACGCTGGGAGTGAACCTGACTGCGGCGGGCAGTCTGCGCGATCCCGTGCTGCAAGGCCATCTGGATGTGAAAGACACATTCATAAGCCACAACGATTTTCCGAGTGGCCTCAGCGATCTTAACGGAGTGCTGCTTTTCGATCGCAACCACATTCAGATTGAAAAGCTGACGGGTACAACCGGAGGCGGCGCGATTACGGTGACTGGCACGGCTAGCTACCAAAGCGGGATCGCAACGCTGGATCTGGGCGCGACGGCGCAGGGTGTCCGGTTGCGTTATCCTCCGGGAGTCAGTTCGACCGCGAACGCGAACCTGCGGCTGACGGGCACATCGAACTCGGCCGCGCTCAGCGGAGATGTGGTGATCACGAAGCTGGCGGTCACTCCCGGGTTTGACTTCGGCGCCTACATCGAACGAAGCAGGCAGGCAGCTGTCTTGACGCAAGGTGACAGTCTCGCCAATCGGCTGAGGTTGGATGTGCATGTCGCCACGACTCCCGAACTGCAGATGCAAACGGCCATCGCGCGGCTCTCGGGTGATGCTGACTTGAGGGTACGAGGCACGGCGGACCGTCCGGTGATCCTGGGAAGGGCGGAGGTTCTGGAAGGAGAAATCTCGTTCAATGGAACCAAGTACCGGCTCGAACGAGGGGACGTCACGTTCGCTAATCCGGCAAAGACGCAGCCGATCATCGATCTGCAAGCATCGACGCGCGTACGCGATTATGACATCACGGTTCGCTTTCGCGGAGACGCCAGCCAGCCGAACGGGTTGAAGGTGACTTGGCAGTCCGAGCCCCAACTGCCGGAAGCGGACGTGATCGCGCTGCTGGCACTGGGCCGCACGAGGGAGGAATCCGCAGCAGCGCAATCTGGTGGATCACTCGGGTTTGGCGGCGAAGCTTCGAATCTGCTGATCAATGAGGCGCTCAACAGCACGGTGAACAGCCGGCTGCAACGGTTGTTCGGAGTAAGCCGGATCAAGATCGATCCGCAAGGACTGGCGAGTGAAACAGCGGTGGTTCGCGGCCCGCAGGTTACGGTGGAGCAGCAGGTGGCGAGCAACGTGACTCTGACCTACAGCACGAACGTCTCAGTATCGAACCAGCAGATCATCCAGTTGGAGTACAACATAACGAGGAACGTCTCGATTGTGGCGCTGCGAGACCAGAACGGAATAGTAAGTTTCGATTTCAGGATACGCCGTCGCAAGAAGTGAGCGCGCATTGTGGCGGCCAACCGGTGCGCGTGAAAGAACGCCTGAAAGAACATCCTTGACATAAATCGCCAAACCAGCAAATCTAGTTGTTTTTCACTTCAGCCCAATAAAGAGGGTAAGGAATCCATTTTGCGAGTCAGGGTCTTTTATCACGATAAGTGTTTTGACGGGGCTTCGGCGGCTGCCTTGTTTAGCCGCTTCTACCGGGAACGAATCCGCGGGGACGTGGATTTCGTCTATTCCGGACTACTTCATCGCGCGGGGTCATTGTTCGACGAGAGACAGTTCGACGGCGATGAGAACGCGATTGTCGATTTCAAGTACTCGAGTTCGCCGAAAATCACCTGGTGGTTCGATCACCATGAGAGCGCATTCCTGACTCCGGCGGATGCGGCACACTTCGAGCAGGATCAAAGCAATCGCAAGTTCTACGACCCGGCATTTAAATCCTGTACGAGTTTCATCGCGATGATCGCGGAACAACGCTTCGGTTTCGATCCGCATCCTGTATCTGAGTTGGTGCATTGGACAGATATTGTGGACGGAGCCATGTATGAAGACGCGAAGTCGGCCGTGGAAATGAAGGCTCCGGCCATGAAGTTGACGATGGCGATCGAAGCGTCGACGGATCGAGATTTCGTCAAGAAGATAATCCCTTTGCTGGCGTACAAACCGCTGGCCGAAATTCTTGAAGAGCCGTTTGTGGCCGCGGTTCTGCCGCCGCTGCTGGAACGCCACCGGCGTTCGGTCGACATTTTGCGGGATCGCACCGAGGAAAAAGACGGCACGATCTTCTTCAACATTACCGATCTGGATTTAGAGGGGTACAACAAGTTCATTCCGTATTATCTGCAGCCGGATTCGGTCTACAGCGTTGGGGTCAGCAAAAGTTCTTTTCGCGTGAAAGTCTCCGTTGGATCCAATCCCTGGTCCAAGCGCGAGCCTACGGTCAATCTGGCCAAAGTTTGTGAGCGCTACGGGGGCGGCGGACATGCCCGAGTGGGCGCGATCTCATTCGAAGTCAGCCAGAATGACGCTGCCCACAAAGCGGCGCAGGAGATTGTTAAGGAGTTGCGCGCCAGCGTGCGCCGCCAGACGTGAAGGTTCCGGCCCATCCCAGGTTGCATCTGCATCCGCACGTCCACGACCCCGAGCACATCAAAGGCGTGCGCACGGTCGCGACCATTGAATTTACCAAGGGCGTGATCGTGGTACTGGCAGGCTTGGGTCTGGTCTCCATGCGGCA